>Ga0172379_10001988_pt1 | contig 38051 bp, 26 predicted proteins | sample GrowelOW334metaG_FD_119756 | JGI IMG/M metagenome (GOLD analysis project Ga0172379, IMG submission 119756) | Groundwater microbial communities from an aquifer near a municipal landfill in Southern Ontario, Canada - Groundwater well OW334 metaG | ecosystem: Environmental > Aquatic > Deep... | reverse complement strand
TTATTTCACCTTGGAAAGAATAGACGGTGCGATACAGGCAGAGAGCTATGTTGGAAGCTATAAAGCATCAGACGGTGGTTCAGTACCCGCATATGGTGTCAATCCCAGATTTTTAGGATATAACATTAATGATTGGGTTACTTATAATGTAAATATTGCGTCTAAAGGAATTTACAGATTAACGGCGAGCATAGGAGCTCCCGCAAACCATACCGTCGCAATCGCGGTTATAAATAATAGTAATGGAGTAGAACTATGCAGGAAAGCTCTCGCCATTAGCGGAGATTGGTTTACATTTGTTTCTACCGAAGTGGGACAATTTTATTTACCTGCGGGGCCAACCACAATTAAATTACTGAACAATGGCGGCGGTTGTTACTTTGATTATTTTATCTTGGAAAAAGCAGGTGATGCTCTTTTTGTGTCAGAAAACGGTGACGACAACGGCACCGGCCAACAGGATAGTCCATTTAAAACTATTGGCAGGGCAAAGCAGGAGATTGCTGCCACCAATGCTAGCATGAGCGATAATATCATAGTAAATATTCTGCCCGGTTACTATAAATTGGACGCAACCGAAATATTCGGAATAGCGCATAGCGGGAAAAACGGCTACAATGTCATATTCCGCGGCACAGACCCGTTATCTCCTCCGATAATCAGCGGCGGAACAAAAATAACGGGTTGGACGCTTTGGTCGAATGGAATTTGGAGAGCTCCAGTTACGGGAGTAGCAGAAATAAGAAACCTGTATATTAACGGCATACCCGCAACGCGGGCAAGAAGTGAATTTACCTACCAGTCACTTGGAGAATATAGCGATTCGAACGGCACTGGCTTTACGGTATCGCATCACACTTTCCCGCCAAGCTTTGCCCATCCCGAGGAATTAGAGCTTGTTTGGGAGCTTTATTGGTGTAATCAAAGAACACCGGTTGTAAATATTGTACGAGAAACCGACAGAGTTATCATGCTAATGAAGCAGCCATGTTTTTCTATGGACACGGGAACACCGCAAGTAAATCCTTCAACCGGCAGCCGATTTTTTATCGAAAACGCAATTGAGCTTCTCGATAAACCGGGCGAGTTTTACTACAATAAAACCGAGGGTATGATTTATTACTACCCGTACGAGCAGGAAAATTTAAGTGAAACCTATGTAGGCAGTACTGAGTTTATGTTCAAGATTGCAGGCGAATCTCCAGATAATAGAGTATCGAACATAGTATTTGACAATCTGGATATAAGATATGGTGCGTGGAACGATGTAAGCGAAAATGGGCTGATAGGCATTCAAGCGGATCAAATACTGGATACTGCAAACGGCTCTGACGCGAAGAAAATGATGCCAGCACAATTCACGGTAGAAAAAGCCAGTAATATTGTTATTAAGAATTGTAAATTCTCGTGTCTTGGCTCGGCTGCCATCAGTATGGTTGATGCAGTGTCAAATTCGAATATAGAAGGTAATGTGATAAAAGACATAAGCGCCACCGGCGTTATAATTGGTACCTGGGATCATGCCACTGCGGTTGAAGGAATGAAAATGTGTGAAAATATCAATGTAAATAACAATGTATTCAGGCGCGTTGCCAACGAATACAGAGGTTGCACGGCAATAAGCGCTTATTATGAAAACTCCATTAACATCCGTCATAACGATATTAAGGAAATACCGTACACTGGCATAACCGTTGGGTGGGGGTGGGGGTATCGCGACGTAGTGAACTGTGGCAATATAAACATATCTAATAACCGCATTGATAACACTATGTACACCTTATACGACGGCGGCCCCATATACACGCTCGGACCATTAAGGAGCAGCGTCATCAGCAATAACTATTTGCTCAACTCAAATTATTATGTCAAGGGCGTTTACACTGATTCCGGTAGCGCATATCTTAACATTAACAACAATGTTATGGATTGCGGCTCTGGCAATAATAATTATTGGTGGTTTATGGGATTTAACTACACGCACGATATGCTCGCACAGGACAACTTTATTACTCCAAGCATAAATAATTATAACGGCATTAACAATATTATCCAAAACACAACGGTTGTAACAGGCGAATGGCCGGCTATGGCACAAAATATAATAGCCAACACGGGCGTTGAGGCAAAATATGCAGGCTTGCTAAGTGGTGTTGAAAGACCGGCATGGCGGGAAAGTATAATTAAAACACCAAAAACTCCTTATACGACTGGCTATTTGGTTGAGGCAGAGGATTTTGTCAATAGCTATGATCCTACTACCGGGACGCCAACTGTTGTAAGTGACGGTGCAAATGAATATGTCAGTTTTAATCCGCCCGAATGGATGGAATATCATGTAAACGTTAATGAGAGCGGCACGTATACGTTAACAGCTTTTGTCGCCATAGCCTGGGGCGATGGAAGAACTGCTACAATTGCGGTTTTGATGAGTGACGTAGAACAGTGCAGGGGGGCAATTAATGAGACCCCATCCTGGCATGCTTACATGCCTAATGTAATAGGGCAAATTAACTTAACAGCCGGAATGAATACAATTAAAATACTAAATTGCGGTGGCGGGTTTCATTTCAATTTTTTCACCTTGGAAAAATAGGAGAGCAATTTAGCATCAAGTACCCAACATATATCAAAATTATGATAAAATAATAACATGGTTCCGTGAAAAAAATCACGGAACCATTTTAACTACGGTTTACGATTGAAACTCAGCCTGTTTGCTCGACCCTCGTGGCGAACCCATGACATAAGGAAAAGGTGTGTGATTTTAAAGTTTGGAATTATGTATTTGGGAGGATCGTTTTTCAGTTATGTGGTAAAAGTAAGCGTCCGATAGTGACACGGTTACAAGTAAATTATTGAAAGACAAAGAACCACAAGATGGAAAAAGGCGAGGATTTCGAGTGGCTGATCGAAGACAAGAATACGCTGGTCTTGACCAGATGCAATAAACTGGCGCGGAGAAATGCAAAAGATGAAGAATGATACTATGATAATACGAGCTGCGAAATTTACCGATGCCGAAGGCATTGCCCGAGTGCATGACGAGAGTATGGAAACAACTTACAGCGGAATATTGAACAAGTGGCTGGATAATCTTTCTCATGAACAACACGTCATGATGTGGAAGAATGTATTATCTGCTGAAACTAACGAATTTTATGAGAATTTCATTATGCATGTCGCCGAAAACGAACCAGGAGGGATTATCGGCTTTGTTTTTGGCGGAAAAAAACGGCAGCATGATAATATTTATACAGGTGAACTGTTCGGCATTTATCTGCTCCGGGAATATCAGCGTCAAGGAATCGGACATAAAATGATTTCCGCTTTTGCGCAAAGCCTTTTGAATATAGATGTTGAAAGCATGATGGTGTGGGACCTAGCGGAAAACGAAGCCATACGGTTTTACGAGAAACTGGGAGGCCGGAAGATATGCGAGAACAGGCTCGCTAACGGCGATAAGGAATATACTCTGCTGAATTACGGCTGGAAAGACATCAGACTAATTTTGAATGACAATGCGTCATTGATGGCCGAAAGGAATGAAATCTATGATCAAGCTGCGAAAATTTGAAGAGACGGATATTTCCCGGCTTACCGGCTGGATTCCGGATGCGCGGTTTCTCCGGCAATGGGCCGGGCATCAATACCAGTATCCTCTGGACAGAGCGCAACTTTTGAAAAGCATTGATAGAACCAGGAACGAAAGACCTGCACATTTCATGTTCTCCGCCTTCCGTCAGGACGACGGAACGGCGGTCGGGCATATTGAGCTGATGAGCATCGATTATGGAAATGGAATTGCCAGACTGGGACGTGTGCTTATAGGCCAGGACGAAGATCGCGGTAAAGGCCTAGGCTCTGCGATGGTTGCCGAAGCGTTGAAGTACGGCTTCAATATTCTGGAACTTATGGAAATCAAGCTCGAAGTATTTGCCTGCAATAAACCGGCGATGGCTTGTTTCATGAAGAACGGGTTCACAGGGTACGAGTTTCGTGAGAATGTCCAGCAATTTGAAGATGAAAGCTGGAATCTGCTGATGATGAAACTGAGCAGACATAAATTTATGGAATATTCTTATACCGAATTGAGAAAAAACAAAGTTATATGATTAAGCATGGTTTTTATCTGAAATGGCAATAGCCATTGAATCAGATCGAAGTCATTTTATTTCGATTTAAAGGCGGGAACATCGGATATGGATTGTACGTAGAATTGAATTTTTACGGTCAGCAATCCAGCAGGGTTGAGATAGTGAAAAGGAGTATTTTATCTGCACCGAAAGATAGAAATATCTGAATTCATGAGAATCACAGATTCAAGTTATTGAAAATCTTTCTGTAATGTTGAAATGGGCGATAACAATGATTTGAGATTTGATAAAATTGTATGCCGTAATTTATGCCGTAAAAATGCCGTAATTTGTGTTTGTAAGGCATGTTAAAGCGGCTTTTTGCATGTTTTGCGGAGAAATTGAAAAATCTCATTTTTGAGGCTAAAAAATGGGGTGGATGACGGGACTCGAACCCGCGACCTTCTGGGCCACAACCAGACGCTCTAACCAACTGAGCTACAACCACCATAAGACAGGCCGCATGTGCGGAAATCGAAAAGAGTGGCTGCCCCGCAAGGATTCGAACCTCGACAAAATGATCCAGAATCACTTGTGCTACCGTTACACCACGGGGCAGACTAAACAAGGCGTATACTATAGAACAAATAAAATAAATGTCAAGAAAAAATCCGCCTTTTTTTGAGGCTGTATGTACATCCGTGACGGAATCATGGGCGTATTGTTCCGCCTGTCCGTTCCGGTTTGCGGTTACTTGGGGATGCTGTCTGCCAGCGGCTTGCCGTTGTGCGCCACGGCATCCGGATATTTATCCTTGATTTCCTGATACAGTGTTTCCGCTTCCCGGGTCTTTCCGCTTTGCCGGTAGTATCCGGCCAGATAAAATCTTGCATAGGCTCCGACCTGGACGCCATTGCCGTACCAACTGTTGCCGTAATTGGCGATGGCCTGGCGTAGATATTCCTCCGCCTGCGGCCGGTCGGGACAATTTTGGCCCAGATAAACCAGTGCACAACCGGTGCGGTTGGCGTCCGGATATTTGCTGGTAAGTTTTTTGAGGCTTTCCTGTGCTTCCGCGCTATAAATTCTTTTGTTGGCAGTCTGGTAAAGCGACTCTATTTCACTTAATTCCGACTCGCTGTAGCGTTTGCGGTCTTGTTCGTTCCGTGCCATAAACTTCTTCCGCCGCTCGGCGCGCATAAATGGATCTTCAGATAATGGCCTGGCAGAAACTGAAGGTCTGGTCTGTGTCGTTGCCGGCGTCATAATTGGCGGCGGTGCCGGGACTGGCGCCGGAGCCAGGGATTTGTTTGCGGCCTCGGCGTTTGCCCACTCGCAGATAAAACCGTAGGTGTTTTCGCCAGGAGTTTTATTAATGGATACCGTGCCGTAATAATTGCCCCAGCAGTCTTTTCTGGACGCAGGGGAAAACGCCGCGTAATCTTTGCCGCTTTCATCGCTGACCGGCTGACCGGCGTCCCATTGAAAAAAGTTGAGCAGTTTATCGCTGCCTGCCCACCGCCATACTCCGGTTTTTTCCTCATCGTTGGCGCCGATGAAAATTACGCCGTCAATATGCTTGATATTCTCGTAAAGAAAACTGTTTTCGGCAGGGGTCTCGACGCTGACCAGGTTTCCACCCATTTCCTCGCACCTTTTTTTCGCCATATTCCAGGAGACGCGCTCGTTGAACAGCCGGTAACAGTGCCCGTTATAGACCAAAACCGGCGGCTTCGGCACAGGAGCGTCTTCGCCGTGCAGGAAATATGCTGCGAACATCAGCATAATGCATGTCAGAGATCTAATTATTTTTGTCATTTTGCGTTCATCCCCCGGGTATTGGACTCCTCATATAAGTGTAAACAACTTCTAATTTAACCTGTAAAAGCAATGAGTCAATAACTGTTGGACCGTAAAATATCTATTAAAAAAAGCACTTTTTTTAATAGAACCGCCAAGATTATCGTTTTTTTTGCGTCATATTAATTGTAGATCAGAGGAATAAGCAGGAAGCTGTAATAATTTTGCCGGGGGAGTTATGAGCGAAACAGTTCTGTCCGACAACCGGGAACTGGTGTTCGGAGAGTTGATCGATTGCCATTTGCCGATGATGCGGCGCGTGGTATTCCGGATTTTAGGCAATACCGGAGATACTGACGATGTCATTCAGCAGTCCCTGCTGAAAGCCTGGACTAAGTTTGACCGCTGCGAGAAGCCGGATAAAATTTCCGGATGGGTCTGCCGCATTGCCTGTAATGAGGCATATGATCTGCTGCGCCGCCGTAAACGGGAGACTGCATTATTTGAAAATCAACCTGCTCCGGATGCGCCTGCGCCTGAGCACGGCCGTGACGTTGGTGAAGTGATTGAAGCAGCCATGAGTACCTTGCCGAACTATTTGCATTCGGCCTTGAATTTAACCGTATTTGAAGGACTTTCCACCAATGAAGCGGCTGAGCTGCTCGGCTGCGGCCCGGCCACCCTTTACTGGAGAGTGCACAAGGCCCGTAAAATCCTCGGGAAACAGCTTAAGGAGTTATTGAAATGAATGAACATTTAAACCGATTGTCCGGCGAGTACGAACGCCGCCACGCCGGAGCCGGATTTCGTCCGGCTGCGGATTTCAAGGCTGAATTTTTCCGCAAAGCAAGACAACTGCCGGAACGGTGGAAGTACCGTCTCGTCAGGATATATCCATGGATCGGCGCGGTCGCGGCACTGGTAATGCTTGGCCTGGGAATCTTTTTTTATCATCGTCCGGCGCCCATTCCAACGACTTCGTTATTGACGGAATCCAGGCGGTTGTTTGAACCGGACGGTCTCGGCGTTGCCATGGTTAATGGCGAGCTGTTGACTTTCGAGCGTACGGAAAAAAAGAAAGTGGAGTCGTTGTTTGAGATAGACCTGAACCCCGGCGGACATGGACAATCCATTAAAATTCAGTTTGCCGCTGCCGCCGGAGACGTGATCCGGCTCGACACCCCCCAGCTTAAAGGCGAATTCTGGGTCTGCAGAGTGGATAAAAAACTTTTTGCGTTTGAGGCTGATTGCATGGTAAAAATTGCCGGCGGCGAAGCGGTGCGGCTTGCCGGATTCTCGCCTGTCGCCATGAATGGAGCGCAATCCGAGAAGATCAATCATCTTGTCATTACTCGAAAGGTTATGCCGCTGTGAAACGTCTAAGCCTGTTACTGCTTCTGTTGTTGACGCCGGGAGTAAATGCGGCGAAAGTGGCTTTAATTCCAACTGTTCCGGAGCTGGCGCCGGTGGCGGATCAGACGCTTGCCGCCATGGCGAATGATCCCGGCATCGAATTTATCGAACGCGCCAGTATTGAAGCGGCGCTCAATGAACGCAAACTTGCCGCCTCCGGTCTTACAGCCGGCAATCTTGCCGACCTGGGCAAAACCATTCATGCCGATTTGTTTGCGGTCATTGTCGGAAAACTGGCGAAAAAGGAAGACGGCGGCACAGTGCCGTCCGGATTGATTGTCTACGACACCCGCAACGGCTTCCGGCTGGCAAACATCGCGCTGCCGGAAAAGCAGGAGGATTGCGTCAAAGACGTGATTGGACAATTGCGAAAATCTCTGGAGGTCAGCAGCCATCCTGATAAACAGATTCTGCTGTCATTGGCGGCGGTGCGGGACGCCGGGGTGCCGGAACGCTTCAAATACCGGCAGGCGTTCATCGCGGCGGATCTGGAGCGCCGCCTGGGTGGAATTCCAAGCGTCACGGTACTGGAACGCGATTATCTGGAAAGCGTGAATCTGGAGCGTAAAATCACCGGGCAGATGTTCAAGCTGGCACCGTCGGCGCGGCTGCTGCGTCTGGAATTTGCGCCGGGTTCCTCGCCGGAAATCGTCAAATTGACTTTGCGTGTAACCGATGCCACGGATAATGAATTATTCCGCTATGAACAGGATAATTGTTCTGCCGAAAATACGGTGGAGAAAATGATGACAGAACTGGCGGGTTATTTAAAGGAACCCGTGCCGGCGGTATCGGGTTCTGCTGTATCTGAAGCCGCGCGGTTTTTCGAGGAGTTCCGTTTTTTCAATTCCCGTAAAGAATATCGGGCGGCTCGAGCCAAATTGAATGCGGCGATTTCCCTGAACCCGGAACATCGCGATTACCGGGAGTGGCAGATGCTGCTGAATCAGGCGGAAGTACTCGCCGGAAATTATAAGCGGATGCTGGCCGCCAACCAGAAAAACATGGATCTGGCGCAGGAATTCAAGCGAGATTTCCCTGGGACCCAGCATTCTTTGTATATCAACTACAATATTTTCCCCCTGTCCGGTTTCCGCAAAGGCTCCACGCCGCAGGATTTTGCCGGCATGGCCAAATGGACGGAAATCTTTCGCCCGCTGTATGAAGAAGAATTCCGTCGTCTCGGCCCGCCGTTCGACCTCCGCAACGGTATCAATTCTTATACTGAATGGCAGAATTACAATCAGTACTGCTGGAGAATGTGTGTGTTTGAGCTTTATTACGATTGCGACGCCTGGGCGGCGGCAATCAATAAAATTGCCCTGGAACATCTGAAAGTCAGCCGGGAATTTGCCGAAAAACATCCGGAATGGTGCGCTCCGCACAGTTTCGACGGCAGAATTTTCCGGTTGCTGATGGAAGTCGGCCATTTAGTGCTTTATCTGCGGGAAAAAAGTACGCTTGACAGCCAGGCGGTCGGGGAAAAAGTTCTGTCCGGCTGCGACGAATATATTGTCCTGGCCGCAAACCATCCGCTGCCGCAACTCAGGATCGAAGCGCTGCAACTGAAATTGATGCGGGAAACCGTCAAAAATAAATACACTTCAACCGCTTTTGGCAGTGCGATGACCGAATACTGCAAGCAGGCGTCCGCCATCGACGGTAAAGTTTTTGAGACCATCGGAGTCAGAGAGATTGAGAATTTTTTCGGCGGAGACAACGATTATCGCGATATTGCCCGGAAGGCTAAAAAGGAATTTCACAATCCCAATTTTCAGTCTGACACGATAGATTCGCTTTTTGCCGCCGTCAATGCCGTCGCCGATCCGGATGAAAAAGCCGCAAAAGTGCTTGAACTGGCGCCGGAACTCCTTAAATACAAAGAACAGGCTTTTGTCGACGTCAAAGCGCGTAATTTCTTTTTTGACCTCGGCGCAAAACTCGCTAAAGCCGCATATTTAAAACAGAACGAACCCTCCCGCGAAGCGCTTGCCGCGCTCAACGAAGATGTCAGTATCAGCAGAATCGCCGCCGTGTCCATGCTCCATGAAAAGAAGAGTAAAACATCCCGCGTGGGAATTCAAAATTCCTTGCTGGACGGCAACAACCTCAATCTGCTGCTGTCACAGAGGACGAAGGAAAAAGAGGGAATGCGGGAAGCCTGGGCGCTTGCCCGGCTGGATGTCAAAACCGCGGAAATGCAGATGCTTACCCCGTGGACGCCCGCGGCGGAAATATCCGCCGACCGGAATCCGGAACGCAAACCGCCGTTTGCCATCGAAGACGACCTGGCCGTAATTGCCGGCAACAAAACAGTTTATGTGATGTCGTTGCGGGAGAATACTATTAATGAAATCAAAGATTTGCCCTCGCCTGTAGTTATGGGCCTCGCTATCCTCAACCGTCGCATCTATGTTTTCGCCGGAGAAGAAAAATCCGGGCGCTCCGGTTACGCCAGTGAAACCATCCTTTTTTCCTGCGATCCGGACGGCGGCAACCGGAAACTCCACATTTCCACATCCCGCGACGACAAAAGAGATTTTCTGGATTCCAATACGGCGTTCAGCGTTTATAACCTGATTGCCGACCGGCCCCGCAGCCGTTTGCTGTTCAATGCGGTTTTTTCGCCCAACCACGGCAGCGGTTTACTGGAATACAGTCTGGCTTCCAACTCCTCCCGCTTCCGGCTTCGCGGGCGGAAAATTGATTCTCCGATGACGGTGGTCAACGGCGTCATTTTCTGTTCATTTGCCGACGCGGATTATTACACCTATGATCTGGCAACTGACCAGCCGGAAATGTTCTTCTCCGTTTCCGACGGCAAAGCCAAGTATTGTCTTGACGCCAAATATCACCAGCCCAGAGAAATCATTTATAAACCGGCGTTCTTTTCGCGGGCCGGTCAAATCTGGTTCGGCGGCGAGAATACTGTTAAATTGCTGACATTGCCGGATGTTTCCCAGTCCCCGCTGATTTTTATGCCGCCTGCCGCCACTACGACCTGGCATCACCTGGTATTCCCCCATCCGGACGGCAAGTCGGCCATTGCGGTTGACGAAAACAATATTTATAAAGTAACGCCGAAATGAATAGTACGATGAAAAATCTGTTATTAATTCTGGTTATGTTCTGCTGCATGGCGGTTAATGCCGCAAAGGTGGCTTTAATTCCGGCTGCGCCGGAACTTGCGCCGGTGGCGGATCAGGCGCTTGCCGCCATGTCGAACGATTCCGGCATCGAGTTTCTTGAACGCGCCGGCATTGAAGCGGTGCTCAAGGAGCGCAATCTTACCGCCGCCGGCCTTACCGGCTCCAATCTTGTTGATATGGGCAAAACCATTCATGCCGATTTGTTTGCAGTTATCACCGCCAAACCTGGAAAATCGGGAGCGGTGGTTTCCGGACTTATAGTTTATGATGCCCGTAACGGCTTCCGGCTAGTTAATGCGGCGGTGGCAGAGCAGGATGCGGTCAAAGAGATTGTTGAACGGTTGCGGCAGGCGCAGGACATAATAAAATACCCAGAGAAACAGATATTATTGTCGATAGTAACAGTACGCGATGCCGGCGTGCCGGAAAAATATAAATACCAGACGGCATTCATTACGGCGGAAATAGACCGCCAGTTGAGTTCCATTCCCGGTGTTGTCATGCTGGAGCGCGAGTATCTCGACAGCGTGAACCAGGAACGGCAGATCACCGGACAGATGTTTAAACTGGCGCCGTCCGCACGATTACTGCGCCTGGAATTTTCTCCCGGCAGTTCGCCGGAAATCGTCAACCTGATTTTGCGCACGACCAATGCCGCCGACAAAGAACTGTTCCGTTTTTCTCTCGACAACGGCCTTGCCGACTCCAAGGCTACTGCGACGAATACCGTCACGGCAATGGCGGAATATCTGAAAGTCAGTCCGCGGCAGATCACCGTTTCGGCATCCGAAGAAGCGGCGCGGTTCTTTGCCGAATATCAGTTCTTCAGCCGCCTGGGCGATTATGCCGCCGCCCGCCGCAAGCTGAATGCCGCCATTGCGCTGGAACCGAAAAAATTGGAATGCCGCCTAGCGGCGTTGGCGTTGAACAGAGATGAAGGTTATATCAGTAATTCTCCCCAAAAAGCGATTGCCGCAATTACCAAAAACTTGGAGCTTTGTCAGGAAATAGAACACGATTTCCCGATATGTCGAGGATTATATTCATATCAATATTTTGATTGGAACCTGGACAATAAAAGACAATTTATAACCCGGCAGGACCGGCAGGAACTGGCACAACTGACTAATCTCTATCGTCCAAAATTCCTTGAAGAAATAACCCGGCAATTTTATAAGTTTGATCTGGCCGACGGAATCAATTCCTTTGAGGAATGGAAAATGTACAACCGGTACTGTCTTGATATGGGACGATTTAATCTATATTGGGACGAGAATCAATGGTGCGATTTTAATTATCAAACCGCTTTGAAAAATCTGGAACTCAGCCGGATATTTTTCCGGAAACATCCGGCATTGCCGGAACGCGATGCGGCGGCAGACTGGTTCAACAGCATGATGATGGAATATGCTTTATTTCAGTCCGGAGCCAGTCAGGGAAAACCCGTTCCCAATCCTGAGTCTAAAAAAGTACTGGAAAATATGCTTCGCAACAGTGGAGATTATATTGCCATTGCACCGTCGCATCCGCTGGCAAGTGTCCGGCTGTGCGGGTTAAAGCTGGATTTACTGCGAAAAACCGTGCTCAGCAATTATAATTCAACGGATTTCAAGAAAAATATGCAGAAATACTGTCAACAAGAATTAGCCGTTGCCGGCAGCAGGATACAGGGTGAGCCTGATAACTATTTCCTGATTGCCTTTTTGGGATATAACAATCCATTGCTTAAGGCGGTTGCCGATATACGGCGTGAAAACATTGTAAAAATGGCGAACCCCGATACCCCTGATAAGCAGAATGTCACCCCGGAATTTTCCATGAAAGATTTATTTAATATGGTCAAGCGGGAAGCGACGCCGGAAGGAAAAGCTGGCAAAGCGCTGGAACTGGCGACTCAATTGCAACCATATATAAAATTGTCCTTTACCGATCCGGAAGTGCATGATTTTTTCATGGAGATCCAGCGGTTGGTTGAACAATATGGAAATAATCAGAACCCGGTTTTTGGCAAGCTTGAGAAAGCCATGAACAGCAATGTTAATATCCAATTGTTCTCTTCGCTGGACTCGATAAAGATTGCGCAGCCTCAAAATGGCGAGTATAAAATGGACATCAAAAACGCAGTTTGCCAAAATGAACATGTCTATTTGCTTATTCAGCGGGAGCAGTTTTTGCCATATAGCAAGCCTCCGGTTCGCCAAGCCTGCTGGAACATTGGCCGGATAGATATGGCAACAGGTAAAATAAACCTGATTTCAGCCTGGTCTCCCTGGAAAAATATATCTTTGAAAATTAATACTGAAATGACTCTTCCGTCTTTTTACGTTTCTGACAACATTGCCATAGCCGGCGCGGATGACTCGATCCTGCTCTTTTTACTTGGCGGAGGCGAAATTAGGGAAATCAAAGATCTGCCAGGACAAAAGGTAATGGCGGCGACAGCGCTCAATGGTCGGATCTATGCTTTTACCGGGCATAAAGACGGTAATGTTGCCAGGGAGACCATACTATTTTCTTGTAAATTCGATGGCAATGACCGGCAAATCCATATCTCAACATCCCGCGATGACAAGAAAGGTGATATGGACCGGCAAAAGCCATTCATAGTTTATACCGTGATTGGCGACAAAGCTAAAGATCGTCTGATTTTCAACTGCGATTCTCCGAACCAAAGCGGTACAGTCAAAGGACTGTGGGAATTTCGCTGTATCTCCGGTACCGGGAAATGTCTGTTTGATAAGAAATGGCGAATGATGGACTCTGTCATGACAAAAATTAACGATAAGGTTTTTTTCTCATTCTTTCATGAAGATTATTGTGTTTATGATCTGAATACCGATCAAGGAGAAGTTTTCTTTTCCACTACAAACAATACCGCCAGGAATTACTTGAAAGCAAAATTTAGCTCCGGTCAGGGGATTTTTTATCATGCTCCTTTCTTTGTGCGACCGGACCAGATTTGGTTCGGCGGCGATTGCAGCATAAAATTGATAACGCTGCCGGATGCCGGCAAATCACCTTTGATTTTAATGCCGTATCGAAATTTGCTGTTGAATAATTTACGCTTACTTTTTCCTCATCCGGACGGCAAGTCGGCAATTGCTGTTGATGGAAAAAGTATTTACAAAATCACCCCGAAGGAAACAGGAGGAAAATGATGATGAAAACATGGCTTTGGATGATGTGCCTGATGTGGGCAGGAGCGGCATTGACTGCCGGCGATTTCAATCTGTACAGTGGACGTCCGCAGAATATTACGCTGCGGAAACTGGTTGCGAACCAGGATTACAACTGGGAACTGCACACTTCCAGCGGGCGGAACATGGGCAGCGGCCAGTTCAAGGCCGGAGAAGACGGCAGCGGCGAGATTACGTTCGAATTGCCGAAACTCGAACTCGGAACATCTGTCAACTGCAAACTGGAATTGGTTCCGGACAGGAGCTATGGTATCACATTCTATTCGCGGGAGCCGCTCAATGAACTGGCGGCGGCGCTTGGCGAAGCGGGAATTTACGCCGACAGCTCCGGTTTGAAAAAGAGTGTCACGGCAATCGGCCTGGTTCCGGCGGAACGCGAGCAGGCAAAGATTTATCTGCTGGCCGACACCGCGGAACGTGAGCTGCCGGGGTTGCTGGCCGCCGGGAAAACCGTGATTTATTTTGCGGGCGGCGATAACGAGTTGTCGCCGCCGCGGGAAAAATTACGGGAAATATCGCTGGAAATGGTTTCGGTCGCCAAGAAACCGCCCAGGTTATCCGTCATATATAACAGGAAAGAATTTGTAATCGGTTACGAGGGCGATGCGGGAGTGGCGGACTTGCATTACGGAAGCGGACATTTGATCGTGGTCGCGCCGCAGTTGCGCGCCGTCCTTGACACGACCCCGGAAGTCTGGTTGATCCTTAAAACTAAAATAGAGGGAGATTTGAAAAAATGGTCAAAAGAATCATCATCGGAACGTTAGTCGGGCTGGCTGTTTACGGAGGCGGGTTTTTGCGGGCGGCGGACAAACCGGCGGACAAAACAGCAATCGCGGTTCCAACTATCGCGGTAATGCCGTTTGAATGCCGTATTTCCGGGTCGGCGGCGGAGGGGCTGGGCCGTTCGGTGGCCGATCTGCTTTCATCCCAGATGAGCGAAACCGGTGAATTCGAACTGGCGGATCGCGGCGAGATCAACAAGATCATGGGCGAGCTGAAACTCAGCACGTCGGGACTGGTGACCAAGGAATCCCAGTTGAAGATCGGGCAGTTGACAGGAGCCAAGATCATCATCACCGGCTCTGTGTTCAAGAACGACGACAAAAACTATGTCGTGGCGAAAATCATCGGCGTGGAAACCAGCCGGGTAATCGGCGCCAGCGTTTCCGGTTCCGCTTCTCCGGTTGAACTGATTCCGGAACTCAAGGCAAAAGTTGCGGGCATTATCACGAACAACGCGGCGAAGCTGCTGCCGGCAATGGTGGACCGTCCTTCGCTGATTGATGAACTGAAAAAGGAAATCGGCGACAGCGCGGCGAATAAAAGCGTCTTCGTTAAAATTCAGGAACGCACGCTGTTGAACATCGATCCCGCTGCTGAAACGGAAATGAAGAAACTGCTGCTGGCGCTCGGCTTTAAAGTGGTAGAAACGCCGGACCAGGCCGATTTCCGGATCACCGGCGAAGGCCTGGCGGAAAACAGCGGACATTTCAAGGAATTTTTCAGTGCCACCGCCCGGCTTGAAATAAATCTTCGCGCCAGGGACAACCGCCTGATCGCTTCCGACCGGCAGGTGGAAACCGTGGCCGGCCCAGCGGTCAATATTGCATCCAAGGATGCTCTGGCGCAGGCTGCGCTGATCCTGGCGAAGCGCATTGTTCCCCAGATTAAATAAGCGGCTGCGCATAATTACGGTTAAAAAAATTCCCGGCTGTCAATGACATGCCGGGAATTTTTCTTTAGCATTAAATCTTTCTTCAAAAAATGAATCAGGTATTGTCTTTTCCAATCCCGACATTATTTTTTAGTGCGGTTCAAGAGTACAGGAAAACCAAAGACGCGGAATTCCCATTGCGTAAAATTTTTAACTGATATTATAAATGGCGGGAGGGCGGAAATATGGATGCTAAAATCAGAACGCTGTCTTTCAATGAATTTCAGTTGGTAATTGAATGGGCTGTCGCCGAAGGCTGGAATATCGGCCGGTGCGATGCGGGAATATTTCACGCCATAGATCCGCAGGGATTTTTCGGGGCGTTTATCGGGGAGGAACTGGCCGGGGCTATCTCGGCGGCAGCCTACAGCGCGGATTTCGGGTTCATCGGCTTTTTTATTGTCAAACCGGAATACCGCGGCCATCTGCTGGGGCCCGCTCTCGGAAATAAAGCAATTGAATATCTCGGTGCCAGAAATATCGGCGTTGACGGCGTGGAAGCCAAAGAGAAGCATTATGATCAAATTAGCCTATAATAATGTCCGCTTTGAAGGCATGGCCGACGATGACGCATGCCTTGACGGACTGGTGGATGCCGCGGATGTTCCGTTTGATGAACTCGCCGCTTACGACCGCCGCTTTTTCTCGGCAGCCCGCCATTCTTTTCTCTCGCTCTGGATCAATCAGCCGGAAGGTTTTTCGGTTGCCGCATACGGCAAAAACGGCATCAGCGGTTTCGGCACTATCCGGAGCTGCCGCAAAGGATACAAAATCGGGCCGCTGTTCGCGGATGACCGGCAAACTGCGGAAAGGATTTTTGTCAGCCTTACCGCGAAGATACCAAGAGGGGAATATTTTTACCTGGATGTGCCTTCCGTAAATCCGTTCGCCAATGCGATGGTGAAAAAACACAATCTGCGGCCGGTGTTCAAGACCGCGCGGATGTACAGCCGGGGTCTGCCGGATCTTCCGCTGGAGAATATCTATGGAGTCACCTCTTTCGAATTAGGTTAATATAAAGGGTATGTTTTGAATTATGAAAAACCATAAGAGTTCTGTTTTCGGCGACGAAATCGCGTTTTTAAAGCAGCATATTCCGGTACTGATGCTTGAGGATCAATCTTCCCGGGCAAAAATCGCCATTGCCCCCAGTCTCCAGGCGCGAGTTCTGACTAGTACGGCATCCGGCGACAGCGGACAGTCTTTCGGCTGGATAAACTGCGAACTGATCGCGTCCGGCGAGCGACGGAAACAAATCAACGCGTTCGGCGGCGAAGACCGTTTCTGGCTGGGCCCGGAAGGCGGACAGTTCAGTCTTTTCTTCAATAAAGGAGCCCTTTTGAGTTTGAAAACTGGCAGACCCCGGAAGCTGTCGACTGGGGGCCGTGGGAGCAGACTGGAACCGCCACCGGCAGCGCCTCTTTCCGCAAAGAATTTCAGGTTGCGAATTATGCCGGCACAGAGTTTCACGTCCTCGCCGGACGCACCATTAATCTGCTGACAAAACCTGAAGCGGAGGCATCATTGAAAATCCGTTTCGGAGAAAGCATTAAAACCGCGGCGTACGAAACCGTGAACAGCATTACCAATAACGGCAATGCCGCATGGACCAGAGAAAGCGGCCTGCTTTCGATATGGATTTTAAGCATGCTGAAACCTTCTCCAGGCACGGTAATCGTTATTCCGTTCAATTCAGGGGCAAAGACTTCGCCTGAAATCAATGCCGGATATTTCGGCAGTATTCCGCCTGGCAGATTTACAATCTCCGGTCAGACCGGATTCCTGAAAGCGGACGGGAAATTCCGTTCCAAGATCGGGCTGCTGCCGGAGCGCTCAAAAGGGATTGCCGGCAGCTATGCGTCCGACAGCAGAGTGCTGACGATCATTACCTGCTCTCAGCAGCCCGGTGTTACGGACTATGTCAATTCCATGTGGGTGCCTTTCCAGCAGGAACCGTTTCGCGGCGATGTGATCAATGCCTATAATGACGGGCCGCTGCCGGACGGCGCTCAACTGGGTCCGTTTTACGAGCTGGAATCGTCTTCTCCCGCCGCGGCCGCCGCTCCGGGAGAAAAGGTTTCTCATATTCACCGGACGTTTCATTTTGAGGGTAGCGAAGCAGATCTTGATCAACTGGCGGTGGAGTTGCTGGGCGTCAGCCTGAAGCAGATATGCATGGTCTTTTAGCGTGTAACGTGGAATAATCTGTCCAAAAAAAACTCCCGCATTGGCGGGAGTTTTTAAAATAATACTGTGCTAAGATTAGATCTTGGCAGCAGTCCAGTCAGCTTTGCTGACAAAAGCGGTCAGGTTGCGGCCGTCTTTGGTCTGGGCTTTGAAGGCATATCTTTCATTGCCTTTTGCGCCGTAAGTGACTTTCTTGGTTACATCCGCTTGAACTTTCTTTTTCGCCTTGACGTCGTAGAATGAATGCTTCATTTTACCATTCCCCCTTTGAGGTTATTGTTTTTGCTTGCCCAACCTTGAAGCAGGCTTGAGCAGGCGAATTGAAATAACAATAACCGTAAAATTGTGTAATGCAAACTCAAAAAACAAAATGATTTAAACAACTCGTGATTTTTTGCTGAAAATAGCGTTTTTTCAGGCTTTATTGAGCATACAGGCGTATTAGCCGGTCATAGCGGCATTTCCCTCAGTATAAAATTAAAATAGAATTTTTTTGTTCCCGGGTCTTGCAAAAAATATTCTTTGAAGTTATAATTTATCATATATTATATTCTAAAAGAAAACTAAGGAGGTGTTAAAATGTCTTACTATGATGATAGAGTTGAAGAGGTTGCCGTCAAATTAAGCCAGTTTAAAATTATACCGGTGCTGGCAATCGAAAAAGTTGAAGACGGTCTGAAAATGTGTGAACTGCTTGACCGCTGCGGGCTGAAAGTTGCGGAAATTACCTTCCGGACGGCCGCCGCGGGAGAGATTATCCGTCAAGCCTCAAAAAAGTTTCCGGAACTGGTCATCGGCGCCGGAACCGTGCTGAATGTCTGCGATCTGCATCTGGCGATCAATGCCGGAGCGTCCTTTGCTGTTGCCCCCGGGTTTAATCCTACTATTGTTCGCGACGCGATTAAAAGCAAATTCCCGTTTTTCCCTGGAGTTTCCTGTCCGACGCATATTGAACAGGCGTATGAGCTGGGAGTCAAAGTTATGAAATTTTTTCCGGCAAAGGCGTCTGGCGGCGTCAAGATGCTGAAAGCGATCATTCCGCCGTACCGGCATCTCGGGATCAAGCTAATTCCCACCGGCGGCATCACCAGTGACAATATAAAGAACTATCTCGAGCTTCCTGAAGTCATTGCCGCAGGCGGAACCTGGCTGGGGACTTCCGCGGACATCAGGGCCGGAGAATGGGATAAAATTGAGCAACTGGTTCGCGACGCGGTAACGCTTCTCGCCTGAGTAAAAAACACTAAACTGATGAGGCTGGATAAAATGAAAAGAGTTGCATTAATTACCGGCGGCGCGCGCGGCATCGGCTATGGAATTGCCTGTAAACTGGCGGCGGAAAACTGTGATCTGGTCATCTGCGATATCCAGAACGAAAGCGATTATCAAACGAACATGGATAATTTGAGAACGCTCGGAGCGGAAGTGCTGTATTGCCGCTGCGACATTACGGATGCGGCAGCCAGAAAGAATATGCTGGAGGCGGTAAAATCCCGGTTCGGCAGGCTCAATGTGCTGGTCAATAACGCAGGAGTAGCGCCCGCAGTCAGGGCGGACATTCTGGAAGCGACTGAAGAAAGTTATGAAAGAGTTATGCGCATCAATCTCCAGGGACCTTATTTTCTCACGCAGTTGATCGCTAATTATCTGGTTGAGCAGAAAAAATCTGCTCCTGAGACCGAGGCCTGCATTATCAATATGTCTTCGGTTTCGGCGACGGTGGCGTCGCCGTCACGCGGCGAATACTGTATTTCCAAGGCCGGTATCAGCATGGCTACCCGGTTGTGGGCGGCCAGGCTCGGCGAATTCAATATTCCGGTTTACGAAATCCGGCCGGGGATAATCAGGACCGACATGACTGCCGCGGTTACCGAGAAATACGACAAGCTGATTGCCGAAGGCCTCTGCCTGCAAAAACGCTGGGGGTTTCCGGAGGATATCGGCCGTGCCGTGGCGATGATGGTGCGCGGCGATATTGCCTACTCCTCCGGACAGGTCATCAATGTTGACGGCGGCATGACCATTGACGTATTGTAATATTAAACCGGAGGTTGTCAATATGGCGGAAAAATTAAAAATTCAGGGTCAGGAAGTTCCGGTAATCAAAGTTCATACGCTGGTTATCGGCAGCGGCGCCGCCGGGCTTAACGCGGCAGTTCAACTGCATGCCCGCGGAGTGAAGGATCTGCTCATCATCACCGAAGGGCTGGGCATGGGCACTTCCATCAACACCGGAAGCGATAAACAGACTTATTATAAGCTCGGACTTTACGGCGCTGAACCGGACTCTCCGGTGGAACTGGCGAAATCGTTTTTCGGCGGCGGGTCCATGCACGGCGATCTCGCATTGGTGGAAGCCAGCCTTTCCGCCCGCGCATTCCTCAATCTGGTAACCCTCGGCGTGAAATTTCCGCAGGACCGTTTCGGCCAGTTTGTCGGCTACAAGACCGACCATGACCCGCGGCAGCGCGCCACCTCTTTCGGACCCTATACTTCCCGTGAAATGTGCCGGATGCTGATTGACGAAATCCGCCGGCGGAACATCAGCGTCCGGGAAAACCGCGTTACGGTCAATCTGCTGACTTCCGGGGAGGGTGATTCGAAACGGGCTGCGGGGGCGATCGCCGTTCATACGGAAAACGGCGGAAACACATTCGAGGCATACGCTGCGGAAAATGTGGTTTTCGCAGTCGGCGGCCCCGGCGGACTGTATAAAACCAGCGTTTATCCAAATGTTCACACCGGCGCAATCGGCCTGGCGCTGAAAGCCGGGGTGAAAGCGCAAAGCCTGCCTGAATCGCAATACGGGACCGCCTCCATCAAATTCCGCTGGAACGTCTCCGGGACCTATATGCAGGTGCTTCCGCGCATGATCTCCGCGGCGGCTGACGGCGTCAGCGATGAATGTGAATTTCTGCGGCCGTATTTTACGACTGAAGGACAAATGAATACTGCGGTTTTCCTTAAAGGCTACCAATGGCCGTTCGATCCGCGCAAAGTTGCCGGAGGTTCTTCCATTGTCGATATCCTGGTTTACATCGAGACCGCGCTTAAAGGGCGCAGAGTGTTCATGGATTTCCGCCGCAACAGCTCCGGAATGAATTTCGAGGAGCTTGAAACGGAAGCATTTGAATATCTGAAAAAATCCAATGCATTGTTCGGACTGCCGATAGACCGCCTCCGCAGGATGAATCCGGACGCGATAAAACTTTACGAGGAACACGGCATTAATCTGGTGGCGGAGCCGCTTGAGATCGCGGTCTGCGCCCAGCATAATAACGGCGGGCTCGCCGGCAATCACTGGTGGGAGTCGCTGAACGTCAAACATCTTTTCCCGGTCGGCGAAGTCAATGGCTCCCACGGGGTTTACCGGCCCGGCGGCTCGGCGCTGAATTCCGGTCAGGTGGCGGGTTTTCGCGCGGCGGATTACATTGCCGGCCGCTATATGGATTTTACGCTTGACGATACCGCATTTTGCCGGGCAGCGAAAACCGGACTGGATGACTGCGCCGCCTGGCTGGAAAAATGTTCCGGTTCCAAATATAACTGGCGGACGGTGAGGGATGAGTTCCAGAACAGAATGACCAAAGCCGGCTCGCATATCCGTTCCGAAGCAAAGCTTGAATCAGCGTTGTCCGAAGCCCGTGCCCAGTATCGCCGGATCAGCGAAGAGGGCATCGCGTTCAGCTCCGCCGAAGAGATGATTGAGGCCATGCGCAACATGCAACTTTGTTTCGCGCATGTGGTTTATCTTGAAGCATTGCTGGCCCAGGTCAAAAGCGGGGTTGGTTCGCGCGGTTCGGCGATGGTGATGGATATAAATGGAACTGCGGCGCATCCGATGCTCGGCGATGAATGGCGCTTCGCAGCGGAAGATGAGTCTTTCCGCGACAAAGTGCTTGAAACCGTTGCGGCTGAAGACGGGGCAGTCCGTCACGAATGGGTGCGCCGCCGTCCGCTGCCTGAATGCAGCGCATGGTTTGAAAACGCCTGGGCGGATTACCGCGAGGGCAGAATTTTCGATTCTGCAGAAAAAGGGTTATAAAATTATGAGCAATAACATGTATGACTTTTCAATCCTCCGGGATTTGCGCAAGAGGGAAGATCTGAACATTGCGGATCTCTCTGAAAAAAGCGGAGTTTCCGCCTCGGTTATTTCGAAGCTGGAACGCAATCAGAGCGTTGCCGAACTGGAGACGATCTTCCGCCTGGCAAAAGTTTTCGGCATCACCGCTTCCGACCTGATCGCGCTGGCGGAAAACCGGACCGCCCATCAGTGTGTTGCGACCCGGCATGTGTCGGAAGGATTCACATTCTCGGAGATCACTTATAAAAACATAAAATGCCTCCACGGAAAAGCCCCCGCCGGGGCCAAAGTATCCCGTCCGCACCTGCATCGCGACGATTATGAATTGTGCTGGGTGCTGGCCGGGAAACTCCGGTTTTATCTGCCGGATGAAAAATACGAGTTATCCGCCGGCGATTCGATTCAGTTTGACGCGCTGCTGGCTCACACCTATGAAGCTGTTGAAAAAAGTGAAATAATCATTATCCATCTGCGCAAAGACAACCGGTTTTAGGGGGAATTACTCATGAGCTGCGAATATCGTAAAATGTCGTCCATTAAAACCGCGGCGGATTTCAAGGAGCATATCGGCAGCTTGAATATCAACCTGGGCTTTGTGGAGAAAACTCGCTCCGGAGAAACTTCTCCGCTGGGCCGTCCGCTGGCTTACAAAGGCCGCACTATCGGCAACCGCTGGTGCATCCTGCCGATGGAAGGATGGGACTGTCTCGGCAACGGCGCGCCGAGCGGACTGACCGAACGCCGCTGGATGCGTTTCGGGCAGAGCGGCGCCAAACTGATCTACGGTTGCGAAGCCGCCGCCGTAATGCCATCCGGGCGCAGCAATACCCGGCAGATGATGATCAGCGATGATACCGTTGGCGGCATTGCCGCACTCCGGAGTAAAATGGCTGCCGGTCACAAAACAAAGTTCGGAACTGCCGATGATCTTTATGCCGGACTGCAAATTACTCATTCCGGCAGATATTCTCACCCTGCTGATGACAAAAAACTGGAATCGCGGACAGCCTATTCGCATCCGCTGCTGGACAAGAAATTTCACAACGACGCCTCGTGCGTGGTGAGCGATGCCGAGGTTGAAGATATTATTGCGCATTTCATCAAGGCCGCGAAACTGGCGCATAAAGCCGGGTTTGATTTTGTCGACGTAAAACACGCGCACGGCTATCTGGGCCATGAATTTCTCAGCGCGTTTGACCGCCCCGGCAGATACGGCGGCAGTTTTGAGAACCGCACCCGCTTTTTCCGGGAAATCGTTGAAGGCATAAAAAGCGAAGTCCCGGGGCTGGATATTTCGGTAAGGTTGAGCTTGTTTGACTGGTTCCCCTTTGAGAAAGGCGAGAGCAATGTCGGCCGCCCGATGCAATGGGACGGGCCATACAAATACGCGTTCGGCGGCGATGGCACCGGGTTGGGCCGGGACTTGACTGAAACAGTTAAATTTATCCAACTGGCCGAATCGCTGGGGATAAAAATGATCTGCACCACGGTCGGCAGCCCGTATTACAATCCGCATATTCAGCGCCCGGCATACTATCCTGTCAGCGACGGCTATCTGCCGCCGGAAGATCCGCTGGCCGGAGTGGCCAGACAGATCAACTGCGTTGCCGAAGTTAAAAAACAATGTCCCGGTATCGTTTTTGTCGGTTCCGGCTATACTTACTTGCAGGAATGGCTGCCGAACGTGGGCGAATATGTCGTGGAAAACGGTATGGCGGATTTCATCGGCATCGGCCGCATGGTGCTGTCATATCCGGAAATCTGCGCCGATTCACTTGCCGGCAAGGAACTCGACCGCAGACATATCTGCCGCACGTTCGGCGACTGCACCACCGCGCCCCGCAACGGCCTGATTTCCGGCTGTTATCCGCTGGACGAATATTACAGGGAAATGACAGAGGCGCTGAAGATGCGGGAAATTAAACAGGCCATGAAAAAACAGGTATGAGACGGGCTATTTCAGCGAAAGATCGCCGGTTATTTTCATGCCTGAAACGTCATGAACGACTTTCAGATTTTTACCGGGAAATTGTTCCGGAAGCCGCCTGTTCAGAATCTCTTCGGCAATAGTTTCCGCCTCGAGTTTTGTGGTTTCCGGAACATCATCAAAGGTTACCCAGCGGACCTCCACGGCATAGCCTTCGCCGTACCGGGAGCCGAAGCCGGCGGTGTATGTGGCCTGAACCTCAAAAAGTCCGTCATATTGCGGGTTCGCGGTATTGCCGGCCGCCGGCCGGACCGTTTTGCGATGAAAAAGTCCGCCGAACTTTTTTTCAAGCTCGGCGTCTATCTCATCGAGAATCTCTTTCAGTTTTTTTTCCCAAAGCTCAAGTTCTGTCGGCATATTTTCCGTCCTGAAATTGTATATGATATAACATTACAGTCATCCGGACAAATTTGCCAGTTCTCCTGCGGAAGGCGGACTTATTTTTTGTGCTCCGCCGCGGATGCCGATACTTTCTTATGAATGGATAAAGTTCTTTCCGCCAAATCCTTCATGGTACAGGTCTGGAAGCCGAAAACCAGCGGCTTGACAGTGTCGTGCAGCGGCGCGGCCAGTTTGCCGCCGAAGTTTTTGCGCCCGGCTGCCGCGCCGACGATTGAACCGGTGGTCGCGCCGTTGCAGTCCGTGTCCAGTGCGCCCATGACGGAAACGCAGATGCTGCGGTCAGGAGCCATTTTCCCGTAGAACAGCGACATCACGACGATCAATGCATTATTGACCGTATGCACCGGGCTCATGCCGGCATATTTCTTCTCCATCTTTTCCATGAACTGCTCGAATGTTTTACATTTGGGTATCCAGGTCAGCGCCTCGCGCACCGCTTCAGCCAGCTTGCAGTTGCGCGGAATTTCCGACAATCCGATTTCAACCAGTTTTTTCGGGTCGCTTTCAACGAATGCGGCGGCAATCATTGCCGCCGCAAACATTTCACCGTAAATGCCGTTGGCGGTATGGGTCCAGGACGCGTCGCGCCAGGCGAACTCCGCCGCCAGCTCCGGATTCCCGGCGCAGGCATACGCCCAGCCGTCAGCACGGATTTGGGCGCCGATCCATTCCCGGTAAGGGTTGTTGTGTCTGCGGGTAAACGCCGGAGTGGCCGGTAACGGGTCCACAGACCAGCGCCGCGCTCTGGGAGTCATCATGTTGTAATTCAGAATGGCCTGGGTTTCCGCTGTACAGATGGCGTTATATGGCAGCGAATCGTTCCAGCAGTTGGCTACATCGGACCATTGAAAATCCGGACCTTTGTTTTCCAGTACTTTCAGCCCGATCAGGGAATAATGGATGTCATCGTCCGGTTCCATGTAGGCAATATTTTCACGCATGGATTTTTCGCAGCCGATTTTGAGTCCGTCCCCGGCATCCTTTCCGCTGAAGTAATAATCCAGTTCCCAATGCCCGCGGTTCTGCAAATATTTTTTAATCGTCAATCTTCCGTTCAAGCCGTTCGCTCCGTTCATCCCCATGCCTTCGACCGGCTTGCCGAGGGCGCAGCCGGCGGCGCGCCCGGTCCAGGCGCCGTGAAAACGGTCCAGCAGGGCCCTGTCATTCAATTTCAGCGGTAATTGCCTGGGGCCGTCCGGACGCTCTTCCCTGATGGCGTCAAGCTCGTTGGGCTGAACGTAATTGTACGCTGGCGAGCGTGGCAGATTTTCCAGCGCCGCGTGGATCTGCAGCAGTTTCTGCTCATTGAACGCGTCATATACCGGATGCAGGCCGGCGATTTTATCCTTGACGGATTCCGGAACGATGTAACCTTCATACTCCAACTGCACAAGTTCATGCTTAAGCAGCGCTAACGGATTTTCCCAGCCGGATACGATATACATGATGCTGACTCCTTTTTATAAAAATAACCGTGATTCTGATTGATTATTGATCAAGATACATCATATTATTGATATAAACATTGCAATAATGGTCAAATTTTATGCAAAAACAACCAAAATACGCGCTTTCCTATTGCCGGGTAAACATGAATCCGGAGTTTCCGTTCAAGGTATCCGGTTTGTATACGGAAACCGACCGGACCATAACCGAATTGCATATCCATGACACCCTGGAGCTCGGCTATTGCTATGAGGGTGCCGGGATATTCGTCGTGGGCAATAAAATACTGCCGTTCAAGGCCGGCGACGTGACGGTCATCACGTCTAAAGAATGTCATCTGGCGCGCAGCCTGACCGGAACCGTCAGCAAATGGCGCTGGGTTTACCTGAATCTGGAAAAAATCATATATCCGGTATTTAATGATTCTGAGCTGTGCGATTTCTCCAGATTTCAGGGACTGAATTTCAACAATGTCATCTCTCCGGAACAGCAGCCGGCAATCTGCGATCTGGTTAGTAAAATTGTCGCGGCCGGTATTGGAACAATGAAGTTTCAGCAGGAAAAAATAACTGCCATGGCCTGCCTGTTTGCGGCGGAAATGCATGCCGCGTTTGATGCCCTGCCGCATGAAAGCTCCATCGGAGAGAGCAGTCCCGGCACCATGCAGCGGTTGAATGCCGCATTGGAATATATGAGCCGGAAATATCAGGAGCCCTTGAAAAGCGAAAAACTGGCGGTGCTGTGCCGGCTCAGCCAGACTCATTTCCGGCGGCTTTTCCGCCAGGCCATCGGCAAGTCCCCGATACAGTATTTAAATCAAATCAGGATCGGCATGGCCAAAGCGGAACTGGACAGAAATATGCGCCCGATCGGCGAAATCGCGCTCGGATGCGGCTTCGAATCCGTTTCCAGCTTCAACCGCCAATTCAAAGCGCAGACCGGCCATTCCCCCCGCGAGTGGCGCAATAAATTCATTTGATGTCCGCTGGCTACTCTTTGCGAGCCGGAAGCAGGAGCATGAAGATGAAGGAGAAGACTGCCAGCAGCAGGAGAAAACCGATGTAACTGGCGAAGCCGGAGGCTTTCATCTTTTCCTCGGCGTTGAAATTAATTTCCAGCGGGGCGTTGTTCTGAATCTCCAATGCCCGCTCGAAAGTTACTTTTTTGCCCTGCCACGGAATATCCGCGCGGATTACTTGCGGCAGGGCGGCGGCGGCCTGCTGCTGCAGGAATATCCGGTCGGAAATTTCCTGCAAAGATTTGAGCTCGTCGCCGGCCGGTTCGCCGGTTTCCGACGGAGCTTTTGCCTGCGGTTCGGCGGCGGCGTAGCGGTTCTGCGCTACCGCATCGCGGCGTTTAGCGATATTTTTGACATTTTCGCCGCGGGTGTTCTGCATAAGCTGCCCCTGAATATCACTGCGGAGCGCTTTGTCGCCGGAAATGTCGATGGCGCTCTGGAACGCTTGAATCGCCTGATTTTTATTGCCGGAAATGTAATACTGGTTGCCCTGCGACAGCAATTCCTGAGCGCGGCCTTTTTCCGACTTTACCCGCTGGATATTTTCAGCATCATATTTCTGGAGGGATTCCGGGTTGAAGGAGGAGATGAACTCATCCTTCCGGGCGAGGGTGCCGCCGAAGTTGGAATAGCTGCTGTTTTCCGGCAGAAATACGTCCCAGGTCACGTTGCGCAGCGGGATGTCGAATTGCGGCCCGGAGTATGACTGAGCCGCCTGCGACCATTTGCCGCCGGGGACGCATGAATAGATGAAATTAACGGTCTGCCTGGAAGCGCCGGATGTGCCCTGATGCAGCGGGATCATGATCGAATCCCTGCCCGTCACCGCATCCACCGGGGAGGAATCGACGAACGCCGCCCACAGCACGCCGGATTCCGGCAGTTTGACCGGAAGGAATGTGCGGCTGTCGTTGTTAATGACCGCCGAAACTTCGCAGATCATCTGTCCGGACGGCGACAGCAGCGATTTGATTGAAACGCTTTCCACGGCGGCTTTCAGCACTTCCGCGGTTTTATGCCGGGAAATATCCACATTCATGTTGCAGTCTTTGCCGACCGAACGGAAGCAGAGCACCGCCCCGGAAAGCCCGCTGACGCCGAATTCCGGCGGAATACTGCGGGGATTGAACACAGCCGCATCACCGGCAGCCGTTCCCGGGCGCAACTGCAGTGAATCTTCGGCGAATACGGCGACATAGCCGGTCTGAATGCCGCTGTCCGGCGACTTTAGCGGCAGTATCTGCAATTTAGCCGGATCGTCCTGGACCAGGCGGCATTTTACATTGAGGCGGTAGCTGTGTTCAACTTTGCGGTTCAATTCGACTTTCCAGAGGTTGTCCTTGACTTTGCCCGCGGAGGCGATGAACCGGCCGGTAAATTCCGGGGATTCGCTGTTGGCCGGCAACTGAATCAGGAAGCTCTTGACCCCCGCATTCTCAATCGCATAGAGCAGCGTGAAATCACATTCGGCCGCGGAATCTTTAACCCTGACGACTTCCAGGGTTTTCAACTGAATCCACGTCGGGGTCTGTTCCAGTCCGACAGTCAGCGTCCAGCCCGGACGCAAAATCTTGAACCGGCTGGAAGTGCCGGGCGTTCCGGTGAAACCTTCATTGTCGGCAATGACGCCGTCGCGCTGAATCACGTTCAGCGAAGTGCCTTTTTCCAGCGCCACCGTCAGCGCGCCGGTCAGCTTTTCCACCCCTGTGATTTTCACGGCAGGAATGTCGAGTTTTTTAGTTTCATAGCCGGACATTCTGGCAAGCTCGATGAACAGCGCGGTTTTGCCGGAAATCCGCTTATTGAAATTGATCACCGCGGTATTGACCGCGCCGACTTTCATTTCATCCCAGTGCTGGACATCGCCGCCGGTGATCTTCATAATCTCATAGCCGGCGGGCAGTTCCAGGCCGGCCGCAAAGATGCCGCCCTTGACCACATCCAGGTCAAGTTTGGAAGAAAGGGTGATGCGCTCATCGTCAAAATTGACTCTGGATTCCTCTTCCACGCGGAGTTCCGGCTTCACTTCGGAGACTTTCACCGACATGGCGGCATCGGTTCCGGCGTAGCGGTAAGCGTTCTTCAGTTCATATTCGCCAAGCGCGGCCGTTTTGAAATAGCTGTTGTTGATCGCGGCAAAGTCTTTAATGTCGGAAATTTCGATTTTCACGCCGGGATCAACGAAAATGCCCGTCGTGCCGTACTGGCGCGATGCCTTTTCCACTTTAATCACGCCGATGCCGCAATCGCGCGGCAGCCTGCCGTCGGTCAACTGCGAGACCATGGTAATGACCGCGTCGCCGGACAGCGGTTTGTTGAACAGCGCTTTCATGATGCCGGTATCGCGCTGGAACTGCCACGATTCCAGCCCGGCGGCTTCCACGTTCGTCACCCGGTACTCTTGGGGAACGGTTATATTCAGCGAGGAAATGCTGCCTTGCGGGATATTCAATTCAATGACGTCCCTGATCTCGGCAGAGCCTCTGCCGACCGCTATATGGGTGGTGATTCCGGCAAAGAATTTTGCGGATTCCGCCAGCGTTTCCGCCCGGGTCCGGACGACTTCGAAAACCGCATCGTCACCGGGCACAAATCCCGTGTTGGCGGCGCCGTTTTTATCCTGCCTGAAGAAAACAGCGTTGGCGGATTTTATCTCCGAACCGGGCAGCGCCTGGACGGTAATGCTGTTGCTGAGACATTGAGGAACTGGAATCTGGAAAGTTATCTGCCGTTCGTCACGCTTGATAACCGACAGGAAATCCACGGAGAAAGTGTAACTGCCGCGATCGCTGACCTTCAGCAGATACCGGTTGCCGTCGCGCACGATTTTGCAGTCGGAAGATGAAATGTCAAAAGCGGTGGCTGCCGCCGGACTGCGCAGAATCTCGATTTCGCCGGAACCGGCGGCAGTGATTTTGAACACGGAGGAGGAGATCGCCGCCTTGTCGCCGATTTTCGTCTGGCAGGTGAATGAGTTAATGACAATGCCGCCGGCTTGTGCTGAAAATCCGCAGCAGACAAAAGCGATGACCAGCAGTGAGCAGAGCCGCCGCCATGCCGCCGCCCAGATGCCGGAAGTCAGCAGCAGCGGAAGCAGCAGCGCCAGCACAAAACCGGTCACGATATTGATTTTCATCCATTGGGACAGCGCCAGCATCAGCAGGGCAAGCGCGATGCCGAACAGTACGCCGGAAACACCTTTGCGGCGGATTTTAATGCCGGCATAGGCCAGGATCGTCGCAAACACGATTGCCGCGACCGTAACCAGCAGCGCCCACGGCGAAAAAGACTCCATATTGATAATGCCGAGGTCAACCGTAAAAGGGGCCGCCGTCAGATTCATCACTTTGGTGAATTCCATCTGGTTGACAATAAATGAACTGTGGAAGTCGAACCCGGTCCGGCACAGCCTGACAAACATAAACAAACCCGAGCCCAGCATAAAAATAAAACCCAGCACCGGAGTGACGATGAGCTTTCTTTCCCCCGTCCTGCTCCATAGAATCAGCAGTCCGGAGAGCGTAAACAGCACCCAGGCGAAAATAACGCCATTACCCAGCCAGCTTTTTAAATATGCGGCAGCGCGTCCGGTAATGCCGGCAATACCGGGTCTGGCGAAATCCTGGCGTCCGAGCTGTTCGGGAGAGGAAGAAACGACCGAACAATTCTCCGGCAGGCTGAAAGACCATTTGGAATGCAGCGTCTTCGCGGCGGTTTCCGGCGCGGCAAACATCATCTGTGCAAAGTTTTTAACCGGTTCCTGCTTAGTGGCGTAAGTGATGGAAACCGCCACCGGCGTGTTAATGTTCTGGAGCCGGGGCAGCGGGATCAGCAGCTCGCCTTTTTCGTCGGAGAGCCGTTTGCGCTTGCCTTCGACGCTGACCGACCACAACGCGCTGCCGGCGGGCAGCCGCAGCGCGAAGAACTGTTCCGCGGAATTTTTAATGCGGTACTCGGCCTCGGTAACGCATCCGCCATTGCTGTCGATGCGGGTATTCAGCTCGGCGCGCTCCACGATCAGTTGCGGGGTCGCACATTTGTCATAGCGTTCGATCTTCACTTCCTGCCACTGCTCTTTCGCGGAGCCGCGAAAGACTTTAAGCACCGGATTGGTGATCATGTTCAGATATTCATCCGGCAGTTCGGCCTGTTCTATTTCCTGCACTCCGGCCGCCGCGGCGCCGTTATGGATGCGGAAGGTCTTGCCGCCGGTCAGGGCGATAAAGGAGCCGGAGGAGTCGGCATCGTCGCACGACAACCCGCCCAGCCGGATCGTTTCGCCGCCTTTCAGGGATATTTCATAAGATGCCAGCAGCGTGAAACTGCCGAGGATTTTCTTCTGAAGACGCACTTCCCACCGGCTGAATCCCTTTTGCGCCGCCGGACCCAGTTTGCGGCGGCTGATGATGCCCTGTCCTTTAAAGTCCAGATTATTGAGGGAATCATCGGCGGTGAACACCAGCTTATCCACCGGCGAACCGGTAATATTCAGCGAGAACACCGTGCTGCCGTAGGCAGTGCCGTCGCCGACGGAAATAAGATGAAATGACTCCGCGGCAATATTGCCTTTAAGCTGCTCAATCAATACCCTGCCGCTCCAGTCCTGATCGCGGAACAGGTAGGCGTACTGCATTCCGGCAACCCTTACCGGCACCGAACCGGCATAAACCGGGGTGAGCTTGTTCAACTGTTCAGGCGTCAGTTTCAGGCCGCGTTCCGCCGCCAGCGCCAGGTAGCCGCGGACGGATTTGATACCGTCAATTTTAAATGAGGGAAGCGGAAATGACTTTTCGTCTTTAAATTCTTTTTCAAAGAAAACGCTTAACGACACCCTGCCCGTCATTTCGGACATGAATGGAATTTTGACGATCCGGCGCGTACCGTCTGAAATTAAATCATAGTCCTGCGGACGGATATTGTCGCCGGAAACCTTGCTGAAAGTGTAGCCCGGCAGATATTCCATGCGGATTTCCTTGATCGGAGCGTCGCGCACATCAATCACGCAGTCAAAACGGACGCTGATTGTGCGGTCGCCGCAAACGGTTGAACAATTGACTTCGCCGGTGTAATAAGGCGTGATGTTGTCGGCCAGCGCCGTCAAACTTAAATCAGGTGTTGAAAAGGTGTAGGTATAAGGGTTGTTCAGCAGAAATGCGTGAGCCGGCAGTTGCGGCATGATGGTTGCGCTGTCCACCTGGACCAGGCCGGGAGTTGTCTGGGCAATAAGTTTGACGCCGCGGCCGGAGCCCAGGCGCATCATTCCGCCGAACCGCATCACGTTCTTCGGCACAATCGGCTGGAAATTGAACTGGCACGGGAACCCGGTCAGAATCTTTTCCGCCTGCACCAGCAGCGTGTAGGTTTTTTCCTGGTCTTTCAGCAGTTCCACTTTGACAATGCTCCCGTCTTTGACGGACTCCGTCCGCCACTCCCGGATATCCTGTCCGGTGATTTCCAGCACATTAACGTCTTTCGGGACAAACAACTGGAGACTGGAAAGCCTGCCCTGAAAGACTTTATATTCAAACTGGGAGTTGAATTTGACGGCCCCGGTTTGCACTGCGCCGACAATATTCGCTTCCACGCCGGCGGAGAGAACTTCCGTGCCGCTGATGATTTTTTTCCAGTTTACCGCGCAATTTCCAGTCGGCTGGAGGATGCCGGAATAAGTGGTGATTCCGTTTTCAGCTTTGACATCCGACGGGAAACCGGGGGCGTCCGTCACTTTGGCGTCAGTATTTTGTCCGGACAAAATCAACTGCACATTGCGGGTTACCGCCGGCAGTAAATAGAAAGAACAGGCCCGGCTGACGCCGTCTTTGACGATCTTCGCCGAAAAAGTCATTTTAACTTCATACTCACCGGCTTCAGGGCAGTAGAGGTAATACGCGGAATTCCTGGTTTCGATCCGGCCTTCCGGGGAGGACTTCCAGAATTTCCAGAAAGAACCTTTGCAGGACACGTCCGGCGTTCCGGTGCCGCAGACGTCGCCGGAAATAATCGGGATTTCCGTTTTGGCATCCGCATTGATTTTAAACGACAGCGTGAATCCGGCATTTTCGTCGTTAATGTCGCCGTTCAAGGAAAGTTCGCCGGCTGCCGGGACCTCCGGTTGTATAACCACTACTTTGGCCGTCAGCGGCATTGACATGGCGAACAGGATTGACAAACAGATAAGCAGCCTTTTCATAATTACCTCCGGTATATTAAGTTATTATCTTGCTCTTGAAACTAAATCCAGCAATTCCCGGACTTTTTCGTCCTTGCTGTAATTGCTGATGTATAACTGGCGCAGTTTGACGGCAATGCCTGACGGAGTGGCGATATTCTGGGTTTCCGGATACTCCAGCCCTTCGGCAAATTCGGCGGCAAACGACGCCAGCTTGAACCCCGGCGACGCGGTTTCAAAATTCCTGCCGATGTTCCCGGCGTCAATCACAAAGGACTTTTCTTCCACCCGCATATCTTCGGCGTTTTTATAGCGGATGCGGGTGGTCGCGATGGTCGCATCCGGCTTCACGCCGGGCTTCAGGCGCAATTCATATAAAGCGGTCACGGACTGCCCGGAGCCGACTTCGCCGGCATCGACGCGGTCATTCCGGAAGTCCGCTTTGCTCAACTGACGGTTCTCGTAACCGATCTGACGGTATTCGGCGACATTTCCCGGATTGAACTCCACCTGGATCTTGACGTCGCGGGCGATTTCCCGGAAACGGGCTTCAAAATTGGCGGCGAATAATTCCTTCACGTCATTTTCCGAATCCACGAAAACATAACTCCCGTCGCCGGTGGCGGCAATCTCTTCCAGCAGCTTGTCGTCGCCATCGCCGCCGAGCCCGATTACAATATTGGAAATACCGTTGATGCGGTTCTTTTCGATGCTGCCGATGATTCCGGCGCGCGCTTCCGGTTCCAGTTTAACAATGCCGTCGGTAATAATGACGACCCGGTTCCACGCTCCGGCACGGTAATTGACGGCGGCCAGTTGATATGCTTTCCGCAGCCCGTTATAAAAGTCGCTTACCCCGCCGGCTTCAATGGCCTTGACCGCCATGTCCAGCGTATTTTTAGTTTTCATCTGGTTATTGATCAGCACATTGGCGCTGCCGCCGCAGGTCACGAGCGACAGCCGGTCGTAAGGCGTCATTTTCGTCGAAAGCAGTTTCAGCGCGTTAACGGCCAGCTCCATTCTCTCGCCGTAAGCCATGGACCCGCTGGTATCCAGCAACACCGTGTAGACGGATGCTGAATTAATGTTCGGACCCAGCCGTTTACCCTGGACTCCGATGCGCAGCAGCGTATTCTGCGGACGGAACGGCGCCGGAGCGCTTTCCATGTTAACCGCGAAAACGCTGTTTTCCGGAGAGCGGTAATGATAATCAAAGTAATTGATGAAATCCTCCGCCCGGATTTTTGACGGATCGGGACGGATGCCGCGTTTGATGTTCTTTTTCGCCGTCAGATACGAGGCCGTATCGGTATCTATCGAGAAGGTTGAAAACGGCTTCGATTCAGTTTTGGTGAACGGCAGCCCGTCTTTGAAATCCTTCAGCCGCCTTTCTTCGCTGTTGAGAGTTTCAATAATGCCCTTTATCCGTGTCATAACATTATATGGAGCATCGAACCTGATGGCGCCGGCGTCAGTATCAATCAATATTTTTGCCGGAGCCGGACAGTTGCGGCTTTTCAGAAAATCGCGGACATCCTCAACCGTGGTCAGGTTCCAAAGCTTAAGATTGACTTTAAATGTTTCACTGGCAGCGAACTCTTCCTTCTTTTTACTTGATTCGGCAGGTCGATCCAGTGCATCGGATGCCGCTAATGATTTTGCTTCCGGCACCCCTTTCCAAATTAAGACGTTTGAGGCTTGTTCCTCTGAAAACTTCAAGCCTTCCTGTTTTACCTCAGCCTTATCCATTTTGTCTATTGTCGCAACTCCATAAGCATAGCTTGAAGCTGCCGGAGCGGCGGCAGGCGTGGACGACTGATTGGCCTTATATTTCATAAAAGCGACTTTTGCCGCCTTTACCGGCGGCTGCGGAAGCGGCGGGGTTGGCGCCAATGCCGCAAAAGATTTCTCGTCCCGCACTGCCGGTTTCTCTTCAAGCGTTTGCAGAGCGGGGCCGCCAGTAGGTCCTGCTGCCGCCCTGCGCAAATAGACGTCAGCAACATCTTTTCGCTTCTCCGCCGCAAGCTTGCCGGCAGCACCCCCTTTGTCAGCATCTTTACCGGCGTTGACTTCGGTCAAATCAGAAGATTCAGATTCCGGCGCGGCGGCAGGAGCAGCGGAAGAATCTGTTTCTGATTCAGGCGGCGCGCCGAGAGCAGGCAAAGCTCCGTTTGCTGCGCCAATCCCTAATTCCTTTAAATTGCTTGTAGCGGAGATTTTCCGGCCTTTTTCCCTGGCACTGTTAAGTGCCGGGAGAAGAAATATGCTAAGCACGCCGAATCCAATTATTAATGAAGCGACTAATTCCAGCCATCTGAATCTGGACGGCATTTTTGGGGAGAGTTTCAGCTTCGGCAAGTCGGCGGCGGCTTCGAAAATCTCTCTGCGGTGCGCGTCTGAAAGCTTTAAATCCTGATGATTCCGCCGTAACGCGTCTCCGGTGAAATTCCAGATCTCCCGCAGTTCATCAAATTCTTTGCGGCAGTTTTCGCAGGCGGCCAGATGCTCTTCCAACTGCTTTGCCTGAATTGCAGAAAGCTCTCCGGCCAGCATGTCGGTCATCAGACGGGATGTTTTGCTGCATTTCATATTGAGAGCTCCTTCGTAATGTGATTCTTCAGCTCATTGACGGCGCTGTGCAGGATAAACCCGACATTGCCGACGCTCAAATCCATGATTTCGGCAATCTCGCGGTAACTTTTCCCGTGTTCCAGCTTCAGCACCAGAATTTCCCTGGCCCGCGGCTTGAGGCCATTGATCGCGGCAGTCAGCAACTGATTTTTCTCGTGGTTCATGATGCCCTGGTCCGGCCGGTCATGGTGCGCCGTAAAGTTCCCGCCGTCATCAATCGTTATCTCCGCTTTGATTTTTTTGGCCCGCAGCAGATTCAGGCAGTCATTGCGCACGGTCTTGAACAGCCAGGCGCGGGGGTTGCGGATTTCGCCGCCGGTATACGTTTGACGGTTGTATTTGATAAATGCCATTTGAACCGCATCCTGCGCCGTGGAGGCATCCCTGAGCATACGCCCGGCGAAGCCCAGCAGCGCTGATTCATTTTCTTCCATCAGGTTTTTTAACGCTTCTTCAGGCGACATTCCATAAACCTTTCAGCTCTGATTATCACCATTAATGACACGCCGGCTCAAACAATATTAGAGCAGGAACCAAAAAAAGTTAAAATTTTCTCCATTATCTTCAAAAAATAACCCGGTTTTGGGAAATAACAAACCAGGCAAGCAAGTTTAAAGCTTAGTGGAATGGAAACGAGACAGGGAAAGGATCGCCCTTTCCCTGTATGAAAAAATACCGGCTATTGCCGATGCGTCAGCTTTTCTTCCGGCGGACCGGAATGTGGGCGCTTTCGCCGTGAACGGCGTGGGCGGCTTCCATCATGGCTTCGCCGAGCGTCGGATGGGCATGAATGGCCCTGCCGAGTTCTTTGGCGGTGATTTCCAGATTCATCGCCGGAACCGCTTCCGCGATCAGGTCGGTGGCATGGGGGCCGATAATATGAACCCCGAGCACCTGGTCGGTGACGGCATCGGCAATAATCTTGCAGAAACCTTCGGTTTCGTTGATCGCCATGGCTTTGCCGAGCCCGGCGAACGGGAACTTGCCGACGGTGATTTCCAGGCCTTTTTCTTTGCACTGTTCCTCGGTCAGGCCGACGGTGCCGATTTCCGGGCTGGTGAAAATACAGCCGGGAACCAGATCATAGCTGAATTCGTTGCGGTGTCCGCAGATGTTGTCAACGGCGCAGAGTCCCATCGCGCTGGCCAGATGCGCCAGCCAGATGCGTCCGGCGATATCGCCGATGGCATAAATACCCGCGACATTGGTCCGGCATTTGGAATCAACGGGAATCCAGCCGCGTTCATCGGTTTTGATGCCGGCGGCGGCAATATTCAAGCCGTTGGTGACCGGTTTGCGGCCGATGGAGACGAGCAGATAATCGGCTTTCAGCGTTTCGCTGCCGACTTTGCCGCTCACGCCTTTCTTGTCGGCCTTGATGTCCTGCATCGGAGTGCCGGTCATAATGGTGATGCCGGCTTTCTTCATGTATTGAGTCTGCGTGCGCGAGATTTCTTTGTCCAGATTCGGCAGAATCGTCGGCAGCATTTCCACGATGGTTACCTGAGTGCCGAGTTCGGCGAACAGACAGGCGAATTCGCAGCCGATGACGCCGCCGCCGAGCACCAGCATGGTTTTCGGAATTTCTTTAACCGAAAGCAGTTCGGTCGAGGTCAGCACTCTTTCGCCGCGCGGGATAAATCCCGGCACGAGCGATTCGGAACCGGTGGCGATAATGAAGTTCTTAGCGGAAATCTTCGTTCCGGTATCCCTGCCGCCGTTGATTACAACCGTTTTGCGTTCGAGGAAGGAAGCGGAGCCGTTAAAAGTCGTCACCCCGGCCGCTTTCAGCAGGGAGCCGATGCCGCCGCGCAGGGTTTCAATCACATTGTCTTTGCGGGAGAGCATTTTTGCCCAGTCGGGAGCGATTTTACCGGTGATGCTCACGCCGAAATCCGCCGCGTGGCGCGCCTTGTGCAGAACTTCCGCTCCGGCAATGAGTGTTTTGGTGGGAATGCATCCGGTATTCAGACAGGTGCCGCCGAAATATTCTTTTTCAATCAAGGCGACGTTCAGGCCGAGTTGTCCGGCACGAATCGCGGCGACATATCCGCCGGGACCGGCCCCGATCACACACAGGTCAAAATTTTTCGTTTCCATAAAACCTCTTGTTCTTTAGAAAATTGACAAAAACCTAGCCTGAGAGATTATTCTCTCAAACCTTATTCCAATAGAAAAATTTCGAACCCGCCTTTAATCTAGCCCGGTTATTCATTTTTTCAACAAAACATTCTGGACACTCCGACACTTTGGAGTGTCGTTGAGCATAGACTGTTTCGCCCATGCGGCCGGCATAACCCGACGGACAACCGTCCGACTCCGACACTTTGGAGTGTCGTTGAGCATAGACTGTTTCGCCCATGCGGCCGGCATAACCCGACGGACAACCGTCCGACTCCGACACTTTGGAGTGTCGTTGAGCATAACGTTTTTCGAAATCTGGGTACTATGGGCCATTCTCGACAGCCGACTCCGACACTTTGGAGTGTCGTTGAGCACAACGGTTTTCGAAATCTGGGAGTTCTGAGAAGACTGGGAGTTCTGGGATATATCGCTCTCCCATTTTTCCCAGTCCCAGAAACTCCCATCCATAGGCCCCATAGGCCCCATAGGCCCCATCTGTCTTTCCCCTGCAAATGCCATGCCGTCACGCCATGATCATCCTGCATGCGCCGGAACCGCTGCTCAACTCCGTCAGCGCCCAGACCAGGGCATCCATGCGGTCGGGGCTGGACTGGTTCATCTCCGGATTGTAACCGCACAACTGGTCTT
>Ga0172379_10001987_pt1 | contig 38073 bp, 36 predicted proteins | sample GrowelOW334metaG_FD_119756 | JGI IMG/M metagenome (GOLD analysis project Ga0172379, IMG submission 119756) | Groundwater microbial communities from an aquifer near a municipal landfill in Southern Ontario, Canada - Groundwater well OW334 metaG | ecosystem: Environmental > Aquatic > Deep... | reverse complement strand
CGTCCGGGTCCGCGTCTTCGGAAAAGACGGCTTCCAAGGTCTGCTTTGCGATCTTTCCGGAAATCTTACCCTCGGCGATGAGCAACACCAAGGAAGCTAAGCGTTTGGGCGTCAGCTTCATTGAAGCGATCGCGGCGACGGTTATCCCGTCGCGGTTCATTATTCGCTTCACGTCGGAGGAAAGCCAGGCGGAAACGCGCTCGGCCGCGGTGTGCGGAGATAGGCCGAGGAAAAGAGCCTCGCTCACCGAAGCCTCAAAATAATCGGCCAAGGACTTTTCCTCGCAGATGAGGGCGGCCGCGGCTTGCGGCAGGGCAAACTCGGCGATCAGGCGCTTCTCACGCGCGGCGGGAAGCTCCACCATCGACGCGTCCACTTTTGCCATGAACGCGGCGTCGGGTATGAATGGGGGCATATCGGGTTCCGGGAAAAATCGATAATCGTGGGCGCTTTCCTTGGAACGCATGGACTCGGTCTGGTCCCGGTTTTCGTTCCACAAGCGCGTCTCCTGTTTTATCACCCCGCCCTTATCGAGCGCTTCCGTCTGTCTCTTGATCTCGTAATTGAGACCAAGCTTTACGAAACGGGACGAGTTGAGGTTCTTGATCTCCACTTTTCGGCCCAAGCCTTTACCGGGCAAATTGATGGAAACGTTCGCGTCGCAGCGCAGCGAACCTTCTTCCATGTTGCCGTCGCAGACGCCCAGGTAACGGACCATGCGACGCAGGAGCAGGATATAGGCTTCGGCTTCCTCACCCACCTCAAAGTCGGGTTCGGTAACGATTTCAAGAAGTGAAGTGCCGGCGCGGTTGTAATCAAGGAGGGTCGAATTGCCCGCGTGGATCATCTTGCCCGCGTCTTCTTCCAGATGGCATTCCTTGATACGAATGCGCTTGGTCGTACCCTTGAAATCCAGGTCGATATATCCGTCCACGCCCACGGGGGACGCGAACTGGGAAATCTGGTAATTCTTGGGCATGTCCGGATAGAAATACTGCTTGCGCTCAAACCAGGTCTTGGGAGAGACCGTGCAGTTGAGCGCTTTGGCGACGACCGTGGCCATACGCATCGCTTCTCCGTTAAGCGCGGGAAGCACGCCCGGGTAACCCATGCACACGGGACACACGTTCGTATTCGGCTCGTCGCCGAAAGCCGCTCGGCAACCGCAGAATACTTTCGTTTTGGTCAGGAGGTGGATATGGACTTCAAGTCCGATAAAAGATTGATACACGATTACCCCCAAAAGGCCTGGTAGCCCGCGGGACGGGCGATCGGATGGGCTTCTTCGTATCCTTGGGCGATATCGAAGAGCACGGATTCAGCAAAGGCCCGGCCGACCAGCTGCACCCCGACGGGAAGACCGTTCTCAACGGTCGCGGGAAACGCGAGCGCGGGAAGACCGGCCAGGTTGGCGCAGCAGGTGAACACGTCCGCGGCTTTCTGCGCGAAGGGAGACAGTCCCTCTTCTCCACGACCGAAAGCGCGCGTCGGGAATACCGGCATCAAAATGGCGTCAACGCCGCAAAGTACGCGGTCAAAATCGCGCCGGATACCGGTACGAATCTTCTGGGCGCGGTTGTAGTACTGGTCCTGGAAGCCCGAGCGTAGCACGAAGGTACCGAGTAAGATACGGAGCTTCACTTCCGAGCCGAATCCCGCGCCTCGGGTCTTATCGATGAGGTCTTCAGGGTTCTCCGCGTAAGCCGGACGGGCTCCGTAACGGATACCGTCGAAGCGCGCCAAGTTAGCGCTGGCTTCCGCCGTAGCGATGGTGTAGTAAGTGGGGACCGTGTACTTGAGACTCGGGAGACGAACCTCAACCAGTGTATGACCGAGCGCCGTAAGACGTTCGCGGGCGGCGCGAAACCCGGCCGCGACCTCATTCTCAAGCAAGGCGAGCTTCTCGCCGTCGCCCGAGCCTGTGCCGGCGGTAAGCGCTTCCACCAGGGAATCCGGGGTGAGGACGCCGATCGTTTTCGGATCGCTCTTCCCTCTTCCTACCATCAAATCGGCAGGGAACTGAATGCTCGTCTGATCAAGGGTATCCTTACCGCGCATCACGGCAAATACGCTACGCGCGCGGGAAACGGTGTCGGAAAGAACGCCTATCGTTTCAAGACTTGATGCGTAGGCTACCAAGCCGAAACGGGAGACCGCGCCGTAGGTGGGCTTGAGACCGACCACGCCGCAAAAGGAAGCCGGCTGGCGAACGGAACCGCCGGTGTCCGTACCGAGCGCGAAGGGAACGACTCCCGCGGCGACCGCGGCGGCCGAGCCACCTGAGGAGCCGCCGGGAACACGGGAAAGGTCCCACGGATTGTTGGTCTGCTTGAGGGCGGAATTATCGGTGGAGGAGCCCATTCCGAACTCGTCCATGTTAGTCTTGCCGACGACGATTGCGCCCGCGCACGTGAGCCTTTGTACGGCAGTCGCCGAATACGGCGCGCGCATTTTTGCGAGGAGCTTGGAACCGCAGGTCAGACCGAAGCCTTCCACGGCGATGTTGTCCTTGACGGCGAACGGCAGGCCGCTGACGGCCGCGGCGGCTTTTTCGTCCACCGAGATCGAAGGATCAAGCGGGCAGACAGGCGGGTCGGGAGAAAACTCTAGGAAAGCACCGATTTTGGCTTCCCAAGCGCGAAAATAAGTATCGAAGCCGTCGGGGAAGACGGATAGCGGCATATGCATATTGAGATCCTCCAGCGGATTTACAGAACGTTCGGAACGACGAGGTAGCGGGTCTCGAGTTCGGGGGCGAGCGCAAGGAGCGCATCGGCCGGATTCGAGTTATTATGCAAGGGGTTATAATTCGGATTATTGTTATTATTGTCGGGGCGCAAAATATTGCCCGCGGAGAAAACGTGGGAAGTGGGTTCCAGATCGGCTATGGGACCGCCGAAGGCGGCCTCGTCCGTATCGGCCTCGCGCATGGCCGAAAAATAGGTCAGCATCCGCTCGAAAGCGGGCAAGGCGGAAGCGAGCTCGGCCTCAGTCAAATCGAGGTGCGCAAGGCTCGCCGTCGCTTGAAGATCGTCCTTAATCATACACAGAGAGTGACATAGAGGCAGAACGGGAGTCAAGTATATTTATACGGTATGAATGCATAAATAGGTTCATTCACACACAGGATGGGGGTCCTGTCAGGAAAAAATCGAACCTCACTGGTCCTTTTGCCTACGGCAAAATCCGATAGGAATTGATATAGGCGCGGCCATTCGGCCGCACGACGGAATCAGCCAGTAGGTCTTGCGGGAAGCGTTCGGTCCGATTCTTTCCTGCCACCCCCAAGCCGTATTGAAATAACTCAATTTTTGCTAACTCAATGGGTGTAAAAGAGTCAAAAGGTATCTTGAGTGCCTTGTATTTCTGTTCAAGTTATCACTGTTGTATTCAACCGTGCGGAGATTCGTATATTTATTCCAAAAAGGAGCGTAGCAACATGTAGAAGGCGGTGCCGCCGAAGATGCTGAGGAGGGCGTTTCGCTTCCATAAATGAGCGAGCACTACGAATACGCCCGCCGCCGTTTCAGGTAAACCGTGCGGACGCGCGGCCCAGTTCAGCGACGCGTATGAGGATACGGCAAGCACCGTCATCGCGACCGGCGGCATATATTTTTCCACGAACGATAAAGCGGCGGGAGCCTTCCGACGGGCAAAAAGGAGAAATGGGGCTGCACGGCAAGAGAGAATTATAAAAGCCATGACCAACACCGCGATAAAGGCGGTTTCAACGCTCAACATGTTTCCTCTCCAGAACGGCGGTAAGAACGACGGATGCGACCATCGCGACGACAATGGAACCGCGCGGGCCAACCAAAAAAGCGGCGGCGACCGCGCAGAACGCGGAGACTATGAACGGCAAGGGATCGCGGACGCGGAGCATCTGTTCAATCGTCAGAACGATGAACAGCGCCGTCAACGCGAATTCAAGGCCGTCCAATTTAAATGGGATAAAAGATCCCGCGACCGCACCGATCACGGTGCCCAACACCCAATAGGATTGATCTAGTATCGAGACGAAGAACATGAACCGTCCGTCTTTCCGATCTTCCTCTCCCACGGAGGTCAGGAGCGCGTAGGTTTCATCGGTAAGAGCGAATACCAGGTAGGGCCGTAGGCGCGGCGCGCGGGCGAAAGGACCGATGAGGGACAGCCCGTACGCCGCGTGACGCAGGTTGACGACGAGGGTGACAAGGGCTATCTCAGGCAATGAAGCGCCGGCGGCGAACAGACCAATACCGATGTACTGTGCGGCACCCGCATACATGATGACGCTCATCGAGATCGCGAGAGCGGCGGGATAGCCGGTATTCACCGCGATTAGCCCGAACCCTATTCCGATCGCGATATAGCCCAAGAAAACGGGAACGCTCGCCTTGAGCGCCCGATTAAACGTATAACAACGGGAATGCCGAACAGAGAGAATATCAGACTCAACTTGTGACATGCCGGCCATCGTAGCGGGCGGACCGCCCCGTGTCCATACGTTCGGGACGGTCGTCTATCCGCTACACTCCGTAGATCAGGTTTGGAATGAAAAGGACGATTTGTGGGAAGATTACCATGAGGGCTACGAGTACGAGAACGGAGATGAGAAAAGGTAACGATTCCTTTAGGTAATCCTTCAGCGGAACCTCCAATATCGAACAGACCGCGTAGATCACGACGCCGACCGGTGGCGTAAAGCTCCCCAGGGTGATGGTGGTCATCATGATGAGACCAAAATGCACCGGATCGATCCCGACCGATTTAGCGATCGGCAGAAAGATCGGCGTGAGAAGCAGCGTGTTAACCGTGGGCTCCATGAACATCCCGGCCACGATCAGGAATACGATGATGATGAAGAGCAAGGCTATCGGATCGGCGGTGAGGGATGTCAGGAATACCGCGATGGCCTGAGGCGCCTGGTTGTAAATGATGACGTGGCCGAAAATGGAGGAACAGATGATGATAAGCATGATCATGCCGTTGTCCATAACGGTCGCGCGCAGAGCCTCGATTATTTTATCGTTGCTGAGTTCCTTGTACACGAATTTCCCGATGACGATGGCGTAGATCACGGCGAAAGCGCCGGCTTCGGAGGGAGTGAAGAAGCCGAATCGGATTCCGATGATCAGGATGAATGGGAACAGCAACGCCCAAATGTTGTCGATAAGAGATTTGAAGAACTCCTTAAGCGTCGCCCGCTTCTCTCTTGAGCGTCCGTACCCTCTCTTCGCCGAGATTATCCAGGCGGTAAACATCATGACGGCGCACATCAGGAGTCCCGGCATGATTCCGCCCGCGAACAACCTTCCTATGGATACCGACCCGATGAAGCCGAAGAGAATCAAGCCGATGCCGGGCGGAATGGTCGCGGTAATCAGGGAGCTGTACGCGGTTACCGCGGCGGTGAAGCCCTTGGAATAGCCTCTCTTGATCATCTCGGGCGCCGTCATCCGACAATCCATGGCCGCGTCCGACGCGGCGGAACCGGAAATGCCGCCCATGAGGGTACTCAAGAGAATGTTGACGTGCGCGAGTCCTCCCCGCATATGGCCCGTGGAAATGTTGCAGAAATCGAAGAGCCTTCTCGTGATTCCGCACTCAGTCATGATATTGCCCGCCAATAGGAAGAAAGGGACAGCCAAGAGCGGGAAGGACTGGGTACTGTAGACCATCTTGGTGACGGCGACGGTGATCGGCATGTCGGAATTGCCGATGAAGAACGTCAAGGCGGAAATTCCGACCACGAACGCAAGGGGCATGTTCAATAACAGAAGAATGACGAAAACGATAGCAAGCACTGTCATATCGCATCCTTTGTGAGTCCGGACGTATGTACCAGACCGGCGGTTTTCTTAACTAAGGTACGAATCATCAGCACACAGCCGACCGGCGCGCTCCAGGTCGCCCAGGAATGGCTTATCTCCATTCCGCTGAATTGATCTTTGATGTTGATGACGGCCAAATAGGATCCATAAGCGGCGATGAGACCCAAAAACACCATCGCCAATATGTTGGTGATGAGTTTCACTTTTTTTCGGGCTTCCATCGGCATGAGATTGGTGAAAAGATCCACTCCGATATGTTTTTCCTTTTCCATCGCCAAGTCCGCCCCGAGGAAGCAGACCCATACAAACAGAAGCTGCGCCATGTCGACGGACCAGACCAACGGCATCCGCATGACCCGTAAGAAGGCCGCGATGAAAACGAAAAAAATGATGAATGCCAGCATTATCTCCGACAAGAGCATCTCGATCCTGATGATCCCCTGATCCATCTTTCTCAGCATATTCATAGGTGTTTCCAGTTTTTCCCGCGTGGGAGTATTGAAGATGCGGGCCGGCGGCTCGGAGAGCCCGCCGGCGCCGAAACGAAGAAGATCCGATTACTTTCCCAAGATTTTATTGACTTGGTTTTTGATATCCCGGTAACCGGAAATCTGATCGTAGACCGCTTCGCACGCCTTCCTGAAGGGCGTCACGTCGGGTTCGGAAATGGTGACGCCCTTCGCCTTGAACTCAGCTTCGTTCGCCGCGAGTCCGTCGATGGTGAGTTTGGTGGCGAAGTCTCCGCCCTTCAAGGATTCCTCAAGGAGAATGGTCTGATATTCCTTGGGCAGCGTGTTGAACCAGGCTTCGGAACAGACAAGCGGAGTAACAAGCTGGAAGTGCGACGTCTTGGCCAAATATTTACAAACTTCAAAGATACGAATGCCGATGGACGCGGGATGCTGGGCTTCAGCGCCGTCGATTACCTTCTGCTGAATACCGGGATATACTTCGGCCCAGGCCAGAGCGGTGGGTTCGGCGCCCATGGCCTTGATGGTAGCTTGCCACACCGTCGCGCCCGGCGTTCTGATGCGCAGTCCGTTTAAATCGGAAGGAACGGCGATGGGCTTGTTAGTCCAGAAATGCCTGGCTCCCTGATACCAGTTGAAGGACAGAACCCGGTAGCCGTGCTTTGAGGCGAGTTCATCGGTCCAGCCCTTGAACAGGGCGGAAGTAGTCAGTTTTTTGGCTTCTTCAGCACTGTCCACGATATAAGGCGCACCCAGAATGCCGATGGCTGGAACGCTCTCCGCCAGACGCGCGGCGTCGGTGATGACCGCTATGTTCGCACCGGCCTTCACCTGCTCTTGCATATCCTTGGTGTCACCCAAAAGCGAGTTCGGATATACGCCGATGGTGACGGCGCCGTTGGTCCTCGCCTCCACGTTCTTTTTGAACTCCATTGCTCCCTTGTACATGGGGTCGCTCTCCGTGACGACCATTCCCACGTTCATCCGGTATTTCACCTGGCCGCCATCCTTGGCCTCTTTTGCACCGCCTGCGAACAGCACGGTCGGGCACAGCGACAGAAGAACGACGAGAACGCTCAGCATTTTTCTTGTAGACATCTTGTTTCTCCTTATACATTCAGGAGACACCCGTAACTTTGAACGAGCCTCGGTTTTTTTACTTTTTTTCTATAGAATTTTACCGTCGAGATTGACGCTGAAAAGCCGTAATATTTGAAAGAAAATCAATAATTAATGAAAGGCGAAAATAGCGAAAGAGAAATTCTCGAATACGTTCTGAAATGATTTTTAAAATATTCTTTGACAATATTTTTAGTATGAAAGACATTCCTATAGAAAGAATAACTAGGGGGAAAAGAAATGGAGAAAGTTAAGACAGGCGCATTTATCCCTATGCCGGTGGCGCCGATAGTTCTGGTCGGAGCCAATGTAAACGGGAAAGCTAATTATATGACCGTAGCGTTTGTCAGTGGTGTGAACGTTAATCCGGCCATCGTCTGCGTGAGCCTGAACAAGAACCACCATACGCCGAAAGGGATCATCGAAAACGGTACCTTCAGCATCAATGTGCCTTCCGCCGACTATGTAACGGAAACTGATTACTGCGGGTTGGTTAGTGGCCGGGATATCGATAAATCCCATATCTTCACCACCTTCTTCGGTGAATTGAAGACGGCGCCCATGATCGATGAATTTCCAATTACCTGTGAATGCCGGTATATCGGTCGGAAAATTGAATTCGCTATGGATGTCGTCTACTTTGGAGAGGTAATACAGGTATATATAAACGAAGAACTTTTAAGCGAAAATAAGAAAATCGACATTCTGAAGGCTAATCCTCTGTATTTCTCCGGTATTGAATGCAGGTACCGCTCTTTGGGGAAAGATATAGGACAGGGTTGGAGTATCGGGAAGCAATACAAACCAAGCGTATAGAGAGGCTGGTTCGGTAAGCATATGGTATAATGAATGCACCGGAAAATGGTCAAAACCGTGGGGAGAAGCGCCGATGACGACATCTTTCGTAGTTTTCTCCAATCTCATAATCCCGCTTATCACCGGGTTGTTTTGCCTTTTCTATTTCGCGTATTTTATCCTGGCCCATCCGTCGCGGGCGGTATCGTTTCGACTGTTCGTGGTGTTCCTCATCGGTTTCAGCATCTTCCTTTTCGGGAGACCGTTACAGCTGCTGATCGGACCGTACCCCTTGCCTCTCATCATAGTCAATATCCGAGTTTTCATCCTTTGTTCCGTGCTCGCTCCGGACATCATCTTGACGGCCCTTACCTTCAACAAGCGAATTACCAAGCGTGAGGGATTGGCGGTTATCGCGGCCTGCCTGCCACTCGGCATCGGCTACGTCGTATTCAACACCCTCGGGACCGAGGCCAGTTATAAACTGTTCGAAATCGCGGGCCTCGTCGCCTACGACAATTTAACACCGTCGATGCGCGCCCCTTTCTATGGCAGGGAAGTTACGATCGGCGTCCAAGCGGTCACCGGCCTCATCCTATTTCTGTTCTCCTTAATCCGGTCGGTTCAACTGCGGCGGGAAGGTCGGCCCAAAGCGTTGCTCGGCGACAAGGAATTCCTCATCAACGCCGGCATTCTGATCTTCGCCCTGTCGTTCATCCTCGGATCCCTCGCCAAGCAATGGTGGATATACTACGTCTCCTCCATCGCCACCGCTCTGCTCGTCGGCGGGAGCGTGCTCATCGACATCAAGGAAGTCCACAACTACTATGAAAAGCTAGTCCCGTTCATAAAAGAAGAAATCATCCACAACGTCGCGTTCAGCGAATTATCCAAGACGAAACTGATGGAGATGCTCCGGTGTCTGGGCAAGAGGACCGACCTCAATACCTTTGCCGTCATCAAGGCCAAAGGACTGGACGGCGACATGCGCGATGATTTCACCAAGCTCGAAGAGATCGTCCGCGTTATAGGCCGCCGTTTGGAGAACGTATCGAGCGATGAGAATTTCCTGGTTTTGCCGATTTCCGATACGACTGTCGGCATCGTCCTACGCCTGCCGCGCGAACAGCCCACGGGAGGGCCAGCCTACATATTAGGTGCCTTGGACGATATCCGGGAGGAAATACAGAAGACCTGCCGAAGGGAACTTGCCATCGGCATCGGCCGCAGCTATGACAGAATTGAGGAACTCCGCGTTTCCTACCAGGAGGCCATGAACGCTCTGGAATACGCCGAACAGCTTGAAGGCTGCGGGATAGTGCATGCGGAGAACATCAGCGAAGGCGATCGGAAAACGAGGAACTACCCGGTGAGGGAGAAGGAAAAACTTCTGTCGCTCATCCGGTCCGGCGACGTAGAAAACAGCCTGGCCGCGCTGAATACATTTTTCGTCAAGTTCAAACGCTATATCGATGGTGAGCCGGAGATTCTAAGCATCAGGCTCTCCGAGCTTGTGTGCTCATTCATCGATTCGGCGATTCTCGGCGGCGGTAACGAAAAAACCCTGAACGAGTTCATCGGCAAGTACACCGGCGAGATCGCCCACATTGTCGACCCGGAAATCGCCGAACGCTGGCTTGCGAAGATAGTCACTGAAACCGCCGGTATCGTCGTCCGCGTTTACGAGAAGCGGTCAAAAGTAATGATTGATAACGCCAAAAAATACATTGATACCAATTTTCGATCTCAGCTCAGCTACCGCGAAGTCGCCCGCGAAATTTTCATCAGTCCATCCTATTTCTTGAGCCTGTTCAAAAAAGAAACCGGCACGACGTTCGTCGACTACCTCACGTCGGTCCGTGTCGAGGAAGCCAAGCGACTCCTCCTCACCACCGACCTCGGCATCACGCAGATCGCCTACGACTTAGGCTTCAACAATTCCAACTATTTTAGCAACATTTTCCGAAAGGCCGTCGGCATCTCCGCCACCGAATTCCGCAAACCGAGAAGCCTTACTCCAGCTTCGTGATGTCGGCCTCCAGCAAGGACTTCAAGCCGTTCTCCAGTTCCGCTTGATCGCCGGCCGAAGTGATGCGGGCGCCCATGTTGTGGAATACCCCGAATTGCGGAGAAGCGACGTCGAAACCGATGAAGCTCATGAGCTGCGTCGAGGTCCTGATCTTCATCTCTTCCGTCGATTTATTATTCCGATTGGAATAGATGGCGTCGATGACCTTCAGCGGATCGGGGCTGCCGTTGTTCTCCCCGTCGGTAATGATTATCAGGCTGTTGAAAATAGTCCCCGACTGCGCAAGCAGCTCGCTTCCCTTTTCAAGCGCCAAACCGATCGCGGTTCCTCCCTTAGGGAGGAAATTTTCAGGAAGGCAAACAGACTTCAATCTCTTGATCCCGTCCCCGCGCAATTCGGTCATCGGAAGCACGGTCGCGACGCCGGTGCTGAAGCGCAGGACCGCGACGTTGACTCTCAAATCCTTCTGTTTCCCGGCGAGCTTCTCCAAATAATCCGATACTGTCACCAGCGCGTTCGCGGCCTGGATGTATTTCGCCTCCCCGCCGGATTTCGGGCTGTCGGACATCGATCCGGATACATCCACAACCAACACGATCGATATTCCGAAATCATCGACGAAATTCATGCCGGAATCGAAGCCTTCGGCAAACTGCAGCGAATAGCCTTCATCGGCGGCTTTTGCTGCCGCGGGTTTGACTACCGCGGTAGTAACTACCGACGCTTCCTTCTTTTCCGCGCATCCGAGAATCAGCGCCAGCGCCAAAAGCGAAATGATTATTTTTTTCATCGCTACTCCAAGGAGATGAATTTCACTTCAACTCTTCGATTCTTGGAAGGTTCGTTGACGTCGACCGGATTGTCCCAGCCTTTCCCCTCGGTGACTATGCGCTGAGGATCTATGCCGTATTCGTCGATTAAAACCTTTTTGATGAACTCGGCCCGCTTCTTCGAAATAAGCTTCGCTTGAGCGCCGGCCTCGATGTAGGCTTGATTGCCCTGCGCCTTGAAATCGGCGACCTTCGTGGTATCCAGATGCCCGACCAGCTTCACGATCGTGGTGGCGAGGAATTTCGTCTGCTCGGATACCTTATTCAAAAGCACAAGGTTTTCCTTGATTTCAGGAGCTTTGGATTTCAGGTCGAAATCGAGCTTCTGGGCTTCAAAGAACAACTGCATGTCGGTGGTCAGGACGACCCGTTGCGTTTCAAGGTCGGAAATATCGAACGACGCCTTTTTATTGAACGAATCGGCGATCAGGTTCTTATGGGATGCGAATAGGCCTTTCTTGTCGATAGCCTGGATGATTTTGGCGTTCAAAACCCTTTCCGCGTCATAGGACGCCGAAGCGGGGAGCGATCCGAGCTGCTTATAATATTCCTGCGCAAGCAGGAAAATCTTGTAGGCGCCGATGGGATTGGCGTCGTCGAAGAACATCTTGCTTTCGGGAAAATTCGCTATGTGGACATCGTCCAGCATCGCTTTCGCTTCCCCCGCTCCGGCCAGCTTGTAGAATGCGGACATATCGTTGAAGGTGGAGGTTCCGATCATCTGCGAGCCTTCGATCATGGCTTCGACGAAAGCGGCCATCATCTCAGGCTTATCCTGGAAAAGATCGTTTCTGACTATATAGGTATCCGCGATCAGCTGGTTCGCGTCTTTAGACGAAATAAGCAGCCTTGTTTCGGGAATATAGTTCTTTGAAGCGGAATCGACTACTTCGTTGATGTACGGAGTCCAAGACACCCAGGCGACGATCCGGTCGTCCTTCTTGAAGAGCTCCATGGCCTTATCGCCGTCGTCTATCCAGACGACCCGCACGTCCTGGCCGGTCATCCCGTTCTGGGACAGGTACCAAAGCAGCAGGAAGCTGTACGGAGTATTGCTGGAGGTGAGGACGATGTTGTTCTTCAGTTCCGACGGACGCTTTATCGTATTCTTGACGATGATCCCGTCGCCGCCGGAAGACCAATCGAAAAGCCCCAGGACTTTGGGCGCGATCCTCTTGTCGGCTTTCAGCGCGTCGTACAGAAGGGGCAGGCTGTCCATGGGCGCCCAAATGATAGGGTACCGTCCCGCGGCGTAGCCCTGAAGTTGCGCCGAAGAACTTTCTTCTCCCACTATCTCCACGGCGAACTTACCCTTCTTGTAGAAAAGGGAATTCTTATTGGGCGCCGAACCGCCGTTCGCCGCGAACAGCGCAGCGTAACCGCCCCAGGTATCCAGCGGAATCTTGATCAGCGGAACCGGACCGTCGCCCAGGTCGACGGACGAAAGCTGGTAGCCGCCGACGCCCGTAACGGTGAGGGGCTCAACCTTCGCGAAGGTCAGTTCGCCGGACTTTCCCGACCCTTTGGAGGCGGCGGCGGGGCTGGACTTGCCGGTGAAGGTTTTATAGGCGACGCCGATTCCGATCGCGAGGGCTATGATCAAAACGCCCAAAAATATTCTTTTCATTCTTTCCCGCCTGATCAGCCGCGAACGGCCATGAGCTTGGTTTTAAGATCGGACTCGATTTGACGAAGTTCGGTCTCGGCTTGGGCCCGTTTGGCCTTGCCTTCTTCCTGTATGCGGATGGTTTCCTCTATCGTCGAAATCAAGTCCTCGTTCACCTTTTTCAGCGTTTCGATCTCCACGATGCCCCTTTCCATCTCGGTCGCCACGGCCACCGAGCCCGACTTGAGCATTTCGGAATTCTTCGTGAGGAGTTCGTTCGTCGCGTCGGTGACGGCTTTCTGCACGGACAGGGCTTTCTTCTGCCTGAGCAGGCTGATGGCGATCACGATCTGGCTCTTCCAGAGCGGGATGGTCGTCAGGATCGAGCTTTGGATTTTTTCCACGAGCGCTTGATCGTTGTTCTGGATGAGCCGTACCTGGGGGGCGGTCTGGATCGCTATCATCCGGGAAAGCTTCAGATCGTGGATCTTTTTCTCCAATCGATTGAGGAACTGGTTGAAGTCGGCGAGCTTCTGCGCGTCGGCCGGATCGTTGGAGGCTTTCGCGGCCGCCTCCAGCTCGGGAACCTTTCCCGCGCGCAGTTCGTCTAGCCTCAACTGCCCCGCGGCGATGAACAGATCCAATTCTTTGAGATACTCGAAATTCTTCTCGTACAGCTGATCCAGCATAGTTATGTCCCGCAGAAGCGTCATGCGGGCGTCGCTCAGCTGATCTACGATCTTCTGGATCTGGCTCTCCAGTTTTTGGTACCTCGCCATGAAGCGCTGTACGCCGTTGAGAAGATCGGCAAGCCAATTCCGTTTTTCCGTGGAGAGCGTGCCGACATTCACATCCTTGATCTTGAACATCAGGTCAGTGAGGCTTTCGCCGACGTAGCCGGTATCGTGCGACCTGATCTGGCCGAGCATGGTTTCGGCGAAGCCGGACAGCTTTGCCTGCGCGCCCACGCCGTACTGAATGATCGCCTGCGAGTCGTCGATGGGAATGCCCTTCGCGATCTCCTTCACCTTCGTCATATCGACGGCGCTGAATTTCGTCATTCCCGTCGTTTCCAGTTGCGCATCGGCCATGCTGACTCCTTCGCCTATTCTCCCAGGCCTTCCATCTTGATCGTTTTCTCCAGAAGAGAAAGCTCCGTGTCCAAATCCATGACATCGTTCGAAAGCAATCTGGTCAGCTGTTTTTCAAAAGCGGACCTGATCGTATCCAGCATCGATTCCGTTCTCTCGAGCGAGAGGCGGATATTCGCGTCCTTCACGTTCTGCGAGGATAGCTGCACGTATTTTTTCAGGATGTTTATCGTCGCGTCGAGGTAGTAGGTAAGGAATTGCCGGGCTTCTTTTAGATCGCCCGGATCGCGCTTGATTTCAGCGAGTATCTTTTCCACGATGCCGCATATCGCGTCGACCTTTGCCACGGTCGGCCGATCTCCGACCAGCTTCCGAAACTTCTCTATTTCCGTCAGTTTCGCTTTGCCCTCTTGGAGGGACGTCGCCAGGCTATTCTCCTGTTCGACGATCTCGGGCTTCTTCAAGCGGAACAGGAACAAGCCGGAAACGAAAAACAGAGCGCTTATCAGCAGAGAAAACACGAGTCCGATATCGACGAAGATATACGAAACCAGGAACGAAGCCGCGGCTAAAACGCCGGACAGGAACCAATCGGCGGAGGCGCCTTTCGTTTTCGACCCATTTTCCATGTTGCTAGTATACTCATTGGTATCGACTTCATCCAATATATTTCTTATCTGTCTGGAACGCTATCCGCGCTTCATTTCATATTTTTTGACAGGATATCGATATACGACCTATTGACGACACAGTTCTTGAGTTCGAAGGAGGCCATGACCCGATCGATATCGCTCTTTGTCATGCCTTTGAAGCGCTTGCAGCAGGAGGGCTTCATACACGCGGCGGCCTATACAAGTTCCGCGGAGGCGCAGCTCTTTCCCTTTCTGATCGACAATTTGCCGACCTTTGACCTATAAAAAATCCATGAAAATGCTCCGTTTAACCTTTGACGGCTCCGGCCGACAGGCCGTTGATTACTCGCTCCTGGGCAAACATGTAGAAAAGAATGACCGGCAACGATCCGATGAGAATCGCCGTCAGGACCGCCGGAATATTCACAGTTTCGGCCCCGCAGAATTCCCGCATACCCAGAGGCAGCGTTTTCTTTAGATTCGTGTTGATGAGCGTCAAAGAATAAATGAACTCGTTCCAATAGGTGAGGAAATTGTAGATAGCCACCGTTGAGATCGCCGGTACTGAGATGGGCAGCATGATGCTCCAGTAAATGCGGAAAGGAGACGCGCCGTCGATGACCGCCGATTCCTGAATACTGTCCGATACTTCCTTGAAGAAGGCGGTCATGATGAAAATAGCGATGGGAAGACCGAAGCTTATGTAGGGTCCGACCAAACCCGCCAAATTGTCGGTCAGGTGGACCGCGCGGGTCAGCTGGTAAATCGGAATGAGAGTCGTGTGGACCGGGATCATCATACCGACCATGAACATGAGGAGCAGTCCCGCCGATAGCCTGAACTTCATTTTCGCGAACGCGTAACTAGCCAAAGAAGCGATCATAGCCGTCAGAAAAACGGAGACGGACGACACAAGAATGCTGTTGACAAAGTACATGTTGAAATTTGAGAAAAGCACTCTTTGATAATTTCCGAAGAAAATTTGTTTTGGGAAATTCCAGTAATTGCCGGACATGTATTCGGCTTGCGACTTGAACGACATCATGAGAGTCAGCACAAATGGAAAACCGAACAAAGCCAGGAAAAAAAGAGAAATTATGTAAAATCCGATCTTATTGATCGATCTCATTTCATTTGATTTCATATCGACCCTCCCCTATCGCTCTTCCCGAGCACGGGTCATAAATTGAAATACGACAATTACCGCGAGCGATATGATCACCATGAAAGCCGCTATGGTACTTGCGTAGCCCATCATGTCGTCCTGAAACGCTTTTTTGTACATATAAGTTGCCATAAGCTCAGAATAGCCGTTCGGTCCGCCGCCGGTCATGACCCAGAACAGATCGAAGTATTTCAAAGAACCTACGATTGATAAAACCGCGGATGTCTTTATAGTGCCGGAAAGCAACGGCAGCGTCATTCGCCAAAATTGCTGCCAGGGAGAGGCGCCGTCAATCGTCGCGGCCTCGTAAATTTCCTCGGAAATATTGGTCATGCCGGCGCGTAGGAGGATCATGTACTGCGGGATGTATTGCCAGCAGATGACGAAAAGCACCGCGACCATGACCACTTTTTCGGATCCGAGCCAGGAGAGCTTCTCGTGCGGGCTAACTAAGCTAAGGATGCCGTTAAAGAGACCGCTGTACGGATCGTACAGAAGCTGCCACAGAATACCCGTCGCGACCGTGGACAAGAGGAGCGGCATAAAGTAAACGGTTCGGAAAAACTTGGTTCCCTTAATACTTGTATTGATGATGAGAGCGAGCACCATTCCGAGGCCGAGCTGGAATACGACGGAGACGATGACCAAGAGAAAATTGTTCCCAACCGCGTGCCAAAAATGACTGTCTTGCAGTAAACGCGTGTAATTGGCCAAACCGACATTCGCGGCCTGGGACGCCGGACCCATACCGGTCCATTTGAGCGTGCTGTACTGAAAAGTCCGTACGATCCCGTATAACGTGTACGTACCGTAAACCAATAAAGCGGGCAGCAAAAAAAAGAATACCGATAAACTGTTTCCCCGCTTCTTTCTTTGAGCTATTGACGCCGTCAATGAATAGCCCTCCCTTATAATTGATTGGTACGAAAATACCGCAATAAGGAAGGTGCAAAAGAAGTCTTAACAACTTTTTTTACACCCTCTTACTATTCGGAATCGTTTTTCAACCGTCGGCGCGGATACTATCCGCGCCGACGGTTATTTTTGTTATTTTGCGGAGTCGAAAGCCTTCTGCATCTCTTCGGCGGCCTGCTTCGGGGTAATGCTCAAGCCGAGAATGCCTTGGGTCGTTGACTTGTGCTTGTTCGCCAATTCGGGAGCCAAGGTTTGATCGATGAAGTTCTGCAGATAGGTAGCGTTCTTGATCTGCTCCATGGCGGCTTTCAGGAGCGGCTCTTCCGCGGGAACTCCGGACAAGGAGCCCAGGGTTCCGCCGGCGACCAATTCCTTCTGGAACTGTTCATCGGTAGAAAGGAAACCGACCAATTTCGCGGCCATCGCCTTGTTTTTGCTGGAGGCCGCGACGGAGAACGCGTTTTCACCGGAAAGAACGTCGGTTATTTTGCCCTTGCCGCCTTCGACGGCCGGGAACAGCGCGACGCCGAGCTTGGTCTTGAAGTATTCTGGATTCTCGGATTTACAGGCGGAAAGGAAACCGCTGGTCTGGAGCATCATGGCGCACTGCTCGGTATAGAACATCATGCGCGATCCGCCGGTATCGTAATTGATGCCGTTGTCGCCCGCGGGGATATAGCCTTTCTTCACCCAGTCCTGGAGCATCTCACCAGCTTTGATGAAGACGTCGTCGGTGAATTGGACTTTCTTGTCCATTGCCTTTTGGAAGATATCGGGGCCGCCCATGCGCATGGAGAGCAGAACGAAATACTGCGCTCCCGGCCACTGGCTCTTGTTGCCGATCGCGAACGGAATGATCTTATTCGCGACGAGCTTATCGCAAACCGCCATCAGCTCGGAGTAAGTTGTCGGAACCTTCAGGCCCAGTTTTTCAAAAATTACTTTGTTATAGTAAAGAATAGTGGAAGACCCGATGTAGGGAGATGCGTAGATTTTGCCGCCGTATCGGTTGAATTCATAAGCGGCGGGACTAACTTTATCCTTCCACGCTACCGATTCCGCGGTGATGTCCGCGACAAATCCGGCGTCCACGAAGGATCCGAGCCAACCGCCGCCCCATGAATGGAAAACGTCGGGGAAATCACTGCCCGTCACGGTCTTGAGCTTGGTTTTGTAGGGGTCGTTCTCATAAATGGATACGACGACCTTCACGCCTGGGTTGGCAGTCTCAAAACGGCGAGCCGCATTCTCGATCGGGGTCTTGCGCGTTTCCTGGTTGTGGATGTGCCACAGGTTGAGCGTGATCGGCTCACCGGCTTTTGCGGCCGGTTTGGCATCTTTCTGGCCGCCGGCGAAAACGACTGCTGCGCCAATGAGCAATCCTAACGCTACGGACATCGGCTTCGACAATTTCATGTTGCCTCCTTAAATTCAAGCTACCCTATTTCACGGCCTCTGGCCGGGAGCAGGTGCTTTTAACAATATAATATGTTCCCGACGCGGAAGCGTCGTGAAATCCATGCATAAGATCGAGTACGTGATTCGCCAGTTCGCCGGACGCGCGGTGCGGACGACCTTCGGCTATCGCTTCGGCCATATCTACAACGCCGAGGCCGCGGCTGTTCTCCGGGTAGTTCTTAAGCAACGGGATTTCCGACCAATCTTCAGCCCTGCCGCGTTTAACCAGCACGGGACCGCCGTAGGTGTTTGGATCGGGAACCCGAAGCGTGCCTTCGGTACCGTAGATTTCGATGAACGGCAGGGTATGGGACCACACGTCGAAACTTGTGATAATAGTCCCCATGGCGCCGCTATCAAAATCGAGCACGCCCGCGATGTGAGTCGCAACATCGACCGTGATCGCCTTCCCCTTAAGTGGTTCGCTTGAGATGGTCCGGGTTTCAAATGATTTCTTAGCGGATCCGCAGACGCGAACCACGGGTCCCAAAAGACTCACCAGAGCCGTCAGATAATACGGTCCCATGTCAAACATCGGACCCGCGCCGGTCTTGTAGTAAAACTCGGGCGACGGATGCCAGTGCTCGTGGCCGTGGTTCATCATGTAGGCATTCGCGGCGATAGGCGTACCTATCCAACCGTCGTCAATGAGCTTGCGACAGGTTTGGAGGCCCGCTCCCAGGAAGGTATCAGGCGAACCACCGACACGGACGCCTTTTTTCACGGCGGTCTTTAGCAGAAGAGCCGCGTCTTCACGGCCGACGCACAGAGGTTTTTCAACATAGGTATGCTTGCCCGATTCCACCGCTTTAAGGCACACCTCGAAATGGCTTTTCGGAATGGTGAGATTCAGGACGATATCGACGTCCGGACTCTTCATAAGTTCGTCGACGCTCATTGCGCGAACGCCGGGATGCTGCGCGGCGACTTCTTCCGCGCGCTCCGTGATGAGGTCGGCCACCGCCGTCAGCGACACCCGATCAGCGTGCATGCCGGTAAGGTTTTGGATGTAGATCCCGCTGATTTTTCCGATTCCGACGATTCCAACGCCTAATTTGCTCATTAAAACATCTTCCTATCGCTCTTGAATTCCTCCGCGGAGAGACCTTTCTCCACGACGAGCCGTTTGCCTTGAGCGGCCCAGAGAAGACCGCGTTTCATCAGGTCCCATGCTTCGGGAATATCGAACACGTCATCGTGGTGGCCCAAGGCGTTATAAAACACGCGTCCGTGCCCCCAGCGCTTGGTCCAAATGACCGGCATGTCGACTTCCCCATTGGTGACATGGTACCACTTGACCGCGGGGAAGCGTGTTGTTGCCAGCACTTCCACTGCCGGATCGACGTGCAAATAATAGTGCTCGGAGGAGATATTGAAATCGTTGATACCCGCGGTGAGAGGGCTTGAGTTGTTGCGAATGTTGACCCGGTAAGGTACGCCGTCGCCGCCCGGATGCGCCACCCAGTTTCCGCCGGTCATAAATTGCCATGCCACATTATTGCGAAACGCGTCGCACATACCGCCGTGACAACCGGCTATTCCTACGCCGGAGCCGACAGCCTCAAGAATGTATTCAACCTGCTCTTTAGGCAACTCGCCCATCGTCCACGCGGGAACAAAGAGGTCCAAGGCCATGAGCTTGTCTCGATCCATCAAGATATCAAGAGTGGTCGCGATCTCGACTTCAAACTCGTTCGATTCGAGGAATTTCCTGAATCTTTCGGCGACCAATTGCGGCTGGTGGCCATCCCAACCACCCCACAAAATCAATGCTTTTCGCTTCATACCGGTGTCCTTTCTGGCTAACCTGGGGATAGTATAAAAGCGTTCGGGAAACCGGGCGCGCCGCTTATTGTTGAGTTTACCTCAAATATTGCTCATTTATCACGATTCCGAGCCCCGTCTATATTGGGTAGGAGAGGTACCGGTGTAAGTGCGGAAAAGACGATTGAAGGTTTTAAGGCTCGCGAAACCGCTAGTGTAGGCGATTTCGGTAATCGAAACGTCTGAACCTGCCAAGAGTTCTTCCGCATGACTGACCCGGACTCGGGCAAGGTAGGTGTGAAAGTTCTGACCGGTCTGTTCCTTGAAAAAGCGGGTAAAATAGAACTTGCTCAGATTAGCCGACGCGGCCGCTTCGGCAAGGGTAATAGGCTGAGAGAAGCGGCTGTGAACGAAGCTGAATATCCGTTCCAAAATTTCATTTCGGTGCCGCCGTTTGTTCAACTCGGCGGGAGAAAATTGCCGCGCGGGGACTCGGCGCAAGAGGATCAACGCCAAGTCGTAGAGACAAGCCTTGATCGCCAAACGGTAACCTTCGGTCTTATCGCTGAATTCCCGACGCATATCCAGCACAAGGCCTTCAAGAAGACTGTGAATTTCACCATCTTCTTCCGTGGTGACGATGGTCTTCCGTTCGAAAACAAGACGCTGGAACATCCGATCGCGCAAATCGATTAGCGACTGGTCAAAGAGTTCCAGTCCGAATTGCACAAGAACTATCGAAGTATTGGCTCCTGAACGAGAATATCCATGAACCGAACCCGAATTGATGATGACCAGATCGCCCTGTGTCGCCTCGTACTCTAGGCCCTCGACGGAAATGACGAGCCCGCCCTTCCGGACGTAGGCGATCTCAAGGAGTTCATGCCAATGCAGCTTAAAACCCCTCATCGATGTTTCCCAGAGACGGAAAGGGAATACCGGATCAAGTTTCTCTTTCTGATACCAGGGCTTCTGCTCCATGTAGAACAGTATACTATTTAACTTCGATCTTTAGAATGTTTTCCCAGAGCTTAATGATAGCTGTTTGGGATTGTTTTCCGTCACCAGCCGCTTTTGCCGCGACAAATATTTCGTTGACAAGGGCTGTCACCGGAGCGGGGAATCCCTGATTTCTTGCAAGAGAAAGAGAATAGCTAAGATCCTTGCAGAGCAAATCAATGGTTCCGCCGGGCTTGAATTCGCGTGAAGAAAGATCTTGAGCGCAGACATCGAGCACCTTCGAACCCGCCCAGCCGCCCTTAATCGCATTGTACAATGTTTGCGGATCAAGCCCGGCTTTCGCTCCAAGAGCAAAGCTTTCCGCTATTACCGCGAAGGTTGCGCTGACAATCATTTGGTTTACGCATTTTGCGACTTGGCCGCTGCCGGTTCCGCCAGTGCGAATCACGGAAGCGCCGATCGCGTTGAGGTATTCCAGACAGGATTTGAATACCGTTTCGTCTCCGCCCACCATGATCGAAAGGTTTCCCTCCACGGCTCCCTTTTGCCCGCCGCTTAACGGAGCGTCGAGGAATCGTATTCCTTTCTCCATCAGTATGGCGGATAGTTCCAATACCACAGCGGTATCGGTAGTACTGGTATCAATGACGATGCTACCGCTTTTCAAGGAAGATGAAAGCCCGTGGTCCCCGTTCACCACTTGTTTGACCACGGCGGAATTGGGCAATGAAAGGAAAACAATGTCACTTTTTTCCCCAAGTTTCGCAATGGATTCCGCTTGAATTACAGCACCGGGTTTTAAAAACGATATTAGTTCTTTTACTTTTAAAGAATCGACATCGTATACATTAATCTCGGAGAACTTTTTCGCAAGGTTTTTAACCATCGGAGTTCCCATGATTCCAAGTCCAACGAAGCCGATTCCACGCATGCTTTTCCCTCACTTCTAAATTTGAGCAAGATTCTTGTAATCCGTCAGCTTACCGGTGGTACAGTCACTACGAAAAAGGTGCCTTCTTCCGGACCAGGGTTTTGGACTTGATGAGCGTCTCCCGCGGGGATACGAATCGCATCGCCCTCGCTGATGACGCCTATTGTTTTCCCGCCCTGGCGTACTTCCAGCTTTCCCTTCAAAACGTACATGATATGGTCGGAAAAAGGATGAGTTTCTTCCTCCATCCCCGCGCCGGGCGCAAAAGTAGTTACATGCGTATCGACTTTATTACACCCATTCCCGGGGTAATACATTTTTCGGGAAGAAACGGTCTTATCGTGGCCGGCGGGAACATACAGTTCGCCCTCGCCGTTCCTATTTATTTGAATCACTACTTTGCTCCTTCAATCATAGAGGACTTTTTATGGTGCCCTATAGTCACCTCAGCTTTATTTACTTTTTCTGACTTTCGCTTCCGCCCGTTTCTTTTCAAGAACCGGAAGAAAATCGTAGGTCAGATAGAACTCAGTCTTAAAAGCTCCCCACGCTTTTTTCTCAATAGCAAGATTCACCAGACGGACTTTTTCCGCGGGAACCTCCAAGGTAACCACTTGACCGATGCCCATCAAAACTTGCCACGAAATTATCTCCGCGCCCTCCGGCGGGAAATCAGACCAAAATCCTTGGGCGTAAAGGATGTCGTCTATTTGATCAAGGTTTTTCGACTGGTCATGCCTCAAAAAAACCGTTACGCGGACTTTTTCTTCAGCACTCATAGTTTTCCTCCTGTCGTGGATTCGGGGAGAATGACGACCTTAATGGCTCCGTCTTTCTTGTTGGAAAAAATATCCAAGGCCTCATTGTAGCTCTCCAACGGGAACGTATGCGTAACCATTTTTTCGCCCTTGACTATTCCCGCCGCAAACATCCGCAACGCTTTTTCGGAAACGTTAGGATTCGCGCGTGATCCGGTAAGAGTGAGTTCATTCATGACAAATTGCGTAAACGGCGGAACCTTAACCTGTGCGTCTTTGTAAAACGCTACTGAATTAATTTTACCGCCTTTGCATATGGAAGCGACGCATTGATCCAAAGCGATATCAGCGCCGCAACACTCCTGAATCTCATCAACGCCGAGTCCGCCGGTTATTTCCAATATTCGTTTTACCGGATCTTCTTTCTCATAATCGATCAGGTAGTCTGCGCCGATTTCTCCAGCCACTTTGAGACGATGTCGCCGACCAACCATGATTACCTTTGCGGCACCCATTCCTTTCATCATCTGCATGGAACACAGACCGATAGGCCCCGGCCCCCAAATAGCGACTGTACCGCCGGGCGTCACTCCAATCATTTCAATGCCGTGAAGCGCGACACCCGCCGTATCAAGTAACGCTGCGTGGGTAAAACTCAAATTATCTGGGATTTTGTGGATTGCCTTGGTAGCGTAAGCATTATATTCGCAGTTCGCGCCGGGAGAAGCCATGCCGTAATGCCTGTGTCCCGTTTCAGGTTTTCCATAATTGAGGCAAAGCGTGTAACGGCCCTTCAAACAATTGGCGCAGGAACCGCAGCCTTTATGTGCCTCTCCAGCAACCCTATCGCCAACAGCGAATCCCGTCACGCCGTCTCCGAGTGCGACAACCTCACCCGACCACTCATGTCCTACCGTGAAAGGGAACCGAGGCGGCCAACCTTTTTTTGAATGGTGACCGTTTATTATTTCCGGATCGCTTCCGCAAATAGCGATCGCTTTTATCTTGCAGAGAACCTCGCCGGCACCGGGCTGGGGAACGGGAACTTCTCGCATTTCTATTTTGTTATAGGCGATGAGTTGACTGGCTTTCATTGTTTTCGGGATCATAATTCCTCCAAGATAAAAATAATTCTTCAGACGTTATAACTTAAGCCCCTGCGGCTTCCAGCTTTTTATTCAACCATTGGTTCACCAAGACAGTGATGATAATCAGCGCGCCGATTATGGCTCCGCGCCAGACGCTGGGCACACCCATAAGATTCATTCCATTTTCGACAACCGTCATTATAAGAGCGCCAATCAAAGTACCGATTACTCCGCCCTGACCTCCTGCCGCTCTCGTTCCGCCCATATAGACAGTCGCGATTGTCGGTAATAGATAATTCTTACCGATATCGGCCTGACACGCGTTAATCCGAGCGACAAGAACGATTCCGCCGACGGCGGACAAAAGACCACAGATGATAAAAGCGTAAATCATCGTTTTTTCGACGTTGATTCCCGACATCTTCGCGGCTTCCTTATTCGCGCCGACCGCATAGAAAGTACGTCCAAGAGTCGTCTTTTTGAGAATAATAAATCCGACTATGACTACCCCCAACATAACAATGATTGGCATAGGAATGACGTCAAACAAGTATCCATTCCCGACAAATCGAAAAGCAGGATCGAAATCGTAAACGACATAACCCTTAAGAATCACATAGGCAAAACCAAAAACTGCCCATTGAAGTCCGTATGTCGAAATAAATGAGGGGATTCCAATTTTTGAGATCATAAGCCCGTTTAAAAGGCCGAGAAGAATTCCCAGAGCAAGCGCGGCAAGAATGGCCCAACCGAAAAAAATACCCGCTTTCAACATGATCGCGGCAATGACGCTTGTTATTGTAAGAATTGAACCTACTGAAAGATCCGGTCCGCAGGTTATGATTGTTATCGTTAAACCCACTCCAAGAATAGTCATAATGCATGCATTGGTAATGATGTTGCTGAGATTCCTGGCACTGAAAAAAACCGGTGAAAGCATCGACATAATCACGCAGATGAGAATCAGCGCGAACAATCTGCCTCCCCCCGAAAGGAGACTGGGATCGAAGTATTTGAAAGCCCCTATTTTTGTCTGTACGGCGCTTTTCGAAGTTATCATTTTCTCACCTTATTTCCTGCTGGAGATTCCGACTTGGAAGACGATCGCGATAATCATGATAGTCCCGATCAAAGCGGGCTGCAGCATCGACGGAGTGCCGATGACGTTCAAACCATTGCGAAGGACGGTAATCAGCAGGACTCCGACAATCGTACCGCTTACATCTCCTTTCCCTTTCTGGAAGCTCGTACCACCCAGGATCGTCGCCGCGATGGCGTCGAACTCCCAACCCACTCCAACTATTGGGTCCGCGGCCTCAAGCCGCGACGCCAAGATGACGCCGCCGATACCCGTAATGAAACCGGCGAATACGTAAACCATCCATTTCCAAAACACGGTATTCACACCTGAAAGGCGCGACCCCGCTTCATTGCCTCCGATGGCAATTACATACCGGCCGAAGCGCGTATGATGAAGGACGTACCAAACCAAGAAGAATACGATACCCGCCAATACAGCCGCCATCGGAATATACCGAGCGACTTTTCCGCCCAGAACCAGAAACGGTTTATTGGTAGTAAAAACGGCTTGCGAATTGGTCATCACCAGGGCGAGACCATAGAAAACGCCCTGAATACCAAGAGTAGCAATGAACGAAGGCATTTTGCAGAAAGCGATTAGACTTCCCGTAACAGCGCCGCAAAGCGCTCCGGTAAGGATACCGATGACAACCGCGATAGGAACCGGAATATGCGCACCCAACGCCAATACGCAGGTTATACCGGAAACCGTTAACACTCCTCCTAATGAAAGGTCCAATCCTTCACTCAGAATCACAATAGTCATAGCCGACGAAATAATGAGCAGCACCGCGCCTTGCTGCAGAGTATTGATAAGATTGTTCAGCGTAAGGTATCTGCCTGAAATCATCCCGAACATGCAAACCATGCCCATTATGGCCCATAGGACCGGAGAAATTGATTTCAATTTCCGCAGAATTATATTACTCATTCTCCACATCCTAATTCGCGCGCTTCTTCGGCCGCCGTGGCACAGGAAATAACCGTTTCCTGAGTAGCTTCATCATGGGTCAACTCGTTTACAATTTTCCCTTCACGCATGATGTAGATTCGATCACTCATACCAATAACTTCCGGGAGTTCGGAAGAAATCATCAGTATCGCGGAGCCTCGTTTCAGAAGTTCATTCATGAAAGAATGAATTTCCGATTTCGCGCCGACGTCGATGCCGCGCGTCGGTTCATCGAAAATAAAAATCTCCGCTTCGGTGCAAAGCCATTTAGCAAGTACGACTTTTTGCTGATTTCCGCCGGATAGGAACTGTACGAGCCTTCCCATAGTCGGAGTAGCAATGCGAAGATCTTTTATAAACTTGGTAACGACCTCTTTCTCTTTCCGTTTGCTTACAAACTTGCGTGGAAAAAGCTTTTCCAAACTGGCGATGACAACATTTTCCGCGACGGAAAGTATCAAAGCGAGCCCTTGATTTTTACGATCTTCAGGAAGGAGGCTAACTCCGTTCTCTACGACGTCGGAAGGATTTCCCGGCTTAATTTCCTTGCCGAAAATTACTATTTTGCCTTCATCGTACGGATCCGCTTGAAAAATCGCCCGCGCCAATTCAGTTCGGCCCGATCCGACAAGACCGGCGAGTCCCACGATTTCTTTACGCCGAAGGTTGATGCTCACATCCTTCAATCGATTTGCTTTACTGCTGAGGTGTTCAACCCGAAGGACTTCTTCCCCCGGCGTGTGGTAGTCCCGTTTATATAGGAAGGAGACTTCTCGTCCTACCATCAAACTGACGAGTTCATCAACTTTTACGTCTTTCAGATTTTTTGTAGCGACGTATTGGCCATCCCGGAGCACGGTGATTCTATCGCCAATCTCCCAAAGTTCTTGAAGACGATGCGAGATATACACAACGCCGAGCCCTTTGGCCTTCAATTCTCGAATTGTTGAAAAAAGCTGCTCTATTTCACGGTCGGATAGGGATGCAGTCGGTTCATCCATAATGAGTATTCGGGACTGGTGCGTAAGTGCTTTGGCGACCTCAACCATTTGCTGTTGTGCAGTACTGATTTCGGTAATAAGCGCATGTGTATCGACATTCATGTTCAGACCGCAGAGGAGCGCCTTCGCGTCTTGATGCATTTTCTTATGATCAAGAGCAAATAAATTCTTCTTCGGCAGTTGGTCAATAAAAATATTCTGAGCGACATTCATATAAGGAATAAGATTAAATTCTTGATAAATGATTCCGATTCCAAGGCGCTGCGCATGTCGTGGATTGAGAATTTCTACTAGTTTTCCATTTAGAGTAATCGTACCGGAATCGGGCATGTAGGCACCCGCAAGAACCTTCATCAAGGTTGATTTTCCCGCTCCATTCTCACCGAGTAGGACGTGTACCTCACCCGCTTTCAAACTGAAGTTCACCTCGTCCAATGCTTTAACACCAGGAAACGACTTATTGATATTTTTCATATCAAGGAGATATTCCGGTTGTCCCATTCTCTTCAATCCTTGCCGTCAAATTAGAGCACTAATTCACTTGAAAACGATCGCCCAACATCAAATGGATATTGAGCGATCGCTGGTAATTTACCTATTACGCAACGCCGCGGGGCGTTCATCCATTTGAGCGAGATTGTCTTTGGTTACGATGGTGATCGTCGCTTTAATCAAGCGGGGAACCGGTTCACCGTTCAAGGCCCGGATACAGGCGACGACGCTCAGATACGCTTGGTCGTAAACACCTTGTGACACCGTGAAGATTTCATCCCCGTTGGATACCGCGACATATTGCGGTTCTTGTACATCGAAACCGCTAATATACACGATGCTTTTCATGCGGGCGGCTTTCACGGCCTCTATCGCGCCTTCAGCTTGATTTCCACCGACCGCGATGATGCCTTTCAACTTATCGCCCCATTTGGTGATGTAGTCTTCCGCGACTTGCCGGCCTTTATCGAACTGCCAATTGGTAATCGCGCGCTCGGCTTTGATATTGGGGTAATTAGCGGCGATATATTCCATTACGGAGTTCGTTCGCAAGTCGGAAGTCGACTGACCCGGAACGCCTTCCATTACGAGCAGGAACCCTTTCTCCTCCATTCTTCTCGCCATAGCGACGGCGATATCTTTACCCACTTGGACATTGTCGATTCCTACATAGGTCAGGTAATCAACATCGGAAGGTCCGAGTGTATTATCGTAAACAACAGGGATTCCCGCTTTTATAAGATCAGTGACCGGACCACGAACCGCTTCGGTATTTGCGGGGGCTAGAACAACGGCGTCCACACCCGCGGTGATCAAGTCTTCAAGGATTCGTTTTTGCTCTTCAACGTTATCAGCTTTTGCCGGAGCAAAATCCAGGATCTTGACACCCAGATCTTTTCCGGCTTTTTTTGCCGCTATTATATGAGATTCCCAAACCGGAACCGCGGCGCTTTTTACGACAACCGCAATGGTGTAAGGCTTCTTGGGAACCGCTTTGTATCCGAAGTCCTTTGCCAAAACAGCACCGTCAGTCCCACGCATGGTGATGTTCTTTTTGGCAGCGGGTTTTTCCTTTTCACCTGCGGCATAGGTCAGGCTAAGAGCCAAAACCAAGAAAAGGCCAGCGAATAGATAATTCTTTCGCATCTTTCAGTACCTCCATTTTCTATTTCCCAATGCTCCTACGAGCACTTGTCCACACAGCTATGGCCCAAGTTCAGAATATCATCGAAATATAAATTGTCAATTTATATTTTCGAAAATATTTTTATGAAAAAGATCGTTTTCTGCTTTTTTTCACTGCGTATTTTTAACTAAGTTTCTTATTCAACCGATGATTGAGCTGCCGGTTTACGTATCACTTCGGTTGCTTTTTATCCTCAAGCGTATACCGGGCTTTTTCCCAATGGAAACGTTCCTGCCAATCCGGATATTTGTAGCGTCCAATATCCTGGTCATCCGGATATACGAACATCGCGCCTGGTTTAAGAATCACCGTTTTCATTGAGGGATAGTTCGCTTTGACAATCGTTTCCAGCTGATCCGGTTCAAGGAACGTACACGCCCAGTTTTCATAATGATCCGGAATAACGACTTTTGAATTCAAGGACTTGGCGACTCGGAACGCGTCCCAGGGAGTGAGTTTGTCGTAAGACCCTGAAGGATTATGCCCCATGTCAAGAATCGTAACATCGATATTATTCCGCTGGCCGACTCCGTAAAAACCATTATCGTAAATACCGTCACCGATGAAGGCGATATTTCCCCCGGTGGTTTTAAAAATGTACGTCACGGCCGCATCATCCATCGTTGGAGTCATCTTGGTTCCTTCCGGAAGTCCAAGGGTGGTTTTAACCGCGTTCATATCGAAGTTTTTTTCAACGACAACTTCGGTCTGTTTGAAAGGAACAACGTCTCCCGGTTTCACTTCGATGATTCGATCGGCCGGAACTCCCCACCCTTTTAAAATAAGCGCCGTCATCTTAGGGCCGACGAATTTCGCTTTAGTGGTCTGCAAAAGAGCTTTCACGGTGTAAATATCGCAGTGGTCGGCATGGTGATGAGTCATGAATACGGCATCGACATGTTTGAATTTCCAAATATCTACAACTTGCGGATTCAGCCGCATCCAGTGCAGATAATCCGCTCCCGTATTCTGACAATCACCGCTGTTTTCATAGCGGGTAACAATGGAAGGCCCCGCATAGTTGTCCAAAATGAAAATTTCATCCTGGTGCTTGATGCCCCAAGAAGGACCGCCGAACCACCATAAATTGACTTTTCCTTTTGGAACGATGGTTTCGTCCATTTGGCGATTGAGATACTCACCCCAGGGAGGAAAACAATCTTCAAGCCAAGTTGTTCGGGTGATTTCTCTGTTGGACAACATGTGCGTCGCCTCAATAACACCCCACTCATCTCTTTCTTTTCTTTCCACGATATTGCTCCATATTCATTAAAAATCCGATCGATTCGAACCTATCAATTTATGATAGCACCGCTGTCCGATCTGTCAATATATTTTCGAAAATATATTTTATGGATTCCTTATTGACTCGAATATTTTTTTAGAGCTTCAAAATGGGACACCTGATGATCAGTTAAATTTCAGCAAGCATTTCTTTAAGCCTCCGAGCGCAACCTGGAGCTTCCTTGTCGTACTCGTGCACATAAAGGTCAAGCGCCATGGCTCCGTCGAAGCCCACGGTTTTGAGGGCTTTGAAAACATCAGGCAGATTGATGTCGCCGTCGTCAGGAAGGCGGTGCAGATGTTCGCCCCGTTTCATGTTGTCCACATGGACGTGCGCAATTTTTCCCTTCAGGGCCTTGATGCTCTCAAAGATGTCGGCGTCTGTCAGGAAGGCGTGGCCGATGTCGAAATTGATCCAGATGTCCCGCTTCATCTCGCCGCGGAGTAGCAAAAAGTCGGCAGTGCTGATGAGTATCTGCGGCGGCTCCGGTTCCAGCGCGAGCCTGACCCCCTCCGCGTCGGCGATGTCGAGCAGCACGCCGAGCCTTTTTTTAAATTCCGCGTAACACTCGTTGTAATGGAAAATCTTCGCCTGATCCTTGTCCGCGGTGTTCAGGATCATAATGTCGGTCCCGAATTTTCTCACCTTCGGAATCGCCTTTTTTATGAAGGCGAAGGCCTTGTCGTCACAGGCGAAGCCTACGTGATAACTCACTGAGCTTATGGGGAGGCCGGTCTTCCGGGAAGTTTCGACGGTATGCTCTATGAAAAAATCCTCAAGAAAATCCGGACGGGGCCTGAAAAAATAGTCGTCCAGGCAGAATTCGATACCCTGAAAGCCGGAGTTTTGGAAAAAGGTAAAAGTTTCGTCAACGGAAAATTTTTCCGACACCCGTTGGGTCCTTGCAGTGATGAACATGTCCCCTCCTTTCTATCCTTTGACGGCGCCCGAAGTCAGTCCTTGTACAAAATAGCGCTGAAGATACACAAAAATCAGCATCAGGGGCATCACGATGATCATAATCGCCGCCGCGAAGGGTCCCCATTCGATACCATACTCGCCCCGGAAACGGAGCAGCCCAACCGGCAGGGTCTGGATGGCCAGCGAAGACGAGGAGGCGATGCTCGCCCACATGTATTCGCCCCAGATATGGATGAAATTGAACACCATCACCGTGGCGATAGCCGGCCGCACCAGCGGGATGATCACCCGGAAAAAAGTATTAAGCTCGCTGGAGCCATCAATACGCGCCGCCTCGAGCAGCTCCGTCGGAATTGAGTCGAAAAATTTCTTGAATATATAAATACTGAACGGAATCTGCCAGGCCATGTACGGAAGTATCAGCATCCAATGCGTTTTGTTGAGGTGCATGGAGATCATCTGGGTATAGAGCGAGATGTAAATCGCCACGCCGGGGATAAAGTTGAAGGTCATCAGCACGGCCAGGATCATCTCCGCCTTGGGAATATACATTTTCGAGAGCGCGTAGCCGCCGAGCGCGGTTGTCAGCACCGAAGCGGCCACCGCCAAGAGAGTGACGACGATGCTGTTCCAGGCGTATTTGCCGACTCCCCGCTCCACCCAGGCGAACACGTAGTTCTCCCAGCGCCACTGACTGGGAATTCCCCAGATGTTAGTAAAGAATTCCTGGTTGTTCTTGAATGAGACCAGGATAATGAAAAGGATAGGATAGACGATGGTGAGCGCCATGATGACCGTAAAGCTCCGCGAGAGCACGGTCATGGAAGCGCTTCTCGCGTAGGTCTCCACCAGGACGGGCGGGCGGGTCTGTTTTATTTTAGTACTCATACGTTTCCCCCCGGAACAAAAACCGTAGAAGGATGATGAAAATCAGCACGACGATGACGAAGGCGACGCAGAGAGCGCTTGCGTAGCCGTATTTGGAATACGTAAAGGCGTTCTCCACGATCCACATAGGGAGCACCACGGTCTGCCGCGCGGGGCCGCCGCCGGTCAGAGCAACCACGGAGTCATAAATGCGCAGCCCACCGAGCATGGTGAACATGGCGGAAAGCTCGATCTGCGGTTTGATGAGGGGCACCAGAATCCGCGAAAAGATCCTGAAATCCCCGGCGCCTTCGAGTCGGGCGGATTCGATCATCGAGTTGGGAATGCCCTGCAGGCCCGCGAAGCAGAGCACGAGACACAGGCCGAACTGTCTCCACACCGTAGCGATGACGATCACCGGTTTGACCGTTTTCAGATTGGAGAGCCAGGCTGTGGTCAGCTCGTTGAGGTGAAGGGCACGGAGAATATTATTGAGCAGGCCGATTTCCTCGGTGAAGATGAACATGAAAAGGAGACCCGTAATGGTCGGCGCGATGATGCTCGGCGAGAACAAAACCGTCCTGAACACCTGGCCCTCCATCCGCCTCAGGTACAGGTTGAGCCAGGCCATCAGGAGACCTATGGTGACGCTGAACAGGGAAGAGAAAAAAGCAAAGTACAGCGTGTTCTTGAGGGATGCCCAAAAGGTAGCGTCACCCGCCAGGGTTGCGTAATTCGCAAAGCCGATGTTTTGGGCGGCGCCGAATCCGCTCCAGTTCGTCAAAGAGAGAACGAAAGTCTGGGAGAGCGGATACGCCATGAAGAGCAGATAGGTCGCAATCGCAGGCGCGAGAAAGCAAAAACCGATGATCCTATAACTGCGTCGGACAGATTTCGCTCTTTTCACTTTAACTTTCACTTTCACCCCTGAACTTTCATTTTTCAACGTTACATCGTACGGCGCGGAAAGCGGAACGTACACAAATGGTCCGTCCCGCCTCCGGCGTAAAGCGGCTTTTTTTTTATTTTGCCGCGGCCTTGGCAGCAAGCCGAAGCCGCTCCATCTCGTTGAGGGTCTGGTCTATAGTCATGGTTCCGCCCAGGGGCGCAGCGAAAATCTGTGTCTTGATAAAGGTCTGCATTTCGGAACTGGTCCTTGTCGGATTGATGCCGGCGATGGTATTACCGCTTGAAAGTTTTTCCATGATGCCCTTGAGCGTGTCGGACACATTGCTATAGGCATAGTTCTGCACCGAGGGAGTCTGAAAATTGCTGACTACCGTCTGCTGGGCTTCCTGCGAGAGGGAGACTTTCATGAATTCAACGCCGCCGTAGATCTGGTCTTTCGAAGCGTTGGACGGAATGAAGTACACGCTGGGCTCGATGTTGTCGTAGGATTTCATCCCCGCCTTGCTGGTGGGCTTCATGAAGGCGCCGACTTTGAACTTGCAGGAATCTTGGTGAGTCGAGAGGGCGCCGGAGAAGTTGAAGATGAAGATGACCTTGCCCTGGGCGAAGGCGGCGTTGGCATCGTCCGCGGTAGTGTTGATACCGCTCTTGCCGGGATACCAATACCCCGCGTCGTACCAAGCCTTGACCTGCAGGATGCAGCTGCGAATCACCTCTCCCGCGGGGCTACCGGGTGCCACGGAAACGTCGCCGTTGGCCACGCCCCAGGAAGTGCCGGGACCGACCTTGGTCTCAAGCTCCCCGTAGGTGATGCCGTAGAGGCAGTCCTGCATGGAGGCCGAGTTGGTGGAGAATCCGAAGATGCCGTCTTGTTTCAGGCGTTTGAAAATTGCGGTCATGTCGTCCCAAGTTTCCGGTATTTTGAATCCGTACTTGTCCATCATGTCCTTGTTATAGAAGGTGGTGTGGTACACCGTTGCGAAGGGAAGAGCGAAGATTTCGCCGTTCTTGCCAAGACACGGCTGGAGCATGGACTTGTCGATCTTGTCTATGAAGGCCTGATCGAAGTAGCTCTTGAGATCCAGGCACATGCCGTTTTTATAGAAGGAATTGACCCTGGTTCCCCAGTAATAGCCGATAGCCGGCGGATCTCCTGAGGCGATGGCGGTTTTAAGCACCTGCTCCCGGGTATTGGTATCGGTAGTAACCCATTCCACCACGCTGAGCGGATTCGCCTTCTGGTACAGCTCTTTCTGCTTCTCCAGAAATTTGCCGGGATTGCCGACAATGCCGGACACGATCAGCTTGGCCGGCGCTACGCCCTTTACTTCTTTTTTCGAAGCCCCGGCTTCCTGCTTTACGCCGCCGGAAAACGTCAAGACCGGCAGCAAAGCCGCCACGATTAAACAAAATACGATATTTTGTCGACTACGCATCAATAACCTCCAAAAAATCAGAGCTGTCTTATGGAACCTATTTATTCATGATAGCACCCATGTCCAAACTGTCAATATTTTTTCGAAAATATTTTTTATGGCTCTATTATTGACTAAAGTTGCTTTTTTGAACTATCCTAACAAGTATCTTTTTTTAGAACCTCAAAATGGGACACATGATGATCAATAATACGTTGAGCGAACGAGTGTTTGAGCACATCAAAGACGATATTCTCATGGGCGTCATGAAGCCCGGCGATAGACTGCTTTATGAAAAATTAGCTGAAAAGCTCAACGTAAGCCTTACACCGGTAAAAGAAGCCCTGCTGATGCTGGAACAAGAGGGCTTGGTTAAAACAGTTCCAAGAAAAGGCGCGTACGTAACGCAGCTGACGAATCGCGATGTTCTTGAGTATACGCAAATCCGGCTTGCTCTTGAGTGTCTGGCTGTCGACATCTTTTGCGAAAAGAAAAAAGACACTAGTGATTTTTCTATACTGCGACAAATAAACCGGGAACTTGAACTTGCGACAAAAAGCAAGGACACCGGCGAATGTATGAAAAAAGATATCAAATTCCATTATGCGATCGTTACCCTTTGCGATAACAAACGCCTTTCAGATCTGATAAATCAGCTGCCGCTCTCTAATTTTTACGGTCATATGGGCACCCAACAAATTATGGTAGAAAGAGGCAAATTAATACTTATTGAACACTCGCAAATTATCGAGGCTCTTGCCGCAAAAGACGCGACCCTTACCAAGGCCTTATTGAAAAGCAATATACTTGAACCTCAAGTTGATTACTTAAAACAATTACCGGCAGAGGAAGACCGCAAATCAAAGTAGTAGGGTACTTGAGCATATCGCCCGCGATGGTCGGCACGGATACTGAAATACCGAATTTTCTTTGTGCCGGTATTTATACGCATTATCATATATATCATGAAATCATTATTCGCCTTTTCATTGATTACGCTTTCTATTTTTTCGGCTTTCGCGGCACCCGCTAAAACTCCGGTTCTTCCTGGTCCTCCGGGCGCTTTGATCGTGGATGTGCGAACGCAAGAAGAGTTCGCAAGCGGACACATACCGAGCGCCGCATTGTTTCCCTACGATGAACTCAGTGTGAAAGCTCCGAATTTCGCCGCTCTGGTTGGTGAGGCCAAAGGCGGCAAGGACCGCCCCATCGTCGTTTACTGCCGTTCAGGCAGACGTTCGGCTATAGCCGCGAAAACGCTTAGAGGTCTCGGCTACCGGAATGTGACCGACTTCGGCGGCATAGACCGGTGGAAAGGTCCGCTTGAAAGATAGGGATTTCCACACTTACACTTTAATTCGCGCAAGAAGTGGAGGAAAGGCCACCGGCGTCGACGTCGGCGGCAAGTACGCCCCGAAGCATTCCCGTGCTGTCAGTCAAAGGCACCGAAGCGGTAATGCACAATAATCCGCTCGCCGAGGATAAGTATGCGGGAGAATGGTACGAGGCTCTATTCCGCGCCGGCTCTCGGAAGTACTCTTTCGCGGATCTGTCGACGCCGAAACCGTTTGTAGAGATTTTGCCGACACAGGAAGGGTTGATCACGTTTGAGGAAACTTGTTTTCCGCTCGCGTCCATTACGTAAAGCAGTTCGAAGGCATCTGACCGCGAGAATGCCGCCGACAAGGCCGCATCCACTGATTCACGGGATTGCAAGTCGATATAAACGAGTGATCTTGCTAGTTTTTCCGCTTCCGCTAGTGCTTTTTCGTGGCGACCCGAACGTTCTCCGGCGATAGATGAGAGAGTGCGTTCCGTCGACGAACGGAGAGCCGCGGCTAATGAAGAAACTTCATTCCCTTTATCTATTACGGCTCGAGCCTCGGCGGAAATTCCCAATACTTGCACCTCGGTATTACGCTCGCCGTCAAGCCGTTCTCTGGCGACCGCGCGAAAACCGGCTACTAATTCTTTTGCGCGCAAAGCAGATTCAACGATTGTGGAAAAATCGTTTGTAAATGATTGGGATGCTTCTGCCGCGGAGCGTGAGGATGCCTCCGCCGAACCTACGGCCTTGCGAACTCCTCCGAGTTTTGTGCCCGCCTCGGTTACGCTTTTTCCGATTAGATCCGATAGTTCACCCGACCTATCGGCAAGCTTACGAACTTCTCGGGCAATTACCGCGAACCCGCGGCCTTTATCGCCGGCGCGGGCCGCCTCGATCGCGGTGTTGATGGATATCACCGCGAGGTCTTCCGACGTCTCTTTGATAGCCGCGACCGTTTTTACGATTTCGTTGATGGTTTCGGCTAAATCTTTCAAAAAACCGTCCGATGAGGCAACTTGTCCAGACATAACTCGGACATCGGAAGCGAGCGTTTCCACGTTTCCCATACCGCGCTGCGCGGAAGCCGCTACCGAATCGATGGAATCGGCGACATCATCGGCGTTTTGAGCAAAACGACCGAGAGCCTCTACCCCGCGGCCTATGTTCTCACGGATTTCTCCGAGACGTTTTTCTTGTGATGACGCGGCGGCTTTGAGACCTTCGACACCCAATTCAAGCGCCTGAACCGTTTTCGCAGTCTCCGCGGCCGCCCGTAATATCTCTTCGGTAACCGAATGGTCCATCACTCTTCCTCGTAAGAAACGATCCCGGCAGTATACCGGTGGTCGATTTCGAAAGCAATCCGTTTTTAACTTTTCAGAGTATACTTACAACGGAGGTCCGCCATGAGTTTTACGGTGACCGACGATGAGAAAAAGTATCTGCTCACTCTAGCGCGATCGACTATCGCAAGCGAATGGGACAAAGACGCCGCGAATCGAATAGAGCTTCCCGCAGCGGTTTCAGGGGCTCTGGACGCACGTTGCGGTGCTTTCGTCACGCTCCATGAAGGCGGAAAGCTTCGCGGTTGCATCGGCAACATGATAGGAAGGCAAGCGCTCAGGGATACCGTTCGCGCTATGGCAAGCGCCGCGGCATTTGAAGATCCGCGCTTTAGCCCGCTGAAAAAGGACGATCTCCCGCGCTGTCGCATTGAAATTTCCGTATTGAGTCCCATGTCTCGTTGTCCGGATCCCCAGACCGTTGTTGTCGGAACTCACGGCCTCTACCTCATTCGTTCCGGACGTTCAGGTGTCCTTTTACCGCAAGTTCCCGTTGAACAAGGCTGGAACCGCCAAGAATACTTGGACTATATTTGTATTAAGGCGGGACTTCCTGCCGCTTCCTACGCGGCCGATGACGCGGAATTGTATACCTTCACCGCCGTTGTTTTTTCGGAGTCCTGAGTAAAGCGCTGACCGAAATTCGCCTGTTTCTTCAGGTATGACTGAAAACGAACATCCAATTACCGATGATCCGGTAAGTTCCGCGGCAAAAACGCTCATGGGAGTTGATTATCTATTCCCCTATCAACGGCTGGTCGTCGCGAATATTCTAGAAGCGGCCGAAGCCGTCGGAATGAATATCAAATGGCCGACAGGCACCCCGGTAATCGCGACCGAAGACTTCGCCAAAATACAGGAAGCGGAACGCGCCTTCCGTACCGCCGGAGGCGAAGGTTCCGGAGACGCGGGAGATGAGGTCCGCGAAGAGCTCTTGGAAATGCGGGAAGACTCATCGAGCCTGGGCCGCCAAATTGTAATACTCCCCACCGGCGCGGGAAAATCTCTCTGCTTCCAGCTTCCCGCCCTGCTTCTATCCCGCCCAACCCTGGTCCTTTTCCCAATTTTGTCACTGATGTCCGATCAATTCCGGCGACTCAAGGAACGGGGTTTTTCACCCGTCATGCTGCGCGGAGGGCAGGATACCGAAGAACGACGGAAGATATGGAACCGACTGGCTTCAGGTGACGCCCAATTCGTTATCGCGAATCCCGAAGTGCTGCTTACCGAATCGGTCATGGCGCGCCTCCCGTCGGTTGGTTTCGCGCACCTGGTCATCGATGAGGCGCACTGCGTCTCCGAATGGGGCGAAAGTTTCAGACCCAGTTACTTGCGCGTCGCTGAAATTCTGAAAGCAACGGCAGCGCCGCTGGCGACGGCCTTCACCGCGACCGCATCCCCCGCCGTACTCGAAAAGATCCGCGATTATGTGTTCGGGGACATTTCCGCTCGGTCAATCATCGGCAATCCCGACCGACCCAACATCGATTATTCCGCGACGGGAACTATCCTCAGGGACCGTACCATCGTTGACTTAGTCACGCGGGAAGCGAAGCCGGCCATCGTATTCTGCGCGTCGCGGGCTCGGACTGAACGACTGGCGCGCTTGTTACGAGCCGAGCTTCCATCGGTAGAAACGCGTTTCTACCACGCAGGACTCACGCGGGAAGAAAAAGACGATGTTGAAAAATGGTTTTTCGCGAGTCAGGGCGGAGTGCTCACTGCTACCTGCGCGTATGGTATGGGTGTTGATAAAGCAAACATAAGGACCGTCATTCATCGAGATTGTCCGCAAAATGTGGAAGCGTATTTGCAGGAATCCGGGCGCGGGGGACGGGACGGAAAACCGGCGCGCGCGGTACTGCTTTGGG
>Ga0172379_10001986_pt1 | contig 38091 bp, 26 predicted proteins | sample GrowelOW334metaG_FD_119756 | JGI IMG/M metagenome (GOLD analysis project Ga0172379, IMG submission 119756) | Groundwater microbial communities from an aquifer near a municipal landfill in Southern Ontario, Canada - Groundwater well OW334 metaG | ecosystem: Environmental > Aquatic > Deep... | reverse complement strand
TCGAGATCAATTAAGCCAGATTATCAACCAATTGATTAACAAAAATCTACTACAAAAAACCGACGGGCAGTATCCCGTTTTGCAGTTAACCGATTCTGCTTCAACTTTCTTAAAACAAAAACTCAGTATCAAATTAGCAGAACCGAGTTTTACCAGTCAGGCCAGCGGTGATGGAAGCCAGCAGGGCAATTTACCGTATAATGCAGAGTTATATGAAGAATTGCGCATATTGCGCAAACGTTTAGCCGATCAGATGGGTGTTCCTCCTTATGTAATTTTTAGCAATAATACCTTGCAGGAAATGGCGACTTACTATCCGCAAAACCCTCAATCATTATTAAAAATTACCGGCGTCGGCGACCAGAAGCTCGAGCAATTCGGAGAAATTTTTCTGGCGATGATTAGTGAGTATGCCAAAATTAAGAATCTTACTGACATGACAGAATCAAAATATAAACCGCATCCAACAGCCGAAATTAACCTGCAAAGATCAACATATGATCAAACTAAGGAGCTGCTGATAAAAGGACTGCCTTTGTCTGACATTGCCAGACAGCGCGGATTAAAAATCAGTACGATAATTGAACATTTGGAAAAAATCACAGAAATAGACAAAAACATGTCGATTGATCATCTGAAACCGGATGCAATAAGATTAGAAAAAATAAAAACCGCCTTTGAAGCCACTGGCATGATTTGGGCGCTAAGCCCGGTACGAGAATTATTAGGCGAAGATTACTCTTACGACGAATTACGATTGGCCAGAATTTTTATCAGGAAATCTGCATCCTAATGAATGCTTTTTCAATTTCATAACTTAAAATAATCCTCGAAAAATTCCGAGAATTATTTTACTTGGTTATCGCAATTTGCTTTTAAAACTATGTGAGTCGCCCATAGTTCATTAGGCGATAGTTCGAATCCCTATTACTCGCCCGATTTTCGTTCAAAATCAGTTTCGATAATTTGGCTAATTTTGATGGTAATCGGGTCTGCACGATACTAAATTGTATTACCGGAGAGGGCGAGATTCGAACTCGCGGTCCTTTTAAGGGGACTTCAGTTTTCAAGACTGACGCATTCAACCGCTCTGCCACCTCTCCTTAATTCTAATCCTATTCACATCGGAGAGAGGGGGATTCGAACCCCCGAAACGCCCAAAAAGACGTTTAACAGATTAGCAATCTGCCGCTTTCAGCCAACTCAGCCATCTCTCCACCAATAAACTATAATTAACTCACGTATTTTAACACAAAATCAGCCATTTTGCAAGACCCCGCAAAACTTCAATCATCCGACACTAATCCACAGCCAAGACTAAGCCGTTAATCCTTTTAAATCCGGCTGATTTCAAAATTTTGGCGCATTCAGACATGGTCGAGCCGGTCGTATAAACATCATCAATAAGGATTATTTCCTTGTCCCAAGATCGGCTTAACGCCTTATAATCAATGCTGAATATCCCCTTGATATTTTCCAATCGGCGCGATCCGTTCATGCCGACTTGCGGCTCGTTATATATCGCCCTTTTTAAAAGATCTTTTTCAATCGGCAAACCGGAAATTGCCGCCAATTCACTGGCAATAAGTTCCGACTGATTAAATCCCCTCTCCAATAATCTTTTCCTGTGCAGAGGCACTGGAATTAACAGATGATTACTATTTATTTCGGTTTTATTTAATTGCCAGAATTTTTGCAAATATGCCTTCCAATAATCATGCATGAAATCAATCAGATATTCATATTTTAATTTCTGCACCGACTCAGCGACCAAATTGTCCTGATAGTGCGAAAGTGTCCACAAATTATCCAACTGACTGCCGGCGCAATTGCGAGCCTCATCGGCCATTTTGCAAACCGGACAGATTTTTTGCGGATTAATAATCAATTTATCGCAGCACTCCTGGCATAATATCTTGCCTTCATTATTACAACCGATGCAAAACTGCGGAAATACCAGATCAAGAGCATCTTTTTTTAATTTCATAATACCCCACCCCAACCCTCCCCTTCGAAAGGTGAGGGAGAAACAACAATTCTTAATTCTTAATTCATAATTCTTAATTGATTCATTGCCATTTCGCGCTATCGATTTTCCAATCGTTTCCTGACTTGACTGCGGTAAGCTCAAGGCTGGCAATAAACGTTTTGCTGGCGGCATCAGCGCCCAACGTCTGAGTCCTTTGCGTTTTGACTATGATGATGGCGCCATTTGAATTGCTGCTAATAAGATTAGTTGACAGCGCCTTAGTAGAAAAACCGCTGAAAATTCCCGGACTTTCCAAATCGGTCTGCAGGGCCGCGCTATTTTTTAAATTAACGGTCATGAACGGCTCCAGATCAGCCATATTCTTTACCGGCTCATCCGTCGAATAGCTGCCGAATCTTTCAGCAAAAGCCATTGCTAATTGTTTCAGACCCAGAGGATAGCTCTTATCTTCCTGCAATCTTTCTGCCGTTACCGGCGGTAAAGCAGCTGGCTGAGGCGCAATTTGATTCGTTGCTTCCGGCTGAGTCGGCGGAGCAACGGCTGCGGGCGTTTTCGCCTTCGGCCAGAAAATCCATAATAAAATTATCACCAGTATTATGACCAGTAATGCAATTAATCCGTAAATTATTAATTTTCGCCTATCGATATTTTCGAACATAATACGTTTAATATTAAATATTCAATATTGAATATTAATTATGATTGACCTGCCGACATTGATTCAGCAAATTCCTTTTTCGCTGCTTCTATTTCCAACAGTTGCCGCGGATCGGAAGTGATCAATTGATCCTCGGAATACGACGCCGTCGTCTTAATGGCGACATGCTTGGCTCCGGCGAAGAATATTCCCTCTCCCACTCCGCATTCCAGCAACAAATATTTTTCTCCCTCAGTCAAAAGAAAAGTCTTCTGGATCAGATCAATAGCCGCCGGCGATTGCTTCAGCAGTATCTGTATCGCCGAGTTATTGACGATTGCCTGGCCGTAAGGCGAAGTCAAGAAATCATTAACATCTTGGGTAATAGTAGTAACACCCAAATAATACTTGCGACAACGTTTAACTAAAGCGAAAATAAATTTCGCTGAGTCTTCCCTTTGCATCAGCCACCAGGCCTCATCGACTACCAATAACCTCTTCTTCAAGACGCTTCTAACCACATTCCAGATATGATTGACGATCGTATATATAGCTAGCGGCTTCAATTCGTCTTCTAAATCACGCACGGAAAATACAACTAATTGATTTTCCAATTGCACATTGGTCGGATTATTAAGCAAACCGGCAAATGTCCCTTCCGTGTATTTCTTCATCTTGATGACAATTTTTTCCGCCCCCTCCATGCCTTCGAGGATATCCAGGAAATCAGTCATGATCGGCGGCTGAACATAACGCAGATCAGCTTCGGGCGTGATATCTTTCTTGGCATATGTTTCCAGAAGCGCCCGATCAATAATCGAATCCTCTTCCGGCGTGGCATCGCCAATCATCAATCTGACCAAACCCTTGACCGTAATAACGGCATTCCTAATAATATCTGCCGGCTTAGCATCTTCACCGATGGCACGAGGGAAGTCAAAAGGATTAATCTTACCTTCGGAATTAAGTGATATGTCGATGTAAGTGCCGCCAACCGCCTCGCATAGATGGCTATATTCCCTTTCCGGATCGATAATCAGAACTTCCGTGCCAAACATCATAGAACGGAGAACTTCCAGCTTAATGGCATAAGATTTGCCGGCGCCGGAAGTGGCGAATACCACCATATTAGCATTCTGCAATGAGAAGCGATCAAAAAGAATCAAGCTGTTGTTATGGCGATTGATGCCGTAAAGCACGCCCCTATCTGATGTCAGATCAGACGAGACAAAAGGGAATGACGAGGCGGCTGGAGACGAATTCATGTTGATATAGACCTGCAATTCATCATACGCCATAGGCATAGTCGAATTGAAACCCTGCTCGGCTTGGTAAAACACGCGGCGGGAATAAATCAATGTCTGACCGAAGAAATTCTCTAACCGCTCCGAAGTCATGTCCAATTCTTCCAGAGTTTTGGCATATAATGTAACATACAGGGAAATCTGAAAAAAATGCTCAACGCCCTGCGTCAGATCATCGCGCAGCTTTTCCATATCGCGCAGCGCCGTCTCAGCCAAAGGATCGCGAGGCGAGCCTTTTTCCGCCGCGCCGACTATGCCGGCCTCAAGTACGCCGACTTTCTTCTTCAATTGTTTCAAGATGACGGCCGACTTGACCGGATAAAAATACATGGAAATATCAGCGGCGATGTCCATATTAATGATCGGCGCAAACCAACCGACAGCGATATAGCGCGGATACTCGAAAACGAATAAAGTCCGCACAAATAATTCTCCCAATTTGAGATGATTGGGATTAATTTCCAAGGCGGCCGGAGAAATCAAATCGCGGACAGAAACGACGCCGCGGCGATAAATCCGTTCTTCCTCGATCATCTCCTTGGCCGTGGCCAGCTCCTTCACTTCCGCTTGGCGCTCTTGCGCCTTTGTCGGCTCGGCAACCTGGCCGTAACCGGTTACCGGCGGCGGCGGAGGCAGATTCCTATTCGGTTCTAACTGCTGCGGTGAAATAGCCATATTACATGCTCGTTTCCATCATTAATTTATTTATATCTTCCATTTTTTCATTAGGCGCGACTGTCGGATTATAAGTATTATAGAACAGCTCGATCAATGCCTGCGTATCAAGGACTTGCGCTCTCAATCCCATGCCGGCCAAGCCGGACAGCACACGATCGACTATTGTGAATAATTCCTTTTGGCGCGAAGCAAATATCTTCTGACTAACGTTGGCAACTGAAGTCGGCGACAAGACGTCGCCAGTCCTGGCCCAAAACCCTCGGGATTTGGAGCTGAAAGGCTCGAATGGCACGATGACATAAAATCTTTTCGTCATGATATTGCCCAGCGACACCAACTCCGTTATGTATTGCTGGTATTCCGCCATCTGCATCTTGAGCAGATCATTAGTCTGCTTGGCGGCAGCATCCTTTAAATAATTAAGGTACTGCTCCAAATCAAGCTTGCGCGATTGGATCAAAATCTGCATCGGCGAATCCATGGAATTCAAGAAATTGACATAAGCGGAAACGATCGCGTTCTGCTCATCTTCCGACTTGAGCGCGAAATTTATCGATGAGACCAAAAGCACGCTGCGGATGCTGCCGTCTTTCATTATGACAGTATCATCGCGGATTTCCGCGATCTGCAGGTATTTTTGCGTTGACGGCGTAGACTTTGTCGCATGCCGAATTTTTTCTTTTTTTGCCATAATTATTTATTGCGTCGTTCCCCCGTTCTCACCGGCATAAATTCCGCCGGTGTCAATTATCAAAGCGATTTCTGATATCTTAGATGTGCTCAGCTGCTTGCGTCTGACAGTAGGGATCTTCTCTTCCAAGGGCGCGGCCAAACGCCCAGCCAATACCTTTAAATCTATATCTTTGCGCCAAGTTTTTAATTTCGGATTCCTAAGTGTTTGTATGAAATTCAACAGGAATAAATGGAAAGCTTGGCCGTTTATTTTTGCGAATGCTAGAACAACATCCATGGCAAAAACTATCAAGCTAGTTACGATAAACAAGCTGAAATCGAATATCTTATAAAAAATGACGATAATAATCAGGCCGGCCAGCATCTCTATGAATTGCCTGACGGTTATGGGGCCGATGATCTTATCCTCGACATCGAGAAATTGTGGCACAACAACTTGCTGCATAAAAATAATAAACTAAGAAAATAAAAAATTAAAAAATTTAACTCAAAATCTTAATACTCTGTTTAATTCCATAACTGCGTGGAATTCATCCATTGATAACGTGGGTTTGCCCGACATCAAACGCTCTTTTATAATATCCTCGATATTCCTGCCTTCTGACATGGAGAGCTGTCCCAATAAGCGATAGAATCTGCTGACTTCGCTTTTCTGCCAGGCGGAAATTCCAGCAATCTTCTGGCTGAAACTATCGCCTTCCAATAGATCTATTTTTTCCTTTATCTTATTGACTGCCGTCTGCGGATCAGCGGCAATGCGGCGGAAATCGATGATCGTCATATTCTCCAACTCCTCGACCGGACCCATCAATCTTTTTTCCAGTTTCACGTCATCAAGATTTGGGCGATTCGCCGTCTTGGCATTCAAGACTGATTCCGGAATTATTTTTTCCGCAATGTAAGGGGCGGGATTCGGCGCCGGCAATGCCGATGTTTCTGCCTTAATTTTAACATCATCGGGCGGCTGAAGCAATTTTTCCGGCTCAAGCAGCTTCGGTCCGCTATTTTTTTCCGGCATCCTTACCACCGGCAATCCGTTCTCCATCTCAAAAGTCGGCTGAAAATCATTATTAGCCGGCTTAATATCGGTTTTTATCCTAATTTCGGCCTGCGCGCTGATGCTATCCCTATTCTTTATCAGATTCAATAATTTTTCGGCATCAGCGTCAGAAAATTCCATGCCACCGACTTTTTTGCTTTTAATCAAGCTTTCCTTCGTTTCCAAATCATCTCGAACGTCTCGGACTCTGGCGATAATGATATTTTCCAAACGCTTAAGCATCACTTCATCCGCGCTTTGGAAGCCGTAAGCGTTTAAGATGTTTTTCGCCTGCATCGAATGATCGATTTTCGGCGCCGACGCGATGCTTGAATATTTCTTGACTTCTTCTTCATCGGCGCGAGAAAAAGTCACGGAAGACGCCGGTTTCGCATTGTTATTAGCAGGCTCTGCCGGCTTCGCTGGAACCGCATCAACTCCAAGATCCTTGATCAGCTCGCCGAATTTCTTCTTGACTTCCTCGGCCAAGAAATCATTAAAGCAGTAATCAGCTTTCAGCTTCTCATCCAAAGCTCCATAATCGATTTCCCTCAGTAGTAAGCTTAAAAGAATAAGTACGGCTTTGATGCCATACTTCACGTCCAGCTCATCCAGCTTCGCCAGAAAATTCTCGCTCGACAGCTTGGCCTGTAAAGCCGGAGATAGCTGCTTTAATTTTGAAATATAGTCGTTTGCCATTATTGATCGTTAAAAATTATTTCTTCTCGCCCAGCCATTTGACAAAATCCTTCAGGCTGACGCCCAATTCCTCTAAGAGCGCTCGGCGCTCAATGCCGACGATCTTTGACCAGTCATACTTGGCGAGTTTTTGCTCGACTGTCAATTCTTCCGGCTCTTCCTTCCCTACCCCGTTAATCGATAATTTATTATCTAATCCATTTGAAACGGCCGCTTTTTTCTTACTCACGGCTTCTGGTTTTTCAAAAGGAATAATTGCCAATTGATCAGGATTCAATTCATCCAGTGATAAGGGATAAAACTTTATATTACGGTAAACCATCAATAGCTTAACCAACAGTTTTCTTTCATCTTCATCTAATTGGCGAGTAAAAGGAGAATTTGTCAAAAAATTCGACAAATCAAGAGTTGAAAAAATCGCAGTTCCTTTCTGACTTATAAAAGCCTTGAGCCAATTAGCAATTGTCGGATCTACTTGCTGCCCATTAAGCTGAAAAGAGCTCTTAGAAATATGCTGATTGTTATTCAATATGGCCTTAACCAATTCCTGATGGAAATTCTTATCCTTATCCAAAAGATATAATAAAACATCATTTAATCCGGCTAAAGCCTCTGCGGTTCCGCCGCTGATAATATCAGCTAAATCATTAGCAAATAAATATAATACTTCTTGTTTTTCCTCAGGACTATTGATTGTCTGCTCATAAAGATTTTCTAAATCCTTAATATGCTTATTCCTCTCTTCTTCAACAAATAAATCAAAGCGTTCGATATACGGATTATAACCTCCAAGTTCTATTTTCCGACTCGCCAGTTCTGCCGCCACGGGCTTACCCGGAATATACCTATCCAATGGCAAAAAAATCTTTCCCAATATGTCTCGGGACAAATTAGCGGCTATCCCACTCGAAACATTGAATTCATCAACCAACCGTTGTTCTAAATTTTCAAAATTAAAATCCTCTAGGGCTAGCTCATACGCAAAATCAGCGATATCCTCAGCCGCCAGTCCGTAATCAGAGGCGACCTTAGCTGAAAAATAATTCAATACCCGCGGCGTATCGAAAAAGAATCCGATTTCTTCGGCTAATCCTGGTATCTCGCTTATTATTATTGATTGATCTTTTTTCATAAATTTTACAAGCCTAATGCATTCCTTAATTGCGTAGCTCGACTGCCATTGCCCGTGAGTGCAGCCTTTACGGAAGCTGCCAGCAAAGTATCATTGCCATTCAATGATGACTTTAAGGCAGTGATCTTATCAGCTTCGTTATTATCAATCATGTCTTGGATTTCTCGGGTTGAAAGCTTGCCGATGAATTTTTCCTTATCACCTGGAATAGCGCCGGCGAACGCCTTATTAACATCAGTAATGCCTGCTAATTTTTCACGCTGATTATATGTCGTGGCAGATGTCTTTAGGGCATTCGTAATGGCTTCTTGCTGACCGGCAGCCAGATCCTTAAACTGACTGACAAATCTTGATTTTGATAAAGTATCGGCAAACCTGGCAGCCATAGCATTTAATGACTTTGGATCCAAATCCTTCATAGCAATCTTGCCGCTGGCCACATCACCGCCAATCTTCAATTGAGCCTTATCGCGTTTAGTGATATCTGCGAGATCAGTGAAGTTCTTGGATAAGTCGATGTAATTCTTTTGCAATTCAGTATCGAGATTTTTGGCCATTTTCGCATCTCTGCCACTTAACTCCAATATTTCATTTTTCTTGCGCTGGGCCATAGATTTGCTCAAGATTCCGCGGCTTAAAGCTTCCATTGCCGCCGCTATTCTAGAGAATTTGTCCAGAGTATAATCATCCATCTTAGCAGTCAACTCATCATTGCCCAACTCTTTGAAATCCTTGCGCCTGGCTTCAACTTGATCGGCCTTATAATTCCGACCTAATTTCAAATCTTGCTCGCCGGCAGTAGACAAACCTCTGCCTATTCCGATTCCAGTTTGAGCTGCTAGCGCGCCCGCTCCAGCTCCCAGCAGAACGCTTGGCAACGCGAAACCTCCAGCCATAGCGGAAGCCCCGGTAATCGCCCATCTGGCGTACTTTTCATAACGAGCCACTTTTTCTCTCTTCTGGCTAAGCGTAATTTCCTTATTTTCCAAATCCTGCGCGGTAACACCGCCATTTTCAGAATAAATTTGATCGCGATCAGCATAATTAACGGTACCAGCGAAATTACCTTTCTTATCCAATTTATCCCATCTATTATGGAGAGCGGACCAATTATAACTGATTCCGTCACGTACAAAACTCTTCTTATTTTCGACATCATCTATTATTGTTTCATTATTATTGCGGAATTTGAGCAAATCATCATCTGTTCCGATAGGACCTAGACTCGCACCAGAGCTATCTTCTCCAGTCCACGCTGTACCATTCCAATTATACTTATTGCCATTAGCGTCGACAAAATCTTTTTTATTATGAATGTCCTGAACATGGGATGTATTTTGAGCAGATGTCAGCATTCTCATTAATTTATCATTATCGACATTATCAGCAACATCATTCCCAGCAGAATTCTTAATTTTCCAATTACTTGTTGCGGCATTATATTCATAACTATTTCCGTTATGAGTGAAGTTTTCTTTCTTGCCGATATTTTCTAGCACCTTTTCATTTGCAAGCTGATCCATCTTAGCCTTGCCTTCATTAATATCAGCTTCCTGACGTTTAGCCTCACGATTCCAAGTATTGTCTTTTAACCAAGTCGAGGCCTTGGCAAACGGAGTTTTAACGGCAGTAGCCCCAGCTTGAATCCTGCCAGTAACTTCGCCGATTCTAAGATCTCTTGCAGTTTTTCTATCAGCCGCGCCTTTTGCAAAGTAAGCTTTAACGCCGCCCGAAAGCGCAGCTATACCTGTTACATCACCGGCAAATTCCTTGCCACGGCCAATAGCCATTTTTCCAGCTGATTTGCCCAAATTGTATCCGCTGTATTTCTTCGCCGCGCCTTTCATCCAGCCCATGCCGCCGCTGGCGACCTTCCCTGCCGCATCGCCGAATTTCTGTCCCATCATCAAAGATACCCAAAGAAGCCCAACCACGATAAGAAAATTAACAACTCCTTGGACAGAGGCCATTTCGGAAAGAGCGGAATAATCTTGTTCAGTCGTCAGGGCCGCGCCTGGTTGCGCTGACTGAGTCCCCGTCTGCGGTTTAATAGCGCTAAGATTAGTTCCGTTACCCGTGGTAAGATTTTCATTTGCCCTTATCGCTTGATCTACTACGGGATCGATCAGTAATGATCCTTTTTGAGTACCTGAAGCGCCAGGATTCAAATTATTGACCGCCGCCATGGTCATGAAAGACAAATAAAGGAAAAACATCATGGCCGGGCCGATTATCAGCATCTTGCTCAAATTACCCATCCATTCGCTCGAAACCTGCCCCAAAGCGCTGATATTGGGCGCCGCTTTGGCCAGGAAAAATAATGGTGAAAGAATGACCAAGAACATCAGCATAATTATCCGATAAACAAGGATTACCGTGATGCAAGTAATTACCACGATGGCGACAATCGTCACAATAATTGCGAAAAGCAAAGCGGCGATAATATCATAAAAACTAACTCCGTTAGTATTCGTTATCTGACCATTAGTTCCATTGCTTCCCTTTGCCCACTGATCAATGACTTTTGTCATACTGAAGGCGTCCGGTAAGCCGAAAGCGGAAATGATTATATTGTAGCCCTGAACGGTCGAAAGCGGTGAAGCGAATGTCAACATCAAGACCTGGGAAACATCGATCAATATGCCGGTAATCGTCATGGAGAAATTAATGATGACGGCAAAGATCAATATCTTAGGCAGCAATGTCCGCCAAGCGTAGGTAGGCAGATGCAAGGTTACGCCGGCGGCGAGTATCATCATCAAGACGATGAAAAAATTATTGCAGATGTCGCGCGTGATCGTCCAGCCGACTTGCACCGCCGGCTGGCCCAAAAAATTATTAAATATGCCGATTATCAGCATCACCTTAGTGATCAACATCATAATCCAGCCCAAGCCGACAGCAATATAATACAAAAACCAGGCGATCATCGAACCGAGAATTTGTTCGAGACCATTGGGACCCTCTAAGGTTAATGTAGGAATGGTTTGGCCTTCAGTTTGAACTTTTCCACTCATTATGACTTCTGTTCCTATTGTACCTAAATTAGGCAGTTTTCCTCTATATTCATTAAAACTATTTTCATTAAATAATGATGGATCACTATTTAGCCGGGCTCCATAACCATCACTAGTTACATCAACAGTAGTAGCAATTTCTCCAGCTTGATCAGTTACTACTATAAAATAATTTCCATTTTCATCATTAAATAAACCATAATCAGTCGTCCCAAAATGCCCTAAATTTTGCAATAATGTTTTAGCAGCATTTACATTACTTAGTGCCCCAATAACCCCACCCACAGCAAACACCGCGACCATGAGGACGGTTAGAAGCTTTCGATGTTTGCGGTAGAAGTCGGGCATGTGGATATCTTATTTGACAAAATGGAATGAATGATGTATAATGGAGTTATCACGATGTGGGGACACGCCTAAGGTTTCGTCCGAAGGATAATGCCCCATAACATTCGAAATTGCCCCCATAAGGTTCCGTCCTTATGGGGACTTTTCATTTTTATACCCCAATTTACCCCTCAATTCATTAATATAATTAGTTTGATCGGCGAATTTCCTAAGCAAGCTCGAATATTTGTTTTGATTCGGAATAATCAATTTTTCCAATTTTTCCTGTTCAGCGAGATACTCTACCAAGCAATAAAAATCTCCATCACCCGTAACAATGACCGCCTTATCATAATTGCCATATTCTATCATCGAGTGCAAGACTAACTCGGCATCAACATTTCCCTTTACAGAACCATTGGGCAATTTTAAAGTCGGCTTAAAAACAATGAAGTATCCGAATTGAATCAAGGAATTATAAAGCATTTCATTGCCGGGAAAATAACCGATGAATATATAAGCCCTCTTAACATCATATTTATCGCTTAAATACTGCCGGAATTTCTTCCAATCCAAAGCCCAGCCCTGATCTCTGATTGAAAGGTTAAGATTTTGGCTGTCAATAAATGCGAAATTGTTGGCTTTATTTTTGGACATAGAAATTTAAAGTCTACTTCACTGTAATCACAAAACCAGTTCTCTCGCTTTTCTCCGCTCGCCAATTATCTGTTACGGTTACATTAATCTTGACGAAACATTCACCAGTATCCGTATCACAGTAATGCAATTCACAACCTGATTGGCCGAAGTTTGTGCAATCATCTCCATTAACATCTTTCGCGGCATCCTTGACTTTCTGCAGGTCATACATATGATAAAGCGTGAAGGGATTTTCGGGAAGGGCGCGGGCGCGCAACTTAACGCCGGTAACAGCAGTATTATTGATATTACCATCGCCCCACTCAATCAGATATGAAGTCAAAGGCAATTGATCGCGATCGATCCTGACAGTAAAGTCCAATTTCGCCGGCCGGGACGAGCCCAAGCTTTCATCCTTGCCTCCTGAAAGAGTATTATCTTTCAAATCTACTATGGAACCATTAACCGACATAGTGATTATTTCCGGCTTGATTAGGCAGAAATGATCGCGATCATTCATATCGCGTACATAACCCTTATCTTTATAAATTGCATAACCACCGGTAATGGCCGTATTCCATGTTGGATCTATTATATCGCAAGTATCTTTCGGCACATCCCAAATAAAATTATTATATACGTCTGCATTTTCTTTTTGCTTGAGCGGTTTATATGCGCCGCCGCTTGTCGGATTATCCTCATTTGTCGGCAACCAAGTCCAAGCCGTATATGATTTGGCAAAAAGATTGCTTAAGCCCTTAGGCGACTCAGGCTGACCCATTCTGGCCTGGTACGGCGCGCCTCCGCTTAATGTCGGCGGTTCCCAGAACAGCGGATAACGAGCATTGCCTGCAGCCGATGGATCAAACTCAGAACTGCTCCAGAGAATCGGATTCTGCGAATCGACCGACGGCGGAACAAGCGAGCCGAACGGCTTGTAATCAGCATTATATCCATCGACTTGATAACCTAAGTTGGCAGTATTCAAGTCTGGATTAGCACTGTCGGAGCTGATGCCATAAGGATTGAATCCTTCCCCACCTATCTTATCTTCCGGCAGGAAGGTGAATTGCGATGCCTTGCTGACACGATTGACCCAAGCCTTATTCTGACTGGTAGCGGTTACCACCTTAACTAATGTTTTGCAATAATAAACGGGATATTCAGCATCAGCCCTTACTCTAACAAAAGCCAAACCAGCTGCGCCGCCATAAGAAATACCCCAAACCGTGCCTAAAATATCACCCGAAATATTCGGATTTGGATCAGTGAATTTGCTGGCATAAGTCGTATCAGCATCATTTACAACTTTAATGCCTGCTGCGGTACCATCAAACGCAAACATCCATGTCGTACTGAGTAATTTTGTTAATGCTGCATTGAAAGCGGTGGAGAGTACGCCGGCCGCATTACTTGCTCCGCCAACCGCATCACCTAATCTTAAGAATTCCCAAGGCAGTCGAGGAATACCAAGCGACACGAATATTGGAGTATCCGGAATATTAACTGCGATTGGAAAAAATGTAATCGTACCCGTCCATTCATTCAAATTTTTAACTTCATTTCCACTTGGCAATAGTCCCCGTATGCCATCAATGATAGGGCCAACCAAAGTATTATTATTAATCGCCAATAAATCGGTCATTTTTGCCGTAGGCGGATTTGTGCCTTCAATAGGATCAGTATTTATTTCTCCGACTGGTCCAGCAATCGATTTTAAAAATAAATTTAAAATTGAACCAGTGCCTAAATTTTCATTCTCGGTATCCAAAAAATCTTGAAAAATATTATTGACATTAAACTGGCTAGAAGAATCAGATTGTTTAGTCAATATCCCAGCAATTTTACCGAAACCAAAACCAAAACGTTTATGCATCATACCCCCGCCGGCAGCAAATCCTCCTGCTGTAATTTCCTGCACGATAGGATAACGGAATAATCTGTTAGTTTCCGGATTGCTTAAAGTAAATGGCGTAGTTTTACCAGTTGTGCCGGACGCATCCCCGCTCATTGTTCCTAACACGGTGGCAAATTTGCCCAGAACATCACCAGCAATATCAGCCAATGACCCGCTAATTCCGCCTGTCTGGCCGGACATTGAAGCTGTAACAACTTTACTTCCCACATCAGCGCAATAATACAAAGGAGCCTGGTCGCTATAGCCGCCGGAGAATTCATCAACTACATCGCCCTTCAATTGATCGACAGGATACCACTGCAGGCATTGGCCCGGATTATCCGGATCGTTCATCAAGCAATAGCCGTACCAGCCGTAATAGAAATTACCATTGGCGTTATATTGGCAGGAACGGGCATCCTGCGCCGGATAAGCGCGACAGCTTCTGGCAATCAATTCACTAGGTGAGGGCAAATTATCACTATTTAATATAGCGCCCTTATAATTTATTATTCTTAATACTGATTTCAAAGACACATTATCGAATAATGTTGCGCCAGTCAGGTTGCAGGGAGTTGTGAAATCCGGCTTACCCGGCAACTTGCCACCACCGACTTTATTCTGCAAATCATAGCATTTGGTATAATTCAATCCTATTGCCGCATCCAGATTCAACGGATCAGTCTTACTGTTAGGCGAATCTGGCAACTTGGGTGATAAAGCAGTCTCGTCATCAAAATTCATCAACTTGATCGTCAACGTATCTTTTTCCGTCGTATTGACTAAAACCGTCTTTTCCAACCAAGGCAAGCCCGATGTGGCGCTTAAATTATTAGAAGTCAGCCAATTCTGGCCATCCATAATGACATATTTGACTCCAGTATCTTTGGGCAAGTATACATTATTAAAATTAGCGGAGGTTCCATCGCTCATTTTTGCGCCATTCATCTTCTCGCTGGTAATGAATATCCTCGCCCTTGCCGTTTCGGGTTTGATGTCCTGAGTATTAACCCATAAATCAAGGGCATAAAGGCCCTTTTGCACATCGATCGGTTCGGAAGTAACAGCATAAACTGAATTGATAGCCAAGTAAGCGGAGTCAAATCTCAAATATTGCGCCTTGCCTTCCGCGGCATATTTGTAAGTCTTCCAGCCGTCGTTATTCAATTCCGAAGATGAGGCATTCATGACCCAGCCAAGAGGCTCGCTCGTTCCGCCGACCACGCTTTCGAAATTACCATTGGGCACACTGGCCGAACTGCCAAACTGATCCATGGAGGCGACCGGCAGATTATTCGGTATGGTATAGCCCGTCATGTTATTCGGGAAAGCCGTCGTAGATGTGTTGACATCCTGATCCCCGGCCGTCTCATAACGAAGACAAGAACCATCGGCATTGCGGAAATTGCAAATGCCGAAATTCAAGCATTGATCCTGATTATCGAATCGGTAATCCTGGGTCGAATCCCCGGTCTTCTGATAGGTCGTGCAATCCAGCCATTTTTCGCAAGTGCGGTTAGCGCCGGCCTTGACGATCAGATTGGAATCGGCTTGCCAATTGCCAGAAGGCATCTGCGGCGAGACCGGCTTTGACTCAGCGTCGCTCTTATTTAAGGAATAAGTTAAAGCGGAATCATAAACCAGATACTTGATTGAACGATCGGGGATGGAAGTCTTATTATAATCGATGCTGTTTCGCGCATTCATCAGGATACAGCCGGACTTGAAGTCCACATTGCCGTTGCAGGAAGAATTATTGACCGAACCGGACAAGGAATAATATACTCCCGCCTTGCTGATTTTTGAATCGCTATTAATCTGGCCGCCCAGAATTTCTACGCCGAATTTATCCGCCGGTTTTACAGTAACATTACATTCACTAGTCGAAGGAGAACCCTCTAGATAATACATGGTGCTAGTCGCTCCAAATGGCCGCCGGATTTGACAAGGAAGATTTGTTGTCATAGTCAAACCTGTCAGATTATACAAAACATAAGCCGGCATTTTTTTCAAAACAACTTCAAGAGCATTCAAATCCTTCGGTGCCAAATAATTCGTATAAATACTCGGATCAGGATCGACATACTCGCTGCAACCGGAAGATGTTATCGGGCAATTGCCGGCAAAGCCGTTATAATTAGAGTCGCGATTCTTCGGTGCATAAATACTAGAACCATTAGTAATATCATTATAAGGACCCAACGGCTGGACTTTCTCCGAGACCGGCTCATAACCTGTGCCGAAGCTCATGCTGCCGCTGCCGCCACCTATGGAATCAGGCGTGCAGGGATCATTCGTCCCCGTTTTGAACCAGCCCGTTGCCTTGCCCGGAACATTGACGTAATCGCAAGTCTTGCCGTGCGGATCCTTGAAATATGACAAGGAATTGCTGGTGGCGTATTCTTCGCACCACAACGCGTTATGCTGGCACAAGTCAGTCGAATAGCGGGTAGGATTATTCTTTAAGAAAACAGTCTGATACCCTGTTATGGCGTCCCATTTATCAACTAATGGTAAGCCGAAGGCATTACAGCCTTTGTTGTCGGCTGTGCAAGAATGCTTGCCGTCATTGACTAAATAAACAAGATTATCAGTCGGCACGGTAACATCATCATAATTCGGCGCTGTCTGAGTATTGAAATTTTCTGCTAAAGCCGATTCGCTATTATGCGTGGCTAAAAGCGCCTCGCAACCGACAGCTTGGCGGCGGCACAAGGAATTGAATGACCGCAGATACCAGACAGCGCTGGCGCGATCCTTGTAGGCGGTACAACCCAACATCTCGCCGACACTGCAACGGCTGGTCGATTCGTCTTGGCAATCACCCGAAGCGATAGCTTTCTTGCCGTCGCTGTCATCCAATTTATTATCGCAGGACACCGGCGTGAACCAGGAATTCTCTATGGCGTAAATATTATTGCTCAATTCCTTCAAAATTATGTTATCCAGATAAATCTTCGCATTGCTTGGCAGATTGAAAATCAAATAATCACTCTCTCCCGGCTCCCAAGTAATAAATACCGGCCCCAAATCGTAACGTTTCCAATCGGTTGTGATCAATACTGGAGGATTCAAAGGATTTTCACCCGCTAATTTAACAGCGGCAAAACCGCTGGAATTATCGCTAGTAAAACAAGTATCTGCACCAGCAATGTTTTTTTGGCAATTATTATTCAATGCTATACTAGTCGGATTAAACGAAGCATCAGCCTTGGCCCAGAAGCTTAAGGTATAAGTGCGGTTTTTAATCAGCCTGACTTGATGCTTGATGATAGTATTGCCATTTTGCGTCGTTAAGGAATTGCCGCCGGGATAAGTGGCTTCGGATGAGATCATGATGCCGTTTTTCTCCCCCGCATTATCGACCCAAAGATTATCGCTGGTCGTAGCCGAAGTGAAATTAGAGGCACTCAAGATATTCCTGACATTATTGCCGCGATTGCCCGTATAGGCGCGGCAACCGGAAACCTCCGCTGAACAAGTCCTGCCCTCGGACGGAATGGCCATATAGATGCATTCGCCGGCCGCATTATCCGTACCGGGAAGCGATGTTTTCCACCAGCCGGAAGTATTATTGCAATCGCTTTCTGCAATCGCGCTGGTCAATTGGGTCTGCGTTCGGCGATAAGGATGGCAATTATCGGATACCGTCACGGTCTTAGACAGCAATCGATAATGAACATTGCCATCAACATCATAAAGCTCCCGGCAATCATAATTGGCCGGCATATCATCCTTGGTGCAGATGCCGAATTCATAGCGGCTGTTATAATTATCCGCATTATTTACATTAGTATGAACGGCGGAAGGATCATTGCAATAATTCTTACCCAAAGCGTCATAAAGCAGATTGGTGCAGGGTGCATAACCATTATTCACAGTGCTGATATTTTCCGGATCTAATATCTGCGATTTCTTCAGCGTAAAGGCCTTCAGCTGATAACCAGTGATATCCGATCCCTCCCAAGTAAAGTAAGAAGCGTCATCGGGCGACGGCCGTTGGCAAGTTTTGAAATTAACATAATATTCTTTCTTTTCCGCGCCACGGCCGATCTCGTCCAGATTAGTGAATTCATCGCAACCGGCATAAGCGGCGGAGCAATATTTGGCGTTCTTGTCGGCAATAAATTGCTTGAATGTTGATGAAGCGATGAAATTAGTCGCCTCTTGCTGATAAACCTGGTAGCCGGAGCATTCCCCCGGACACAAATCCAAACCATCGACAATACCAGGTATTTCCGGATCACCATTGATCGGCTTATACGATTCGCAGCCCACTTCTGATTGCATGCAGACATCGGCAAAATTACTGCACTCCGGCGCGCGTTTGGCGATAATATTATTCAATTCGAAGACAGTCGTTGGCCAGGCGCCACCCTCATTCTTATAACAGCTAAAATAATCCGGCGCCTGTTTAATATAGGCGATCTGGTCGCCAGTATGACCGGTCGATGGGTCATAGGCACTGTAAGCGGTGGCAGAAAAATTCGGATAAGAGACTTTTTCCAATTTAAGATTATCAACTTTAATCGTATCTGCTGCTGCTTTGACATTCAATTTAATATAATGCGCATCACTTGGCGTCTTAAAGTAACAGCTCTTGCGCTCGAAATACTGTCCGGCAGGCTGATTATCCAATTTTGCCGTATAAAGAGATGAGGTAACACAGTTGGTTTCTAAAATTTTACTGCTAATATTCGGTGGTGTAACAGTATTATAAGTTGTTAATGTTGCGATTGCATTATTTGGAGCGGCCGAATTCCGGGCCGCGTCATAACCAAAAGCATAATAGTTATTCGGTTCTACCTCAATATATGTGTCTACTGAGCTACCAGAATTGAATACTGCCGCACCCTGATCGATAGCCGGATTAGAAACAATTGCCGTTGCCCAGCCGCTCAAGCCGTATTCCAAACTACCATTATATAGCAGATTATTGCCTAAGTCGGCCTTCGTCCTGATGAATTGCGAACAGCCGAAAGCATTGGCAGAACAAGTCTGGACATCGCGATCGAAATAAATATTAGACGGCTGAGTCAGTGTCGGCTCTGTCGGCGCGGCAAAAAGCTTCACGCCGGCCGCGGAACATTCCGATTTCAATTTATTCAGCTCGAAATTATCAAGTGTAACATTAGTGATGGAACCGAGCGGCGTAATAATAGCGATCGTCCCGGTGGTAAAGTTGCCGTCGTTGATTATCGGCATTTCCACCTCCGTCCAAGAGCCGACATTTGTTACAAATGCCTGTCCGCCCAAGGCGACCAAGGAACTGGGCACATTATAAGGCGAATCACCGGCGACCATCGCCACGATTATCGAACCTTGGGAAATCGTCCCCCTGATAGCGAACTTTAGCTTGTGACTGGCGCCCGCTTCGAGTGGAATATTAGGCAAGGTCGTAATCAAATCCGCCGGATTGTTAGCGCTGACCGCTTTCAAGCCGTAGCCGGCCAAGCCCTCGCCGACAGCACGGTAGTGGCGGTTATTCTGGCTATTATATGACAATTCATCCGTCCAGAACTTGGCATTGCCTGGATTCGGACCTGTCTCCTGCAATTCAAAATTCGGATTCAAAGCAATTAGAGAGCTTTCAGAAGTATAACAATTATCCACATAACAGCTGATACCCCCGGCCGGCACCAGGCAACTAGTTCCTGCGGCGCCTTCTCCGGCCTTCATCGCGCAATAATTGCCAGTCGAATTCCAATTGCAGCCGGCTATACTGTCGCAATTGGCTTTATTGCAATTCGAACCGAGAGTAAGGCGACGATTGGCGCTGACGGTATGCCCTTCGGCCACGCGCCAGCCCGGATCCAAAGTTACATCCACTAGACTGCTATCCAAAAATTCGCTATAACGAGTGAGTTTTCCATCTAAAGCTGATATGGAATCACCGTTCCATAACTTGCTCTGATAATTGAAGTTTGTGGCGTATGACCGGCAGCCGGCAGTTTGTGCGCTGCAATTCTCAAAATCCAAAGAGTTCGCCAGCCAATTGCTGGTTGCGCCAGTGCGCGATTTGAAGGTCGAGCAGGTATTGTATTTTGTTTCGCAAATCTTTCCGATATCCCAGGCGCGCCGTTCTTGCGTGCAGTAGCCGTAGCTTTTGCAATTGCCCTGGCCGTCTTCCTGCAGGCATTGCTGCTCATCGACGCAACCCTGCTCCCTGATAATTCCGCTGTTCTGCTCTCTGGCGAAAGAATTGAATCCGGTATAGCCGACGCGCCGGCAGAAAGTCTCAGGAACTTTCAATACCCAATAAGGGTCAACTAAGCCTTTGAAGTCATTTGTGTTGCAATTATTATGCCCCTCGCCATAGAAGCAATTCATGACATCATTAAGCGTCAAATTATTATATGACGTGGATTTCTTGATAACTTCGGCGGCGAATTCCCAGCCCACTGGAATAATGCGATATTTGCGCATGATCATTATGCTCCTGGCACTGATCGTCGTTTCTACCGAGGCCTTCTGATTTATCTGCGGAGCGAACAATCTGTTCTTTATCGATGGATCCAGATCAGTAACATATTTCTTTTCCTTGATGGCGCTGGCAAATAATGAATCCAAAACGCAGTCAGTCGGCCCGGGATTGGCCTTGGCCGCATCAGAACAAGTCGATAACTTAAGCAGTATATCGATATTGCCGCCGACTTTCGTCTGCCCTTCGATCAAATTTGAGTAGGCTAACTTCGCGCCGGCAATGCCGCTGACGATCGGACTGCTATTGGGATTGAATAATCCAGCCAAGCCCGATAAATCCGGCGAAAAACCTGAACGATTATTATTATTGCCCCCAGAGCCGGAAAACAACCCGCTTTGCAGATTCTTTAACAGCTGCGAGACTAAAGTATTCAAGAATTCTTCCACGATATCCGCCACCGTATTAGTAAAGGTAGCAAAACCGATATCCGCTTTAGCTTGCTCGTCACGAAACGTATTAGCGATGACCGTGCCGGGAGTCAATATTTGTCCGGCTATATTTTTTATATCTTTCCATAATCCCGGAATTTCTGCATCCTTAGCTGCGTTTTGTGTCGCATTAGTCACGTAACTATTGCGTTGATCGGCCATAATCAAAGCATAGGAAATGTCATTTTCACCTGGGCGCAATGCATCCTTGTAATCCAGGGAAAAACTAGCATTATTTATGGCGCTTTGCCAATTTGTCGATATTTGAGAAAATGAGCACCTGGTTCGTCGGGGCTGAGTATAATCCAAGCCCGCCCTGATCGCCAATTTGACTTGGAAATTCGGCTGGCATAAATCCATTCCGTATCTCGAACCGACGCCATCGATAAAATCACCCAAAGCTGCATCGCCGGCATTTTTGACATAAGTGCCCCATCCTTCAGTAATAAACAACGGCTTCTGGCCCTTGCCGCCGGAAGCGACCCAGACAGCAGTATCATGCGCCACCTGGCGGGCGAAGGTTTTAAGAGATGTTTTGAAGGAGATTGCAAGAGCTTCCCGAAGCGCTTCACTTGTTGTTTTTTTAATATCACCAGCTTTAACTTGGCTCCATAATGTGTTTTCTAATAATGCCCGATCCCCAGCCTCATAATCCGCCATGCACTGCTTCATTTGCGCTTCTTGCCAAGCAGAAATCGGTATGACACCGCCACTCGATATTCCTACCTTTGATAAACAAAATACCAATTCACCCTTTATACCTGCTTCGGCCGCTTTATTGCTTGAAAAAACAGCTGCCTGTGCTGCAGTGGTTATACCGCTATCAACAGCTTCTGTCGAAGCAACAGCAAATCGAGGCAAAATAGCAAACGTTAATAAAAAACAAGGGATAAATACAAATCCACTGATGATTCTAATATTAATTTTAATAAATTCTATTTTAATCACAAAATTTATTGATTTGTTGCATTTTTATTATTATTCTCCAACTGCGCTAAAAACATCGTCTTTAATTGATCATCGGTCACCTGTGCCAAGACAGCGGCCGAAGCGCCGGCATTAACCATCAGTTGCCTGATTTGCGGACCGGTCAGCTTCTGAAGATCCGCCACACTCGTAACATTTAAGGCTTTTAAATCTACGTTACCAGTATCAGGTTGAGCCAAAACGGCCGAAGCGGTCGATTGAGCGGCACCGATATTGACATTAACTCCCTTGGCAGTCAGCTCGGCGACCAAAGCGGGATTGGCCTCTAAATAATTATTGAATTCCGTCATTAATTCCTCGTCGGTCAAAGCGGTCAATTGAGCATCTGTCGCGCCATTACTTTTCATGATCTGGCGGATATAGGCTGGAGTGATATCGATTGACGGCTGAGAAATCGAAGTCTGCAATTGTGGCACGCTGTCGCTTGATGATGCATTCGATCCGCTGTTTCCAGCGAAACAATTCTGCCCCTCCGGGCAATTAGGATCCGTGCCTCTGGCCACCTCTGTCTTATCATCGATATTATCGCCGTCAGAATCCTTCAGATACGGGCTGCTATTGTATTTATTTGTTTCATCATAATCGCTCAAGCCGTCACCGTCCGTATCTTTGGCCTGAATAGCCAGTAGCTCCGCCTGCTGAGCCGCCGCTAATAATTTATCCTGTTCCATGCCCTGTTTAATGATGCTTTCAAAAGGATTGGCCAAATTCAGCCACATCGATACGCCGCCGATTACAACGGCAAAAAACCCGATCGACAAGATCAGGATTGAATTGAATTTTTCTCTATGCGGCCGGGAACTGGTTGCTGGATTAAGGTACTTGCCTGCTTCATTTGATTCCAGCTGATAATTTGTCCCGCCGTTCATTTGTTCGTCACCTTCCATGTTACGGTTGTGGATAAGTATGAATTAATTATACCACAAAATTGTTAATCATGAAAACATCAAAACATTAAAACGAAATAATATATTACAACAGAAAATCATACAAACATAAAAGCGCAATAATTGCATTATTTTGTTCTTGTGTTTTAATGATTTAATGTTTTAGTGAGAAGAATCCAATCCTCCAATGACAGGTCCTGCGCCCGGATGTCTTCCCGCCAACCGAAACCGGCGAATATTCCCTTGACTGCATCGGTTTTCAATTTTAAGCCGCTGGACAAATTATTATGCAACTGCTTGCGCTTGGAACTGAAGCCCATTTTCGCCACGCGGAACATTTGCTTGATATCGGCATTAACCCCGCCTACATCGCTATGCGAAGCATTGCGGGCAGGTAATTCTTTATTTAAAACTAGTCGAACGACTGCCGAATCTACTTCCGGTTCCGGCCAAAAACTCTGCGGCGGCACCTTGAACAATATTTCCGCTTCGGAATAAAGCTGCACGGATAACGCCAGCAGATTCATCTCCCCTGGTTCGGCAATCATCCTTTTCGCCACTTCGTATTGGATCATAACGACTATTTCTTCCGGCTTCGGACCCAGCTCTAGGAAATTCTTAAAAAAATGCGAGGTGATGCTGTAAGGCAGATTAGCCACAATCTTAAAATTGAAATCTTCCAAGCCTTGCGCCTTATAATTTATCCGCAAAGCATCGCCCTCGACGATCCTTAATTTTTCCGCTTTTATTTCTTCGCTGAAGTTATCATTCAGATATTTGATCGCCTGCCTGTCTACCTCGACGGCAATCACCTGTTTGGCATTGATTACCAGCTCGGAAGTCAGCACACCCAAACCGGGACCGATTTCCAGCACCGTATCTTCCAACGTCAAGCCGGAAACTTCAATTATTTTTTCGACAATAGTTTCATCAATCAGGAAATTCTGGCCTTTGGCCCTAGACGGTCGGATATGATACTCCTCACAGATTTCTTGTATGTCGCGCTTACGCATAAAATTATGATTATGATTGAATTAACCAGGACAAATGGCACTATATCATAAATTTGCAACTTTAACAGCTTTTGCCCAATAGTGATGATAAGAAAAAATTGCAAAAAATATAGCAGCAGCGCATTTCTGCCCATTAGCGCCAAACAATCCCCAAGGCCTTTGGCGGGGCGAGTGCTACGTAGCATGTTACGTAGCAAATTATTTTCTAAGCCATAGAACACGATGGCTAAAATAACAAGCCATCCGAAAATCCACAGCCATGTGAGCGGCGATGGATTCCAATAGCCGTTCAAATTATAGTCATTAACGAAAGACAAGATATCCGCGCCATTAATTGCCAGAGATAACGCTAACCAAGATATCAGCAATAATGCTCCGGCATTTAAGATTCTTTTCCTAATAACTGTTTGTATTTCACCTGGTAAAATAAATTCCCTAGCACAAATCATACCAATCAACACCAATAAAAACCATGGATAAATCGGGAATTCCGACAGAAATATATCGGCGATGATCTTATTATGCTCTGCGGCCGATTGAAGCGCAGGATAAATCAGCGGAAAAACCATTAGCCCGCAAATGGATGCGGCCAAAAGCATTAAGCGTTTGGAACGGTCAAGCATCAAGCTGTAAAAAGGATAAGCGATGATTATGCTGAGTCCGATCGCCATCAAGACTCGCCCGCGCCAGAGCGGCTCATTAAAATAGAAAAATATATTTATCAGCAAGCCGAGCCCGACCAACGCCAAGCCGCGCTTCAGATATTTCAAGAACAAATTCGCTCCCGCCTGTCCGTTTTCTCTTTCTTTCCTTATCGATAAAGCTAGAGACACACCGGCTAAAAATAAAAAAAGCGGCGCCGCCAACGTAACCGTCAAATAAATCGCATAATACGCCCAAGCCGGCGTAAAGCTCGGGGTCAGATAGTGGCCGGCGTGATTAATGACCATGAAAACCACCGCCAGTCCCCGCAAAGCATCGATTGAATCCAGCCGCTTTATCATTTGATCTTAAATAACAAGTAGAATAATGTGAAAAGCCCGCCCAAAATAAACATGGCATTCCAACCGGGAGTAAAAATCTGCAAGATCAATATGCATAATAATATCGCGATTATTTTTCCTAAGACCAGAGACATTTCAAAAAATACGATCGCGCCCGTAACTGAGCTGTTCTGGGCGTTCTGATAAGTCATTGCGGTTATCGGCAAAGCGATCGTGCTTTTGCTGACGCGCGAATACACGTCTATCATCATGACGCCCAAAGCGCTGCGCGTCAGTATCTTAAACAGCCAGCTAAAAAAATAAAATACCGTGCCGAAACGAAGCACCCTCGCCTTATCGCCTTTATCGGTCCAGCGGCCGATAAACAGCAAGACTAAGGTAGCGATGAAGGTCGAGCCAGCGGCGATCAAACCCAAGCCCAGAAAATCCTCAGCGACCAAATACATAAAAACAGGCCAGATCACCAAAACGATCCATTCTTCGCCAAAGCCGATTTGACCCAAAAAATGCTGGCGATTACTCTTATCGAATAATGATTTGAAAGCGGAAAAATAAGCGAACTTCTTGGGTTCGAAAACCTCTCGAGTAACCAGCATGGGAATATTGGAAGACAGCATCAAAACCGAGACGACGATAAACAGCACCTTAAAGCCGTAGAATTGAATGATCAAACCGCCGACGAGCGGACCCAAGATATAAATAGCAGATTCCAAGGCCCAAAGATTGCTGATTTCCCTGCCCTGCTCGCCGACCGATGAAAACCTGGCGAAATTAGAGTGGAATGCCGGCCAATAAAAGGTCTTTTCGCAGACATATGCGGCTACGGCCAAAACGATAAAGGCCGGCCAAATCCGAGCGGCGAACAATGACAAATAGACTAATATGAAAAATACCGAAGCGACGGCGATGGAATTCTCATAACCGAAGCGCTTAGCGAATTTCGCTCCCAGCGGCACAGCGAAAAAATACGGAACATAAATCGCCAGATAAAACAACGAAATAAAAATTAAAGTAGTATTGAGCGGGAAAAATCGGATGAACAATATATAAAGAAATACCGGCTCGAATATCGTCACCATAGAGACTGCCAAATCCAAGATCAAAGTCGACGTCCAAAGCTCTCTGACTTGGCGCGTCAATCGATTGGCGAATAAGGATGAGATTAAAATGGATGGTTTACTAAACATATTTTTCTTTCCACTTCTTTAGAAGAAGTGGAGCAAGAATCGCGACCGGTCGAAATCATGGCCAAATTTATTTATCCGTCTCGCCAAATTTTCTGACGTCGGGTTACCTCCTTGCGAAAATTTGTTGCTCGCTACTATAAATAAATTAGCACAATATTTCTCAATGGTCGCAACTTCGATACAATACAAATATAAATTTAATAAGAATTAATTATAAAAAGTATTATATAATTTTTTTCACAAAATTATATAATCTATAAAAAAACTTATTATAAACAAAATCATATGCGCCGATATATTCTAAGAGCGGCAAAGCCGGCGCAAAGCCCTGCTTAAAGCGCGTAACACCCGGCCACCTTTTAATATCGGCACCCCAGAAATCATAATATCTGCAGCCGGCTTTTTTCGCATCTTGAATCATCTGCCACTGCAATAAATACGGCCCCATCTTATCGCGATATTCATAATCGGATGCGCCATGCAGATAAATTTCCCGCGCGCCGAATCGGATCATAATATTGGCCGCCACATTCTTTTTCTCGAATTTCGCAAATACCAAAATGATTTCCGGCCGCTTCAGCATCTTGCGGTAATAATTATCATTGTGGGATTTAATCGCATCACGTTCAGATGTCTGCTTCAATAAGCGCCAGAATTCCTTAAAATCCTCTTCGCCTTTATCGCTCACTATTATTTCAATCTTATGTTTTTGCGCCACTTTAATATTATATCTTGTCTTCGGCTTCATCTGCGCCAATAATTCTTCTTCGCTCAAGGATAAATCAAGAACCAAGGTGCTCTTGGGCTGGACGGAACCGATAAATTTAAAGTTGAGCGAGACCAATTCCTTATCGTCTTGCCAGGGCGGATCAAGACGGAAAAATATCGCTTGCTCCTGCTTGGCTATCTTTGCAACAGCTTTGAATAAACAGCCGATGATTTCCTGGCGATTGCCGTTTGCAATGATCACCGGTCCGCGAGGGCAATACATATATGAAAATCCCAACGGCATTTCATGCTTGATCAGCAGCGCGACGGCGCATAGCTTATCGTCATCAATAACCGCCAAACGGAATATTTTCCGCCCCAAATCTTTCTGGAATTCACCCCAGCTCCAGAATTGCAAAAAACCGCCATCGCTCGCCTCTTCGACGATGAAAGCGTCCCAGTCTGCATCCCTTAAATTGTATTTGATGGATAAATTCACATTCATATTATAACATAATTAATCAATTTTTAAAAATGAAATAAAAAAACACCATCAAATTAATTGTATTGACGGTGATCAAAAATATAAACATTAAATTTTACCTCATAGCTTTTTTCAAAAACTTACTCAACTGCGGCAGATGATTCTTGATAATATTATAAACAATCGTCTTATCAACTCCTGTCTCTAACGCTTATCATATAAAATCTGCAAAGAATTTAAAATATCATCTTTCATATACGGACTAAGGCTTTTTTTGGTGACAAACATCCACTTTGGTTTTTAACTTTTTTTTCAAATCCTGCTGCAAGCCGGCCAATTCCAATATTGAGAAATCAGATTTAGGATAATAATCAATCAAAATATCGTAATCACTTCTAGTATTGCCCGTCCCCTTTGCCCGAGAACCGAAAAGCGCGGCAAAAGATACCGCATATTCCTTAAAAATCGGGCTAATAGTCTTGCTTAATTGTTTTAATTCGGTTTGTTTCATAATGGCTTAATTATAGCATAAATTATCTGCATTTCAAACTTTAGACACAAACTTTAGACACAAATCCCAACAAATTGCATCAAATAGTTTCCAATAGTTGCCATTTTATCTGTTTCCTGTTACTATAATTTATAACATTAAACAGAATTAGACATATATGAAAATCAGCCTACCTAAAGTTGTCATTGTCGGCCGAGCCAACGTAGGCAAATCGACCCTATTCAACCGCATAATAGAAAAACAGAAGGCCTTGGTCTCCTCCATGGCTGGTACGACGCGCGACCGAAATATCGGCGTGGGCGAGTGGAGAGGCATGAGCTTCGAGCTGACTGACACCGGCGGACTCGATATCGACCTGAGCGAAGAAACGCATCAGGATATCGCCAAAGGCGTCATCAAACAAGCGCTCTCGGCCATCGATAAGGCGGACTTGATCTTGTTTTTAGTCGATACCAATGAAGGCGCGACTCCGGCTGACAAAAAGCTGGCCAAAGATCTGATCACGAAAGGCTATACCCATAAGATAATCCTGGTCGGTAACAAGGCGGAAAGCGCGCGCAACAAAAAATACGATACAGATATATACAAATTAGGCTTCGGCGAACCGCTCTTAATTTCTGCCTCATCGGGCTCAGGCGTCGGTGATCTTTTGGAAATAGTCTTAGAAAAAATCAAGCACGTGGAAATTCCGGAACCAGAAGAAGGCGCTCTCAAACCAATTAGGGTTGCGCTGCTCGGCCGGCCCAATGTCGGCAAGTCATCAATCCTGAATTCCATCTTAGGCGAAGAACGGGTGATCGTCTCCGATGTCGCCCATACTACCCGCGAATCCCATGACACCGAATTCACTTACAATGGACGCGACTTCGTCATCATCGACACCGCCGGCATCCGCCGCAAATCCAAAGTCGATAAAGAAGGCTTGGAGAAAAAATCCATCGGCAAATCCCTCGATGCCATCCATAACTGCGATGTCGCCGTGCTCGTAACCGATGTCAGCCAGAAGATCGACATGCAAGACAAGAAGATCACTCAGGAAATACTCGAGTCCGGCAAGTCAGTAATTATCGTCGCCAACAAATGGGACATGATCGATGACAAGGATACCGATACCATCAATTCCCATGTTGACCGCTATCGCCTCGACTTCCCTTATCTGTGGTGGGCGCCTTTGATATTCGTTTCCGCCAAAGAGAATCTGCGCACCAAAAAAATCCTGGAACTGATCCAAGAAGTCGTCGCCTCGCGCTCAACGACTATTTCCGATTCACAGCTGGACAAGTTCCTCAAGCAAAGGATCAAACAGCACAAGCCTTCTCGTGGCAAGGGTTTGAAAAATCCCTACATCTACGAAATCCATCAAGTGGCGATCAATCCCCCGCGCTTCGAGATCTATGTCAACGATCCGACGACGTTGCATTTTTCATATATCAGATTCCTGCAGAACAATATGCGCGAACAATTCAAGATCATCGGCACCCCCATCCAGATCGAACTAAGGAAATGGTCCGCCGCGCATAAAAAAGAAGCGGAGGCCATAATCAGGCATATCTCCAGCAAGAGCAAGAAAAAACCTACGAAGTATGCGAAATAGCATCATGCAACATACAACATGGAACATGGATCAAGGTTCTGAATTATGTTATGTGTTCCATGCTATGTGATTAATAATTATTTTATGAAATTAATCGTCGGCCTGGGCAACCCAGGCAAAAAATACGACAACACTTGGCACAATCTCGGTTTTGCAGCCATAGAGGAACTGCGAGCCGTTATGGATATGCCGCCACTAAAAAAATCAGTCCGCTTCAAAGCGGACATCTCCGTCGGCACTTACGCCAGTGAAAGGGTTGTGCTGGCTCAGCCGTTGACTTTCATGAACAACTCCGGCGAAACCGTTCAGGCGATTGCCAGCTTTTATAAGATCAAGTTTTCTGATATCACTGTCATCCATGACGACATCGATCTGCCGCTGAGCAAATTACGCCTGACCAAAGAATCATCAGCTGGAGGCCACAACGGCATCAAATCGATCATTGAGCATTTAGGAACCAAAGGCTTTAATCGGGTTAAGATCGGCATCAAGACAAGCAAACTGGAAAAAATTCCCGCAGCCGACTACGTCTTGATGAGCTGGGATAAAAAAGAAAAAATCATCATCAAGGAGCAAATAAAAAACGCTGCCGAAGCAACGAAAGACATATCGGAACTCGGACTAGAAAAAGCCATGAATAAGTGGAATTAAAAATGACGGCCGTATAACTGTCTGCCAGCTGAACGGAAAGTTGCCAGGAGGGAGGCAATTACCGCAAGTTAACAGACAGATATATAACCGTCATTTACGCCAAAATCTTAGCACATGATAAAAAGAATGTCAATCCGCCTGCCGGCGGACAAATATCAGCCAAAGGAGGGCTTTTTTTATTGCTAATTTTACACGCTAAATTTTATGGATTTAAAATATTGGCTGGCGCTTAATAAAATCCCGGAATTCGGACCGATAAAATTCCATAAGATTTTAGAATTTTTTGACGACATCGAATCAGCCTGGCAGGCCAATCTGCCGGAGCTGATGGCAGCCGGAATCTGCGAGAAAGACGCCCAGCTAATTATCATCAATCGCTCCAAAATAAATCCCGATGAGGAATTAGAAAATCTGGAAAAATCAGGCATCAAGGCAATTACTATAAGAGATAATGATTACCCGATAAATTTAAAAGAATTATTCGATGCGCCGGCAATTATCTATTACCGCGGAAATATCAATAGCTTAAATCGCCCTTGCCTGGCGGTAGTCGGCGCCAGAAAACACACGGCCTACGGCCAAGCGGCCGCGGAAAAAATAGTGCCACCGCTCGCCTCCGCCGGCATTACAATCGTTTCCGGCTTGGCGCTGGGCATCGACGCCATCGCTCACAAAAGCGCCATCAAGGCCAAGGGGTTAACCGTCGCCGTCTTTGGCTCTGATCTGAGTTGGCAAAATATCGGCCCCAAAACCAACTTCAAGCTAGCAGAGGAAATAATTGAGACGGGTGGTTGCCTTATTTCCGAATATTCCGTCCCAACGGTCGCCAACAAGCAGACCTTTCCCCAGCGCAACCGCATCGTTTCCGGCCTATCGCGCGGCGTCTTAGTCATCGAGGCCGGCGAATACTCGGGATCGCTCATTACTGCCACCTGCGCCCTGGAGCAGAATCGCGACATCTTCGCCGTGCCGGACAGCATCTTCTCGCCATACTCGGCCGGCGCCAATAACCTGATCAAAAAAGGCGCTAAACCGGTAACGACCGCCGATGACATATTGGGCGACTGGCTCTGCCAAGAAACCCTTAAATTAGACAAGAATGAATCACTGGCGCCAGCCGATGAATTAGAGAAGGCAGTCATTGATGCTTTGTTCTTTGAACCGCTCCACCTTGACAAACTTTGCGAAGTGTGCCAAATTAGGATTAATGTCCTCGCGAGCAAGCTGATGTTGATGGAACTTAAAGGGCAAGTTAAATGCTCGAACGGCAAATATTTTAAAATGCAATAAAGATAAAAGATACAAATAAAAATTTTATGTCTAAAAAGCTTCTAATAGTAGAGTCACCGGCGAAAGCGAAAACGATTTCCAAATACCTGAATGACGAGTACACCGTCAAGGCTTCGGTCGGCCACATCCGCGACTTGCCGAAATCCAACAAGAACGCCATCGATATCAAAGCCGGCTTCGTTCCGCATTACGAAATTTCTGCCGGCAAAGAAAAAGTCGTGGCCGAACTCAAGGCTCTGGCAAAAAAAGCTGATGACGTACTGCTGGCAACCGATCCGGACCGCGAAGGAGAAGCCATTGCCTGGCATATTAAAGAGGCTATCGGATTAAAGCATCCTAAGCGCGTCGTCTTCCATGAGATCACCAAAGAAGCTGTGCAAGAAGCGATGAAACATCCGCGCGATATCGATGAGAATCTTAAAGAAGCCCAAGAAGCGCGCCGCGTTCTGGACCGCCTTTTCGGTTATGATTTGAGCGGCTTGCTTTGGAAAAAACTGCGCTACGGCTTATCCGCCGGCCGCGTCCAATCTCCGGCTTTAAGAATTATCGTGGAAAAGGAAAAAGAAATCCGCGCCTTTATTTCGGAAAAATATTTCGTCATCGAAGCGGACATGGAGACTCCGCAGGCGGAAAAAATACATTTCAAATGCAATAAAGAAATCAAGGACACTGATGCTGCGGAAAAGATTTTGGCCGATGCCAAAGATGCCAATTGGATTGCCGGCTCGATCGAAGAAAGCGAAACGACTCGCCGCGCCAAAGCGCCATTCCACACTTCTACTCTGCAGCAGGCGGCTTCCAGCCGTTTGGGTTATTCCCCTTCTCAAACTATGCGTCTGGCGCAAAAATTATATGAAGCCGGACACATTACTTATATGCGTACCGACTCGACCACTTTGTCGGCCCAAGCGATGAAGGAAACCAATGCTTTGATTATTGAAAAATACGGCAAGAATTATGCCAAACCACAGAAGTTCCTGACCAAAAGCAAGAATGCCCAAGAGGCGCATGAAGCCATTAGGCCGACACACTTCAGCAAACTGGAGGCCGGCGCTAATCCGCAGGAACACAAATTATATCAATTGATTTGGAACCGGACCATGGCCTCACAGATGGCTGACGCCAAGATGCTGAAAACCAGAGTTACTGCGCAGGCTAACGGCCTGCCGGACTTTATCGCCGACGGCATGCGCATCACCTTCGACGGCTGGCTAGCCGCTGACAAGAGATCACGTGGCGAGGAAACCGAACTGCCGAAAATCGTCAAAGGCGAGAAATTAAAACTGTTAGAAATTATCAGCGAGGAAAAACAGACCGAACCGCCGCACCGCTACAGCGAAGCCGGCTTAGTCAAGGAATTGGAAAAGCGCGGCATCGGCCGGCCTTCCACTTACGCCTCGATCATCAACACGATTTTGGCCCGCGGCTACGTAGAAAAAGAACAGAAATCATTGAAACCAACTGATACGGGCGAAGTCGTCAGCGATTTCCTGAGCAAATATTTCGGCGACTATATTTCAGACACCTATACAGCCGAATTGGAAGATCAACTCGATGAAATCGCCAAGGGCAAACTGACTTATCTCAAGACTTTGAAAGATTTTTACGGCCCCTTTACAGCAGCGATCAAGGATAAGAAAGATATTCCTAAGATTTCCGATCTCGGCCAGGCGCCTGATAATATCAAATGCCCAATTTGCGGTTCTGATATGATTATTAAACTTTCCCGCGGCGGAAAATTCTATTCTTGTTCAAAATATCCTGAATGCCTCGGCGCAATGACGATCGAAGGCAAAGTCTTAGAAGCGCCGAAAGAAACAGGTGAAGACTGCCCGGAGTGCAAGACCGGCAAGCTAATCGAACGTGAAGGAAAATTCGGCAAATTCATCGCCTGCAGCAATTATCCGAAATGCAAATTCATCAAGAAGGACGAAGCAGCGGAAGCTGAACGCGCCAAAGCCTCCGATACCGGAGTCCAGTGCACCGAATGCAAAGAAGGCACGATGGTCGAAAAGCGCGGCCGCTACGGCATCTTCTACGGCTGCAGTAATTATCCCAAATGCAAGAATATCATCAAGACCAAGCCGACGGGCGCGCTTTGCCCCATGTGCGGCAAACTGATGATGGAAGGCACCAAGACGATCCCCGAGCGTTGCAGTGACAAGAACTGCCCTAACCACAATCCTCAGAAATTCAAATAATCCCGAATAATAAAACTTCCACTCATTTGAGTGGAAGTTTTATTATTAGTCTTATTGCACTTGCACTAAATTATTGGAAATGTCTCTTTTACTGCCTGTTCCCGTTTTATAACCGGTAATTTCTATCCGCACAGTTTTCCCCTTCAAGGAAATTGGTATATACCATGGATAACTCTGCACTGTAGAAGTAGGAGATACCTTATAAGCAAAAGTAATCCAATCCAAGCAACTATCGCAAATCTTATATCCAATAGTTACCGAATCAATGTTTTTTTGCGTCCAATTAATTTGATAGGGCTGTCCGGCGATAACAGCTTCCTCTCTGGCTGCTCCCCCATTAGGAGAAACTAAATCTATACAATAAGAATCGCCACCACTTGAACAAACCGGATTTTGCGGAGGATTGACGCCGGCCTTTAATTGTAAATCCAGCTCGCCTGTCTGACCACTGGCAGAATCGGTTATTTTAATCGGTAAATAACCTTCATAATTCCTAGAACCCGGATAATCGGCGAATAAGGAATCGTCATTAAAATGAAAATTTCTAAGGATAAAATTTCCTGTTGCGCCCCCCGAACTTGTATCTCCAATTACTCCGTGATCAGGAAAACCGACTCCATAGCCATAAACACTGTAACTATAAGTTTTAGCCTTTCCATTATTAGTTTTCTGGGTGATAGTAATCGGACCAAATGGCACATCTCCATTTTGATCAATCAGTATTTTATCCACACTGCATGGCGATAAACTATATTCCGTTGTCCCAAGTTTAATTTTTGCACATCCTTTTATACATGCTCCATTTTCACAGCCATTATCACAAGTAATTTGACTCGCACCCACCTGTCCATTACCCGCACAGCTATATTCTGTCAAAATAGCCCCATTACACATATCAGTCTTAGACCCAATAATCGATGAGCCGTAAGTGATGCCTATTGTCGTTCCCTGAATAAAATTACTGCTCTGCCCAGTATTGGAATCCACATCTGAATCAGTGCAAACCGGCGGCTTAACGCAAGCGCCATTAACACAGCCATTGGAACAATTATATTTCCAGCTGTTAAAATTGCTTCTAGTCGTGGCGCTAGTCTGCATCCAATATTTAGTGGCAGTGCCTAAATCAGTAGAATTCAAAATGAAACCTTCCTGCAGCTGGCAATTCTTATCTTGAGAAGTGCAAGACGCGACTGCGGTCGGAGTACATTTTGTACCGACACAGACATCTTTATTGCACTTATCAACGGAAGTCACTTTTCCGGTTCCCTTTACGCATGATGCGACTCCCCTCGTATAAACATCAAAAAATTTAACCTTATTAATGTCCCCATTATATTTGCTAAATGATGCAGGGTCAAAAAGCGACGAAAGAACGAAATTATTAGACGATTCAGGAGAATCCTGACATGTCCAATAAGACGTGGCGCTGGTTATTCCGACTATGCCCGCCATCATGCTAGTGCCGAAAACGGCTAAGAGCGCAACAGCGCAGATCATTAACGTGCCTAAAGCGATACTATTTTCAGTTCGTGTGGCGACAGGAACGGCAACTTGCAATGGCGGAGGCGTTGGTAGCGAAGACGGCATAGCCGGAGCCTTGCTTAGCCTAAAAGCCGAACCGGCTTTAGGCAATGACTTTTTGACGGGCATAGGGATTTTTAAATTTATTAAATTCAATGCATTTATTATACCATAAAATTATTAAATTGTCTGACGGCCTGTGGATAACTTTCTGAATTGACAAGCAATAAAATTCAACCGTACAGCTGACTGTGCGTTCCTAAGGCGATAAACACTATAATGCCATTATCTAGAGTATAAACCGCGCGCCAATCATTAGTTACATTAATTGTAAAACTGCCAGCCAAATTGCCTCTTAGCGAATGATTATGCAAGACATAATTATTCGGATCAGACAAAAAAATCTCCAGCCGCGCATCAAAAGACTTCTGAATGGCGATTGGAGATTTCTTATAATTCTTTTTAAAGTGCCGGGTGAATCTGACTTCCATATATTACGACTTCAGCCACTTGGAGGCGGATTTCGCATCCCCGAATGCCGGAGACAGCTTTTTTGCCTTTATCTCCCTCCTTCCCGACGCGACGGCTTTGACCAGCCAAGGGCTGGGCTTGGCGTCTTCACCCAGATTTATGTAGACGATTCTGTTCTGGACGAAATTGCGTAAAGCGACATTTAGCACATCGCTCAAATCCAGCCCCATTTGCGCCGCCAGCTTTTGCGCCTGCGCTTTGACTTTCGGTTCTGTTTTAAAGTTTATGACAGTATTCATATGTTATATACATTATATATACATTGTATACACAACTAAATTTTATGTCAAGTCGGGATTATCCACAATTAGCTTGGAGCCAATTTTACTTTTAACTCGAAACATACTATATTATATAAACTATGGCTATACTTAATCCCCAACAGGAATTCGATAGATTGCTCAAAACAATCGAACAATGCCGAAATGCCGGCCTGCCCGCCGTAGCTTCGGCGAAGGCGGGGGATTTGGATATGCTTAAGTTGGCCTATGATTTTGCCAGCGAAGCGCATAAAGGGCAAGTACGCGCTTCCGGCGAACCATATATCATCCATCCCCTGGCTACGGCACAGAAACTGGCCGAGATGCGGCTTGATTTAACGACGATTACCGCCGGATTGCTTCATGACGTGCCGGAAGATACGGCTTTCACGCTTGAGGATATCAAGAAAAATTTCGGGCCGGAAATCGCCAAGCTAGTCGAAGGCATCACCAAGCTGGGCAAACTCAAATACCGCGGCATGGAACGTTACGCGGAAAACCTGCGCAAGATGTTCGTAGCTATGAGCGATGATATCAGAGTCGTCTTGATTAAATTCGCCGACCGCCTGCACAATCTTAAGACGTTAGATGTCTTGCCGCCGGACAAGCAATTCCGCATCGCCAAAGAGACTCTTGAGATTTACGCGCCGATCGCTGACCGGCTCGCCATCGGCCAGATCAAAGGCGAGTTGGAAGACTTGGCCTTCAAATACGTCTACCCTGTCGATTACAAATGGATTACGGGAATCATTCCGCAGGAATATAAAGTGAAGGAACGGAGCCTGAAAGAAATCAAAGAAAAAGTGCGCAAGCAGCTCCATGACAATAATATACAAATCGACGAAATTTCTTTGCAAGGCCGCACTAAGCATTTGTACAGCCTTTATAAAAAGCTTCTGCGGCCGCATATCAACCGCGACTTGAGTAAGATTTACGATTTGATAGCGCTGCGATTGATCGTTCCCACCATGACCGATTGCTACGGCGCGTTGGGCATCTTGCATAGCATGTACCGGCCGATGCCCGGACGGATCAAAGACTACATCGCCAACCCTAAGCCCAACGGCTACCAATCTTTGCATACCACAGTCTTTACTGACGATGGCGAAATCGTGGAATTCCAAATCAGGACCAGGGAAATGCACGACCAGGCGGAATTCGGCATTGCCGCGCATTGGAACTTCAAGGAGAACGGCGGAAAAATCACGGCGGGCAACCTGAAATGGCTAAAAGAATTAGTCGAGTGGCAGAAACAGATCAAGGACAATGACCAATTTCTGCAGACAGTCAAACTGGACGTCTTCCAGAACCGCATCTTCGTCTTCACACCCAAAGGTGACGTCATCGATCTGCCGGAAGAAGCCACACCGATCGACTTCGCCTACCATGTCCACAGTTCGCTGGGCGACAAATGCGTCGGCGCCAGAGTCAACGACCAATTAGTCAACCTCGGCTATCAGCTCAAATCCGGCGATATCGTCGAGATTATTACCGACAAGAATCGCAAAATGCCGAATCCCGATTGGATCGACATGGTCAAGACTTCCATGGCCCGCGGAAAAATCCGCGCCGCCATGAACAAGCAGAAAAAGTGAGTATTTATCAATATTTATTAATAATAGCCGACAATCCATTGAATTGTCGGCTATTTATTTTAGCTTATTTTAGGTAAAATGTGTAATAATTATTACCAAAAAGTGGATAAATGGCTTGACAAAAATACTTAAATTAGATAGAATCGTTTAGTACTACTATAAGTAAAGATTTTGATAATAATATCTAATTAAAAACAAGAAATCGGAGGTGTTGAATGGGTTTCATTGATGAAAACTCAACGGATAGGGATGATTGGACTTTTGTCAGAATGTTAGTTCGTTTTATATTAATGTCTGTAGGCGGATCGTTGCTTTTATGGCTATTAGGTTCGCAAAATCAAATTCTGAGTCAAGATGCAAAATTATGGTTTAAAGAATATGCACCACTTATCTGGATGGTGTGGATGGTATGGAGCTGTGCCTTCGCTGCATATGTATATAAACCGCAATAAGCAACACTTTCACTCGCCTCGCATAACTTCGGTTTGCGAGGCACTTTTTTTGTCTTGAATTTATATTAGCATCGAAGTTGCGCCATTAATAAATCTTGTGCTGATTTTATGCGAGAACGAATGGCCGAAGGCAAACCGTCAACCGAGTCCGTTAATGCGGACGAGCTGACGGTTTAATGAGTGAAGCTTAAAATCTAGCCATGATTTATTTCGGCGCGATTCTTTTGCAATACTTTTCTTCTAAAGAAAAG
>Ga0172379_10001985_pt1 | contig 38097 bp, 38 predicted proteins | sample GrowelOW334metaG_FD_119756 | JGI IMG/M metagenome (GOLD analysis project Ga0172379, IMG submission 119756) | Groundwater microbial communities from an aquifer near a municipal landfill in Southern Ontario, Canada - Groundwater well OW334 metaG | ecosystem: Environmental > Aquatic > Deep... | reverse complement strand
TCTTCTAACTCGCTGACTGCTTTCATAACGTACTCCTTTCTTTTTAGTAGATTAAAGTTTTACGTTATACTTCAGCGAGTTATCTTTTTCAATCTAAACTTTGTCGTGTACAAAGGTTTTTTATTACGCCCCTACAGGGCTTGGATTATTATGTATACATTTACCCAGCCCAAGGTCGCCCTGGGGGAAATATGTAAACGCGCCAGGTTTTTAAAATATAAAAAGGTTTTTAGAACATAAATTATGCACGAAAACGAAAAAAAAATATTTACCTTATGGGAACGTTGCCTAGCTGAGTTGAAAGATTCGGGCGATATTTCGGAAGATCAATTTGGAACTTGGCTGAGTCCTCTGCAAATCGAAGCGCGGCAGGAAGTTTTGTTTTTGTTTGCGCCCAACCAGTTTGTTTTGGATTATGTAAAAGAGCATTTTTATGCCAAATTAGAGAAGGAAGTGCAAAAGATTTTTGGCGAAACTTGGAAGTTGCAGTTGGAAGTTGGTAGCCGAAATTCTTTTGATAAAATTTTTGCAGATGACAATAAATCAGCCGAGCGGAATGTCGCTAAAAATGCTTCTGGCAAGGCAAAAGCTGAGCAACTTGGCTTTGCGCGCTATGGTCATCTCAATGCAGCTTTTACTTTTACCAATTTTGTGGAAGGTAAATCTAATCAGCTCGCTCGGGCTGCGGCTATGCAAGTTGCTTCTAATCCTGGCAAAGCTTACAACCCACTGTTTCTCTATGGTGGCGTTGGCTTAGGTAAAACGCATCTCATGCACGCTATTGGTAATTTTATTTTAAAGAACAAACCAGAAGCCAGAATTCTCTACGTGCATTCCGAGCGCTTTGTTTCTGATATGGTAAAATCATTGCAGCGCAATGTAATTGATGATTTCAAGCGCTTTTATCGTTCTTTAGACGCTCTTTTAATCGATGATATTCAATTTTTTGCTGGTAAAGAAAGATCTCAAGAAGAGTTTTTTCATACTTTTAATGCGCTCTTTGAAGATCAGCAGCAGATTATTCTTACTTGTGATCGCTATCCAAAAGAAGTGGAAGGCTTAGAGGAGCGCTTAAAATCTAGGTTTGGTTGGGGTTTGACTATAGCGATTGAGCCGCCAGAATTAGAAACGCGAGTAGCGATTTTGCTGAGTAAAGCGGAAAAATCGCAAATTACTCTGCCATCAGAAGTAGCTTTTTTTATCGCCAAGCATATTCATTCCAATGTGCGTGAATTAGAAGGTGCTTTGAAGCGTGTAGCGGCTAACTCTCATTTCACCGGTCAGCCAATTACGCTAGAATTTGCCAAAGATGCTTTGAAGGACTTGCTGGCGCTCAGGGCTCGCATGGTTACTATAGAAAATATACAAAAAACGGTTGCGGAATATTTTAAAATTAAAACGATAGATTTAATCTCTGCACGGCGTACGCGCTCTTTTGCGCGTCCGCGTCAAATTGCTATGAGTCTTGCAAAAGAGCTCACAAATCACAGTCTTCCTGAAATAGGCAAAGCTTTTGGCGGTAGAGATCACGCCACAGTAATACATGCCCATCGCAAAGTTAAAGAGCTTATAGCCGCTAATTTTGACTTTGCAGAGGATTATAAGAATTTACTTAGAGTACTCTCTGCTTGACGCAATGGACTTATAATCGTTGACTGGCACTTTGCTTATGGGTTTTTCCTTAATTTTGCTGCTTGATGGGGCAGCTAATAAACTCAGGTTGCATAAGGCTGATGGACTTGATGGGGGCGATGGTGGCATAAGAGTCTGGGTTATTTTTTTACTTGTTATATCTTTCAACTCTTTGTTGCTTGTTTTTGTGAGAGAGTTGACGATGTTCTGAGTGTAATTTGTAGGGAAAGCGGATATTCCTTGGGATTGCCACGCTGTCCATGTTTTGGTTAGAGAAGTAGGTTCATATTTATTTGGCGTTAGTTTTTTATTTTCAAAAGAAAACTGCAAATTAGGAAATGCTTGTGAAACAACAAATAATCCTGCCATAAATCCTCCGCTTATGCCCTGGTAATCGGCAAGATTTATAGTTATGTTTCTTTGATTTTTTTCTAGATGTTGAGCAAAGGGTAAAAACGGATCGCACCAACCTTCATATGTATGTAGTTGTTCATATAAGTGAATGCAGGCATTGTTTGGTACAGATTGGGAAAAAACTAAAACTTCAGGTTTGAGATCTGTTTGTAGGTATTCTTGAACTGTACTTATTGAATCTGGAAGAGATACATCCTCTAGAGAAATGTGTAATGTTTCAGATGTCGAATCTTCTGTGTATTCTTTATTTAGGAAGATGTTTTGATTCGATTGGCCAGGTTTATACGACAATGTTAACCGAGTACTTGGCATAGCAAAGGGCCCCTAAAAACATAGCTACTGGAGGTGTCCTTTAGATGCCCTTCTTCTGTCTAACAAACCAATCTTGTGGTTCCAAAATTTGTACTAATTTAGCATAAACTTCCTTAAAATTTAACAAAAAAACTATCTTTTTTTTTAAGCCGGTGATAAGTAGCGTACAGGCTGATTTTTGCTTATAATTAATAGGATTTTAAGCCGATTATTTAGCGAGGAAGAGAATGACTACTCAATTTTTGCCGACGGAAGAGGGTGTAAATCGCAAGACGGGCTTGTCTTTTAGTGAATACAGCATTTTCCCTATTCTAACGCCCAGAGACCTTTTAGCTTCTAACCAAAGAAAAAAGTGGCTTTTGGAAATTCGTACTTTAGTAGATGCTCCAGATCAGCATTTTATTGCTTTATATCAAAATCTTATCGAAGACTTTGCTGTCATGGTGCAAGTGTTGCCGACTAATAACGAAGCTCGGCTTTATAGCCTTCTTGATGAGGCATTGTTGCGTTGTATTTTTGTTTTGCAGCTACAGCGTACTGAACAAAGTGAAGTTAAATTTACTCCCTTAATGACCTATGTTTTAGCTACAGCTGCACTGCTTTTTGATATTGGTTATGTTATGGATAACAGAATGGTTTTAATCTCTGATAAAGAGGGCGCTATGATTTCGGAATGGTTTCCGCATCAAGGTCCTATGCAGCCAGAGCAGGGTTTTTACAAAATTCGACGAGGGGGCGGTTGGCCATCTTGGGTTTGTCGTAGAATGAGTGTGCCTTTGGCTCGGCAAGTCATGCCAACTTTGGGTTTTGATTGGATTGCTAAAGATCCATATGCTTTAAACACTTGGCTTTCGTTGCTTACTGATGATAAAGAAGGCGCTGGTGCGATGAGTTTGTTTTTTAAGCGCGCGGCAGAAATGTTGCAAGAGTTCAAGTCTACGCCTGAATTTTTTGTTCCCGTAGATATTGATGCACTTAACCCGGAAGACACTAAGTTGGGTGAGGATTTCCTAGCTTGGCTTAAGAAAGGATTGAAGGATGGTAGTATAAGTGTCAATAAAGAAGAGTCTAATGTTCAGGTAGTGAAGTCGGGAGCAGTACTTAATTTAGATGCTCTTATGAAGAAATTCGCCGCAAGCAATACAGCAGCTGCTAAAGCTGGGGCAGATGCGTTACGTAGACAACTTGCTGCATTAGGTGTGATACGAGGCGGAGGAGAGGTTAAGTATCGTTACGCGGAGCCCAAAGCCGATGCTTTTCATTTCGTAAAGCCGAAAGAAGCTGCGAGTGTAGCTTCTTCTTTATTTGGACCACAGAAGGAAAGTAAACCAGATCAAAATATTGGAAAAATCATCACTGACTTTGCTGCACATGAAACAGGACGCTTGTTTGTGGAGAGCGCTGCATCTTCGACTACAGCGGCTCGTGGCGGAAAAATGGGAATTATGCTTAATGAATTAGCTCGTAATATAGTTTTAGGTCAAATGGTAGCAGCAGAAAATGCTAAGGTACAAATTGTCGAAGCACCAAAAATCATACAAGAAAGCTCGGCAAATAAATTTCCTACAGAGATGCAAATGCAGGCTCAGCGGGCGCAAAACCTTGCTTGGGTCGCTCCAGCTGGACGTTAATTGATTGGCCTTGGCACGCCAACGTGTTCATTGGCGATACGAAAAGCCCTTTGCCAATCAATGATGACTTTATGTCCAGTTTTAGCTTTGTCAATAGCGTCTATAGCTAAAGTCATATCGCCCGCCGGTACTTCCAGCCGTTGTTCTAATAGCGGAACGTGAGCTTCTAAATAAAGTTTATCTCCCTTCCATCCAGCTTTGTAAGGTTGGTTAATAATTAAAACTGGCGTGCCAACTTTTACCATATGAAATAATTTTTTGATATCTTCTTCGTAAAGACGAATGCAACCGGCGCTGCTTCTTCTTCCAACACCAGCTGGTAGATTAGTGCCGTGAATCATGATGTCGTCTTTCGAATCTAACTTTAATTTGTAACTTCCGAGTGGATTTTCTGGTCCTGGTGGGACTACTCTAGGTAAATTATCGCCATGCATGGCGCGATATTTTCTAAGTGAGTCTGGAATAATCCAAGCAGGATGATCAACCTTTTCAATGACATGCATAAGACCGGTGGATGTGTCCCAATCTACTTTGCCGATACCAACTGGGAAAATATAAACGGTATTGCTGCCTACGGGCCTAAAGTAAAGGCGCATTTCAGCTAAGTTTACTAAGATCAGATTTTCTTTTAGTTCGGGTGGTAAGATATATTGGGTTGGAATTATAAGTTGAGTGTTAGCGGGCGGATTATCTGGATCGATGCCAGGATTTGTTTCATAAACTTCGTAAAAACCAATACCGTAGCGCAAAGCTATATCAGATAAGTCTTCGCCGTCTTGTACTTCAGTAGTTTGAGGTATCCCAACAACTTGATCGCCTTTTGGGGGCATCTTAAAGCTTAAGGCAAGGGTTGGTATTGACCAGACTAAAGCTACGCCAAAGAGAATAGCTAAAAATAACAGCGGGAAAGAATGATGAATTATGAATGATGAATTATGAATTTTATTTTGCAACATATTGATTTATATAGATTTCACATAGACATGTTTTTGGATAATTATGAATGATGAATTATGAATTATAAATTTTAAGGAACTTATTTTATTTAAACAAAAACATTTCCTACAATTCATCATTCATAATTTATAATTTATAATTTTTTTTTCACCAACGCATAGTTAACAACGACGCCAAAGAGAATAATTAGCCAGGTAATATATAACCAAATTAAAAAAATTGGTACCGTAGCGAGTGCGCCGTAAATTAATTTGTAGGTTGGAAAAGCGGCTATGTAAAAAGTAAATCCGAATTTTGCTAACTCAAAAAGAAGGGAGGATGGTATGGCGGCAATGAGAGCGTATTTAAGTTGTACTTTGCAGTTGGGAAGTGCGATGTAAAGCAGAGTAAACGCTAGATAAGCGACAAAGTAAGGTTCGATAAAGTTCAATAAGGCGACTTTGGGCGAAAACATAGGGCCAAAGAAATAAGTGCTTAGGGTGATTCCAATCGCAACTAAAATTGGCACAAACGTTATGACTCCCCAATAAATCAAAAAGGCGGGAATGTCTTTACGGCGCTTCTTAACTTGCCAAATTTCATTGAAAGCTTGTTCCATGGAGAAAACCAAGAAAACCGCGGTGCTTACAAGAACTAATAAGCCTAAAACTGGTAATTTGGCTGTTTGTTCGACAAATTCCTGTAGGTGTTGTTGTACAGTTTCAGCAGCTCCAGAGACGAAATTTTGAAAAATAAACCCCTGCATTTTTGCCGACAATCCTTTGAAAACTGGAAAAGCGGAAAGTACGCTAAAACTTACAGTTAAAAGTGGTACCAAGGAAAGTAAAGTGGTATAGGCTAAGCTAGCAGCCTTACTGAAGCAGCGATTGCGGGTAAAATCCGCTATGACAGTTCGCCAGAAGATGTAATGTTTTTTTAGCATAATTATAAGGTGGTGATTGTAAACAAATATTTAGCTCTATTCAAGGACTCAACTGGAGATTTTACTTTGATCTTAAACGGAACTTCGTTAAACTTGCTCACTATGGCTATTCTTAAAAAACAACTGAAAGAATTAGGCGACCTAATTGGAGAAGGGCATAGGCGTTTCGGTAAGGTAGCACCACGTAGACCTTATTTGGAAGACGATGATTCCGGCGGCGAGGGTGGTTCTAGGCTTTCTCCTTTCGCCGAACATCCTCTTTTAGCTTCCGTACCGATTGGGGCATCTTCTGATTTAACTTTTCTAACAGCCGAAAATAAATTTAGTTCTGACGAGGCCGAAAAACGCGTGGATGAAGCATCCCCTCAACTTACTAAGCAACTTGAAAATGTTTTAGGATTTAAGATGGCGGCGAGGCCTAAGGTGACGCCTACTCCTTATGCGGGTGGATATTAATTATGTCTTTAGCTAGAACTATTATTTTTGGAAGTGACAGTGAAGTTGCAAGCGCGCTTGCTTCGCAAAGTGAATTAAAAATAGATGAGCTTGATGAATATGGCTATTCTCCGCTTATCCAAACAGCTATTGTAAATAGTGTTAGCAAAGCGCGTTTAGTTTTGCAAGCCGGCGCTAATCCAAATTTTACAGATCTTACTGGTCGAACAGCTCTGCATTGGGCGGCGGATAATGGTAACTTTGAACTTTGCAAACTTTTGATGAGCAAAGGGGCTGACGTTAATGCTTATACTTATGCTGGTCAGCCTGTTCTAGTTATGCCACTTTTAAGAGCTAAAAGTCGCATTAAAAAATTATTAGTTACAAATGGCGCTGACCTGGATTTTGCGCAAGATTTCATCAATGCTAAACTTCTTGGACATCGCTTTGAGCTGGAAGGTAGAGTCGATGTTGTTGATCACCAAAACACTTTTATTGAAATTGAATTAGAAGGTTTTTACTTAGAGTTTAGTTTGGGAATTTTAATTGAATCGCTTGTGGAATTTCATAAAAATTTTGGTGGGAAGCACTTTAGGCAATATTTTGGTCATTTGAATAAAATTATCGCCAGTTTAGAAATAGCTAGTGAATTAATGCAATATCAGCATTATTTACTGGATGCGAAAATGTATGACAAGCGTATTACGCGTTTATTAGATGCTGAACCACTAGTTTTGCCCATTATTTTCACTGGACATGCGATAAGCCTAATTCGTTTTGGCGATTTACTGGCAAGATGTGATAGGGGCGAATTTGGGCGTAAAAATGGTACAGTGGTTCTTTATGAAATGACGCAGCAAAGTTTCACTAAGCAACTAGCTAAGGAGTTGTTGTATAAGCGGCAATTTCCGGAATTTGTCAATGAAGGTCTGATTCGTTATTTAGGTTTAGATGCTAAGTACAGCCTGCCATTGTCATTACAAAGGTCTGGAAATTGTTCTTGGGCTAATGTGGAAGCTATTGTGCCGACACTGATGTTTCTTTTCTTGTTGGAAGAGCGGGGCTTAAAGAAAATGGCTCTTTGCGAGGAAGAAGCACTGAATTTTTACAATGAATGGGTGGAATGGGATAAAGACAGGTCTCTGCATTTTTGTATTGATAGCTTCAAAGATGCGACCCCTGCGCGCAAAGCTTCTAAAGCCGCTCTTTTGGCATCTATTTTGTTCCAATCTTGCGATTACGAAAATAATCGTGATCCACAAAAAGCTAATAAAATCCTCTCTATTTTGACTATTCCAGAGTATGACTACATAGTTAAAAGTTACATAAAAGTGTTCGCTAAAGACAGGGACAGCGCTGATCCGCGCCTAAAAAGCATGCGGAACTTTCTGGATGATTATCGAGCGAATTTCGAGTAGATCCAGGTTTTAAACCTATTTATCTTAAAGTTCATGTTGTTTCTAACTGCTTAGCGAGGATTCGCTGAGTGCTTGTATTTTTTCACCGAGTTCTCGATTAACATTAATTTTAGGTAATACAAAAAGAGTTTGTTCCCCTGTCCAATAAAACATACCCGCATGTACTATTTCTTGAGTTTTTTGGGCAGCAACATATGATTTGTTTGTATTAACTGCAGCTACAGCATCGACTTCGTTGTTATTGTTAGATCGACTAGAAAAAATAAGTGGTGAGAATTTTGTATTTAGAATTGAAGTGAGTTGTGTTGGCTCAGGGAGTGATTTTGTAAGGTCAGTTCTATATAGATTTGACATGTAACTTGGTAAAATATGTCCTAATGAATGTTGAATCGCTGCGATTTTTCTGGGATCTACCTCATTGAAATGTAACGATTTTACAAATTCTCCTATAGGTAGTTTTGATTCCATAAGATCATTAATAAGTTTTTCAGTCCTGGGATGTAATTCTTCATGAACATCTTGTAGGGATTGTCCGTCATAAGCTAGTTGGGGAGGCGATTCTGGCAGATTTTTTTGGAGAGTATTTAATTGTCGTACATAAATGCGGCGCTGAACGTCCCATTCATTTGCTATGTATAATGTTGCTTCTTTATTGTCCTGCATGGTGTCAATATCCTTTCCACACAGGCACAATACATCCTTGTTCCGCAGTAATACAGCGTCGCTTGTTGTTTGTAGAGTATAATTAGTTGAATGCTTTCGAAGATGTTGTTGAATTTTCTCGGTTAAATCACCTTTGACATGGAGTGGTTGTACTATATGAATTGAGCAAGCTCCTTGCATCCAATTTAATTCATTTTCGATAAAACTCAGATCAGTGTATGAATCGATATGCGTTAAGCTGGCATTGCCATTTTGTCTTGTATTATCAAAGCAACGCATGAAATTAGCCCTGTGGTAGCTAAGTCAATATTTATGAGGGGATATCTCCGTCTCACAGTCTCATTTTGACCAGCTATAATAATTTTGCGCATAAAGTTTTCTGTTTATATAGAAAAGATGGTGTATTGTAGCACATGAAAATTAAAATTTTATTAACATGATTAAAATATTCCTCTAAAAATATCCATGATATTTCGTTGTGAATCAAGGGGTTATATTTTAAAAGTGTATATTGGGTTAAGTGCATAAGAGCGCCCCTAACAATTGTTGCTATAGACCCAAGACCAATGCTATACTTCACGCCGATTTTTGATTAAGTAAAGAGAAACAATATGAAAGAAAATATTCACCCAAAGTACAAAGAAATTAAAGTCACATGCAGTTGTGGCAATGAATTCGTTACAGCTTCAACTATCGAAAATGATAAGTTGCACTTAGAAATTTGTTCTGCTTGCCATCCTTTCTACACTGGTAAACAGAAAGTTGTTGACACCGCTGGTCGTGTCGATCGCTTTAAACAAAAGTATAGTAAGAAAACAGTGGCTATTGCTAAACCTGCTTCCGCTGAAACTATTAAGCCTGCCAAAAAAACAGCGCAACGCAAAACTGCTGTGAAGAAAAAAAACGAAAAAAGCTAAAGAATAATTAGATATCTTTTTTTGTTTATATTCTTGAAATTTTTTCCTATTAATTTTCTGTAGGAGTGTGTTACAATTCACCCTCGGGTAGCGCACTTTATTTTTAAAATATAAGTTATTGATTTTAAAGGAAAACCCGTAGACATGTTTTTCTTAAAAAAAGAGGAGTTTTATGGACCAAAAATTAAAAGAAAAATTATCAGCACAGTGTAAATGGTTGCGCTTGCTGTATATGGTGTTCTTTTTGATTGTAGCTGTTATCGTGAAATTTATTATGTGGTTTCTGACAGCGTTTCAGTTCTTGATCGTTCTTTTCACGGATCATCCAAATAAAGTTTTATTGGAATTCAGTGAAGGTTTGAGTATTTATATTGCGCAAATTTTTCGTTTTCTTACTTACAATACGGATAGCAAACCTTTCCCATTTACTTCTTGGCCAACAGGAGCCAGTATTGCAGAAGTAAAGCCAGTTTCTGTGGAAAACGTTCAAAGTTGTGTCGCGCCCAAAAAGCGTGGACGTAAGCCCAAAGGGACGAATAACGCTTAATTTGAAGCGCTATGCCTTTTCAAATTGAAGAAATAAATGCTCAAGCTGTAAAGCTTAAGTTTAGTGGGCGGCTAGATGTGGATTCGATCTCTGAAATTTGGGATCCGTGTCTAGCTGTCATAGCTAAACGTCGTCCGGAAAATCTCGAAATCAATGTAAAAGAAGTAAATTATTGTGACAGCGCTGGCGTTGCTCTGTTGCAAGCTTTACATGAATTTCAGGCCAGAGAGAGACATTCTTTTATAATTAAAGGTTCTAGGTCAGATCTAGATGCGGCTTTAGTTGTAAAAGAAAGTCTTCTTACCACAAAGAAAGTTGCTTCCAAAGAGTCTTCAGTTGATATTTTATTAGAAAAATTCGGAACGAGTGCGGTTAGTGTTGCTCAGGATTTACGGGAAAATATAGTTTTTCTTGGTTCGCTTGCTTATCAAATTTACTTTGTTTGTTTAAATCCACATAAATTTCGCTGGCGTGATTTTTGGCGTTCTATGGAAGATGTTGGACCGCGTGCTTTGCCTATCATAGCTTTAATCGGTTTCCTTATCGGTTTGATTTCAACTTTTCAAGCAGCGCCTTCTTTCGGTCAATTTGGTGCGCAAATTCTTATGATCAATTTAGTTGGGCTAGGTTTAGTGCGCGAAATGGGACCTTTGCTTACTGCTGTGCTTTTGGCTGGTCGCACTGCATCTGCGTTTGCCGCCGAGATAGGGACGATGAAAATTAACCAAGAAGTAAACGCCTTACTGACTATGGGCTTAAATCCAGTGCGTTTTTTAGTGACACCGCGTATTTTGGCTACAATGCTAATCACACCTCTCTTAGAAGCTTTTTTGATTTTTTTCGGTTTAGTTGGTTGTTATGCTGTTATGCATTCTTTGGGTTATTCACTTGATGCTTTTTTGAATCAAATTTATCAGTCGGTAAAACCACTGGATTATTTAGGAGGTTTAATAAAAACTTTTATTTTTGGTTGGGTTATCGCTGGCATTGGTTGCTTGCATGGATTAAAAACTACGTTTGATGCGCAGTCCGTAGGAAGGTCTACTACGCAAGCTGTGGTTAGTAGTTTAATTATGCTAGTTTTAGTGGATGGCATCTTTGCTGTGTTGTACTACGTTTTGGGTATTTAAGAATGAGTGAAAATCCAATAATTAAAGTCCAAAATGTTTTTACCGGTTATGGCTCAAAAAAAGTACTAAACGATGTGTCGTTTGAAGTTTATCCTGGTGAAATTTTCATGATTACGGGAGTTTCGGGTTGTGGCAAAACAACGCTCCTAAACAGCATGATTAGTTTACTAGAAGTGATTTCTGGCGATATTTTTTTGGATGGAAGTAGTATTGTGAAAGCCAATGAAAAAGAGAAGCTTGCGATTTTAAGAAAGATAGGGGTTCTTTATCAAAGTGGCGCTTTATTTGGTTCTATGAGTTTACTAGAAAACGTCAGCTTGCCGCTTAAGGAGTTAACTGCATTACCCATCGATGCTATTCAAAGAATTGCGCATAATAAACTCAAAATGGTTAATTTAGATGAGTTTAGCCACTACATGCCAGCTTCTGCGAGTGGTGGTATGCAAAAAAGAACGGCTATTGCTAGAGCGATGGCTTTGGACCCGAAGATTTTATTTTTAGATGAGCCATCTGCTGGTTTAGATCCAAGTACTTCTGTAGAGTTAGATCAAATCATTAAAAATTTGTCGAAAAATTTAGGAATTACTTTTGTAATTGTATCGCATGATCTTTCTAGCATTTATAATATAGGGCAGCGAGTGATTTTCTTGCATGACGGACGTGTGATGGCAGAAGGTAAGCCAGAAGCATTGAAAAAGCACAATGATCCTGCTGTTTACAGATTTTTTAATCGCGAACCAGTATCTTAAATCGGATTTTATTTATGAAAAATAATTCGGAAGTTAGCTATCTTAAAATTGGAATTTTTCTTTTGGTCGGGTTTTCAATGATTATTGCGGCCTTATTGATTTTTGGTTCCAATAAATTATTTCAGCGTACTATTTATATAGAAACTTACTTCGAAGAATCAGTACAAGGCATATCCGAAGGCTATCCTGTGAAGTATCGCGGTCTGCAGATTGGTTATGTAAAGAAAATAGCTCTTACTAGTGAAATTTATAAAAATACAAGTTTAGATCAAAATCAGGAGCATAATCGCTCTATTTATGTACTTTTGGCTATAACGTCCAAGATTCTTACTGCAATGTCGACCAATGATTTCCGTGATTTTTTAACTAGAGAAATAGCCTCTGGTTTGCGAGTTAAAATCATGCCACAAGGCATAACTGGGACTACTTACATCGAACTAAATTATGTTGATCCAAAAAATAATCCGCCCTTAGTTATTACTTGGCAGCCACGTTACTTCTATGTGCCATCTACTCCTGGAATGTTAACCAGATTGAGCGACAGTGCTCAGCATATATTGAAAGAATTGAAAGATGTTGATTTTAAACAAGTTTTTGATAATGTAAATAAGTTAACAACTTCTCTTGGTTTTGTTTCAGAAAAAGCCTCTCAGGTGCTAGATAAAAGCAGAGGAGATATCGACGTGACGTTACATAATTTTCGAGCCGCATCTGATAACCTACGCGTTTTATCGCAGCAGTTAAAACTTTATCCTTCGCAGTTAATATTTAGCGGGTCGCCTCCGCCAGTTAATCCGAGTAAGTTATGAGAAATTTTAAAAATTTTCTAAAATTTATTGGCATCGGCATTTTATGTATATTGCTTTCCGCTTGTTTTAGCGGCAATAAATATGCCCATATTGAAAAAAAACAGTATCTTTTTAGTTTCTCAGTGCCACATGCCAAAATGTCGCAAGCTAAAACTGGCGCGCCTTTTCTCAATATTTTACCAGTTATGACGGTCGCAGCTTTTGATCAAAATTATTTTCTTTATCGCGTAAGTTCTGGTCAATATTTAGTAGATTATTATCATGGTTTTCTTGTTTCTCCTGCATCTCAGCTAGACGCTGTTTTGCCAAGTTATATCAAAAAAACTGGTACTTTTAGACCGGCTCCTAGCGAAGCTCTAGGCGAAACAGCATTTGCCTTACAAACCAAAATTATTGAACTCTATGCCGATTACCGCGACCGCAATCACCCTAAGGCTGTAGCCACATTGCAGTTTGTTTTAACCACAAGAGACAAAGGCAAAACAGTGGTTTTGCTAGATCAGACTTGGCATAGCAATATAGCGCTTAAGGCGAAAAACGCTGGAAGCCTCATTAATGCTTGGAATAATGGCATCGAAAGCGATATTTTGATGTTTTTGCTTAAATTAAAAGCACTTGGCGTAAGTCGTTCTCGATAGTTACAATGTTTCCCAATCTTGCATTTCTTTGTTTAGAGCGCCGTCATAAGCTATTCATTATGTCTATTGGGAAAGTTGTGGGTGGCACGGACTTAATAAGAAACTCCACCATTATGGTTTTTTTTAAGTCCAGGGAGTTTGCTAAAGAGATAAACTTTTTGCCAGTTTGTATCTCAGTAACTAGTTCACTCATCCCAGAATGCTTATAAGTAGGATATAAGATCACATTATAATTTATTCCATCGACAGTAATGCCATCTAGTAAAGTAGGGAGTTCATGCAATAAATATTGACAAAGTAACAGCTTTTTTTCTTGCGTTAACAATTTATTACGGTTTTCAGTATACTTATCTACAAACGACAGAATAGTATCTCTAAAGGTGATATTTGATTCGAAATCTTTAACCACTTTACTTAAAAACGTATAAAACCGAGCAGTTTGAATCTCTTTCCATCTTAAAACCTTAAAGCGAGTTCGTCTTGCTGGAGGGAGTTCAGTAATTATTTTTTCAAAAAAAAGTTGGTATTTATCACCATCCCGAATAGCTCTTGATAAAGCTCCTGGTGTTGTTGAATGGCTAAATACCAAGTAATTAAATTTAGCGATTTCATCAGCGATCAGAATTTGTATAGTTCCGGCTGAATGTTTTTCAGCCCACTCCATGTAAGACAAAGCTATATCATGAGACATGGGTTTTACGCCCACACTTATTCCAATGAAAATATTATGCTTTTGGGCGCATAATTCTTTATAGGTTGTATTAAAAAGACGTAAGTTCATATTGAATTGATGTAGCGTCGAATGATAACTCATAGTTTTACGTATCGCAAATTTACGTATCGTGAATTTGCGCAAAAACATGTCTACGGGTTTTCTTTATAAATCAAAGGGTTATAGATTCAAAATCAGTTCTGCGGGTTAATGCGAATAGGCGTGTAGTTTTCAAAACGGGTGTATTGGCCAAGGAAGGTTAGGCGGATTTTGCCGATAGGGCCGTTACGTTGTTTGGCGATAATTATCTCAGCGATGTTTTTGTCGGGACTTTCTTCATTATAAACTTCATCGCGATAGATAAAGAGAATAATATCGGCATCTTGTTCGATAGCTCCAGATTCGCGCAAATCCGACATAACTGGGCGTTTGTCGCCACGCTGTTCTAGACTGCGATTAAGCTGTGACAAAGCCACCACAGGGACATGTAACTCTTTAGCTAAACCTTTTAGAGCACGCGATATTTCGGTGATTTCGGAAGTGCGATTTTCGCGAAAGCCAGGTACGTGCATAAGTTGCAAATAGTCGATTACTATAAGGCCCAATTGTCCTTGCGTGCGAGCGAGGCGTCTGGCTCTTGCCCTTAGTTCCACTGGGCTCATCGAAGGCGTGTCATCGATAAAAAGCGGTGCTTCGGAGAGCATACTGACCGCTGAAGTTAAGCGCGGCCAATCTTCGTCGTGTAATTTTCCAGTACGAACTTTGTGTTGATCAATGCGGCCTAAAGACGACATCATGCGCATAGCCAACGATTCTCCTGGCATTTCCATACTGAAAACTAGAATAGGTTTTTTAGATTTAATCGCCGCATGCTCGACGATATTCATGGCAAAGGTAGTTTTTCCCATGGAAGGTCGTCCGGCTACAACAACTAAGTCGCCATCTTGTAGCCCCGAAGTTTGTTCATCTAAATCTTCAAATCCAGTTGGAAGGCCAGTTAGGCTGGCATCGGAGTGGAAGAGGGTGTCGATGCGATCGGTGACTTTGGCAAGTAAATTACTAATATCGACTGGACCTGAGCCACGTGTGCGGTTTTCAGCAATTTTAAAAATTTTGCTTTCGGCTTCGTCTAAAAGCGTTTTACTGTCTCGGTCTTCTGGATTAAACGCCATGTCGATGATTTCGGAAGATGTGTTGATTAAATTTCTTAGTATGGCGCGTTCGCGGATAATATTGGCGTAGGCAGTGATGTTAGCTGCGGTAGGTGTGTTTTTAGCTAGAGTAAAAAGATAAACTTCGCCGCCTATTTCTTCTAGTTGTTTTAGATTTTTTAGCGTATCGGCGATAGTGACTAGGTCGAACGGTTGATTGCGTCGGCTTAAATCGTTTAGAACTCTAAATATAATGCGGTGTTCGTTGCGATAAAAATCGTTTTCGTTGATAAGATCAGCTATGCGTTCCCAGGCGGTATTGTCTAAAATCAATCCGCCCAAGACAGCTTGTTCTGCTTCTAGTGAATGAGGAGGAGTTTTAAAATCGGCAAGTTCAGAAACCCTTTCTTGAGGTCTTGACTTGTAAGTCCTTTTTTTGCCGCTTTCTTCACTCATTTGGCATTATTTTTCTTCGATAAGAATAATTTTAAGCGGAACTGTTACATCTGGATGTAAAATCAAAGTTACTTCATGTTCGCCGATTTGACGAATAGGGCCATTTGGTAAACTGAGTTCACTTCTGGCGATTTCGTGACCTTGTTTTTTCAACGCTTCGATGATTTCTTTCATACCAACAGATCCAAAAAGCTTGCCTTCTTCGCTGATTTTAACAGCGATAGTTAAAGCTAAGTCTTTGAATGTGGTGGCGCGTTTTTCAGCAGCTTTGAAGGCTTCTTCTGCAGCTTTTTCAATTTCAAGGCGTCTTGCTTCAAAAAGTGCCAAATTTTCTTTGGTAGCTTGAATAGCTTTGCTTTGTGGAGTAAGAAAATTTCTGGCGTAACCGCGTTTAACTTTGACTTGGTCGCCAATGTTGCCAAGATTACGAACTTTTTCTAATAAAATGACTTGCATTGTATGCTCCTCTTATTGCTGTTGTTTGTCAGTGTATGGAATAAGAGCTATGTAGCGAGCTAGCTTGATAGCGCGTGTGAGCTCTCTTTGTTGGTGCGCGGAAACACCAGTTATGCGGCTTGGCATAATGCGGCCACTTTCCATTAAGTGACTACGGAGCAAAGACAGATTTTTATAATCAATAGTGTGCAAGTCCTGGTGTTTAGGACGAGCCATTTTTCTGCGATAAACATAACGATTCATTATTTTTTCCTCGAATTCAAACGGTAATAAAGATTATTCAACTGCTTCTATAGCTTCAGGAATTTGTGAGGCAGCGTTTGTGCTCGGTGTTTCCTGTGCTTGAAGTGATCTGAAAATTGGAGATGGCTCTTTTTGAGCTGTATCACGTTTTAGAACGAGGTGGCGCAAAACGCTTTCGTTAAAACGGAAGTTGTGATTGATTTCATCCAAAGCTTTATCGTTACACTCAATATTCATTAAAATATAGTGCGCACGCATAGCTTTTTTAATTGGATAAGCTAGTTGTCTTTTTCCCCAGTCTTCGAGGCGATGAACATGGCCTTTACTGCTTTTAACAATGCCTTCGTAGAGTTGAATCAAGCTTGAAACTTGATCGCTTTTATCTGGATGTACCAGGAAAACGATTTCGTAATGACGTAATTTGGTCATGAATTGCATACTCCTCATGGTTTATAGCCTTCCTAACTTAAATTTGTAAACTAGGTAAGGCAAAGAGTTAATAATATAAAACGGGCGGTATTCTATGCGTTTTTTGATGTTTGTGCAATGATTAGCTTTATTACTGTATTAATTTCATCAAGCGCGGCACTTGTTCTACTAAGTATGCTGGCAAAGAGAGAAGTTTGTAGTTAATTGGTTCTCCGGTGTGATCCTTGACGTTGACATCTACTATGCTGGGATAATCAGCATTGATACGTAGCGCCAGTTGGCAGTTTTTAAGTTTCATGAAATTATGTAGCGAACGCAAAGTTCCTGTACTACCAGATTTTACTTCTAGAGGGATTATGCGAGTGTTATCTTGAATGAGATAGTCTATTTCTGCTCCCGCGCCAGCTTTTTCGCTGATCCAATAATATAATTTAGGTTCTACGAAATAAGGAAAAATAGTACGGAGAAGCTGTCCCGTCAATTGTTCTGCAATGCCACCTTCATTAACTAAACGCAGTTCATCAAACTTCATTCTTTCTGGTAGAGTTATTCCACAAGCAGCGGAAACGAGGCCTACATCTAGAAAAATAATTTTAAAAACATGCTCTTTAATGCTGGCTTCTAGCGGTATGCCATTTCCCGAAGAGGCGTAAACTTTATGGCATATTCTGGCTTTGCAAAGTAAATTTAGAGCGTTTTTTAAAATAGTGGAGGGCAGGTCTTTGTTAATTGCGCTGTACTTAACTTTTTTGCCCAATAGGCGTGGTATGGCTCTAAAGACCTCTTCTAAGCGGTCATGCGCAGATTTTTTGGCGTATTTAGCAAAATCGTCGCGGTAGGTTGCTAATAAATTTTGATGGACTTCGCTTATGTTTAAAAATGATCTGTTCTGTCGCCAATTATCTACGGCAGAGGGAAGTCCACCGACAAAGACATATTCTCTAAGATATTTCCAGAGTTGGTCATGGATAGCTTCTGGTATTTGATTCTTAATTTCATAACTATTTAGAAAATCGCACAGTTTTTGTTCCCCTAGGGCTAATAAAAATTCTTCGAAGGACATGGGTTCTAAGTGTAAATACTGAATTCTTCCCACCGGCATGCTAAATTCATGTTCTTCCAATATAAAATCTAATAAAGAGCCAGTGGCAATGACAGCCAAGTCCGGGACTTCTTCGGCAAACCATCTTAGTTTTGCCAATAACTCGGGTGCAGTTTGAATTTCGTCTAAAAACAAAAGCGATTGTTTTGGCAGAATGTTTTTATTGAAGAGTGCTTCAATATGTGCCAAAACTTTGTTCGGATCGTTGTCTTGGAAAAGACTTTTTAGTTTTGGATCGCGTTCGAAATTTAATTCCAAAAGATCTAGATTAAGTTGTTTGGCAAATAGTCTCACCAGCCAGGTTTTACCAACTTGACGGGCACCGCGAATAATTAGCGGCTTGCGGCCGGTTTGTTCATACCAAGAGCATAGATTTTTTATAGCTTTTCTATCCATTCTTCACCTCGTTCACTAAATCCTAAAAAAAATCAATAAGTTGTATTAAATATGTTTTGATTTAATTGTCTTATTTTAATGAAAATACCGGCAATTGTAAAGAAAATTATATGAAAATGCCGGTATTTTCATATGATATTGTTATGAAAATGGGGGTAATTTAGTTGTTTCTCTTGACTTCTAAGACATTGGGAATAGAGCTAAGCTTGAGCAAAATACGATTTAACGCTTCAAGGCCGGGAATGTTGATTGTCAGGTGGACGATAGCCAAGTTCTCGTTTTTATCGATAGTTAAATTAAGACTATGAATCATTATGTTGTCAGTGCTAATAATGTTGGTAATATCTCTTGCTAAGCCAGTACGATCAAAAGCTGTTACCACAATATCAACAGGATAGAGTTGATCTATCTTACTTCCCCACTCCACAGTCAGGAGTTTATCTGGCTTGTTGCGCAAAAATTCTTGAATATTTGGGCAGTTTTTGCGATGAATAGAAAGACCGCGACTTTGCGTTACATAACCGACAATAACATCCCCCGGAATAGGTTTGCAGCATTGAGCAATGTTAGTTAGCATGTTATCGATGCCGCTAACGACAAAATCAGTGTTGCGATGCTGAGTTTTATTGTTTGCTGATGCTAGAGTTGGTGTGACTGCAGTGAGTTTAGCCTTTTCTTCAGCTTGAGCAATATTTTGTAATACGCTGGTTATACTTCCAAGTTTAATATCACCTGAACCCAAGGATGCATACAAATCTTCTTTGGAAGTAAGTTGTAATTTTTTGGCTAAAGCTTCGATTTCAATATTTCTAAGCCCCAAGCGGTGAATTTCATTTTCAATTAAGTCCTGACCAAATATAACGTGTTTGTCGTGATCTTGTTTTTTAAACCAGTTGTGAATTTTAGCTTTAGCACGTGGGCTCTTTAGAAAACCAAGATTAGGATTAAGCCAGTCGCGACTTGGCGCGGCTTCCTTACCTTTTAAAATTTCTACATGTTCGCCAGTTTTCAGTTGATGGGTAAGGGGAACGATGTTTCCATTTATTTTTGCACCACGGCAGCGATGTCCTAGTTCGCTATGTACATGATAGGCGAAATCTAGAGGAGTAGCGCCTTGTGGCAGGTCTAAAATGTCGCCAAGAGGAGTGAAAATATAAACGCGATCATTAAAAATATCTTTTATCTTGGTCAGTTCATTTTGGCTAGATGTGATTTCTTCCTGCCAGGCCATGATTTGTCGAAGCCATGCAATTTTTTCTTCATAGTTACTTGGTTTTTTGGGAGCACCTTCTTTATAAACCCAATGCGCTGCCATGCCAAGTTCGGCAAATTCATGCATTTCATAGGTGCGTATTTGTATTTCTAGATTTTTATTACCAGGACCTTTGACAGCAGTGTGAATAGAGCGATAGCCATTGGGTTTTGGAGTTGCGATATAATCGTCGAATTCTTTTTTTATTGGTGACCAAAGGCTATGAATAGCACTTAAAACGGCATAACAGTCTGTGACGGAGGAAACTAAAATACGGATAGCGCTGGTGTCATAGATTTCTTCAACACTAACGTTTTTGCGCTGCATTTTGCGATAGATACTGTAAATATGCTTGGCGCGACCAGTAACTTTAAAGTCAGTGACTTGGTTTTGCTTTAGTAAATGTGTGACTTGCGCGATTATGTCTTTAATATAAATTTCACGTTCTTCGCGATTTTGCTTGAGATGCTGAAAGATTTTTTGATATTGTTCTGGTTCCAGATAGCTGAAAGCTAGATCTTCTATCTCTAACTTTACCAGTGAAATTCCTAGGCGATTGGCAAGAGGAGCGTAAATGGCAAGGGCTTCTTTGGCGATTTTTTGTTTGTCTTCATTGGGTAAATTTTTGGCTTCCCTCAGTACCGCTAAACGTTCAGCAATTTTAAGCAACACTACGTAAATATCGTCGACCATCGCCAGCAGCATCTTTCTAATGTTGTCGAGATTATATTTTTGCTGTTCACTACTATAGTTGGCGAGATAAAGATCGCTAAAGCTTGCCATTTCTTTAGTGTCTTGTATGAGTCTACTAACTTTAGGTCCTAAATGCTCGGCTATGTCTTCACTTTTTAGATCAGTGGACAGGGCGCTAGTGTAGAGAATAGCTGCGGCGATAGTTTCATCATCGACGTTTAGGGAACTTAGAATTTCGGCTATGCTTAAGCCTAAGTTTAATACAGCTTCTTTTTTTTCGAGTTTAAGTTCACTGCTGGCAATTTGTGCCAAACTGAAAGCTTCTTTAATTAAAGATGGATTTTTATTTTGACGACTTTGCAGGAGGTGCGCCAAACGATTTGTTGCATCCTGCAAATTAGGTGATTGTTTGTCGAAAGGAAGCATGCATTAATGTTTTGTTTCAGTGTAATAAATATGATTTGTCAAAAAATCCACGAATTTTTTATGGCCGTGAAGTTTGGCAATATCTAAGGCTGTTTCTTGTCCTGGAGCAGTCCGCGCATTAACGTCAGCGCCAGCAGTTATTAACAGCTGCGCTGCATCAACAGAGTTGCTTTGGGCAGCAAAATGCAATGGTCGTAGCTCATCATCAACATAGTCATTGGGATCAACACCTTTTTGTAGAAGATCCTTAATGCGTGCTAAATTATTTTCTACGACAGCCTCAATCAACTGTTCAATTTCACTAATCTCCATTACCCTCTCCCGATTTTGTTAGAGATTATTTTGCGTTGCATAATACCTCAAAGAAATCATTTTTGCTCGTGCTTTTTTAGGAGAAATGAACTTTAAAATATAACTTATTGATTTTTTAAATAAAACAGCGCTTACCACGCCAAAGGCGTGGTAGACATGTTTTTTTAGAGTCGAAATTTTAGCAGCATTAATCTACAATGAACATTTTTGACATAAGGGGTAATCATGTTTGCTAATAGACAATATCCTAACAGTGATGAGTTTGATCCAGAGCACAAAAGAATTTGGTATGTGCACAGAAGTAGGGAGATAGGAGCTATCTTGGAGAGTTTGTGGGGAAAAGGTCCAATTGACCCTTCAAATATGAATGGCAAGGAGTTAGCTTCGTTGCAACAACGAACGTGTAAAGGCATAAATATTTTGTTTAGGAATATGGAAAAATATGGCCCTTTTCGTAATGAGTTTACTGATTACAGATATGATGCGATCAATGACATGTACCACTGCCATGTTACGAGATACGTGGTTATGTGGGAGATGGACGAAGTCAGAAAAGTTATTAATATTGTAAATATTGGTGTTCACGAAAATTTTAGATTTGAAAGAAGGAGTCCTAAACAAGTAGCCATTTTAAAAGCAATAGGAGAAAATGAAGAAATAATAAATGGCGCCAGAGAGTTGCATGGTATTTTTTGGCATGCGCGGTGTGATTTGGGGTCACATCAGCGTTTTGTCGGTCCTATGAGGCCAACAGAAGCTATGGCTCAATATGATCTAAGTGTACATAACGAAGCTAAGCATCCAGACTTAACTAAGCTGAATGGAAGGGTTTTCGCTTTAAAACCCTCGTCAAAATGACTCGGTTGTGGTATAAAAATGAAAATATATTTTACGATCGCTGTTTGAAGAGGAATAGCAATGAGATTACTAAAGATTTTTTCCATTCTTTTTTTAGGCGCGTTATTTGGCTGCTCCAGTAATCCACCGTCGATTAGTGCTCAATATCAGGGATATAGCGCTAAGCGGATTTTACGCGAGGGAGAGACGGCTCTCAGTAAGCAGAATTATTCCGAGGCGACAAAATATTTTGAGGCGATGGATGCACTTTATCCATTCGCAGCTGAAGCTCGCCAGGCTGATCTTGATATCATATATGCTTATTACATGAATGATGACTATACTTCTGGTATGGTAGCAGCGGATCGTTTTATTCACACTTATCCGCGCGACAAAGATGTGGCTTACGCCTATTACATGAAAGGATATATCGAACTAGAAAGTACGCAAAACTGGTTGCAAAAGCTTTATCACAGTGATCCATCGGATTTGGATTTAAAAAGCTTACGTAGTGCTTTTAGTAGTTTCAACGAGTTAGTACAGCAGTTTCCAGACACCATCTACGCCAAAGATGGATATCGGCAAATGATTTATATTCGAAACGTCCTGGCTGCTCACGAGGTTGTTGTAGCTAATTTTTATCTCGATCACAAAGCTTATGTTGCGGCCATCAATCGAGCTAGTTATGTAGTGCAACATTTGCAAGGTTCTCCAAAAGTGTATGACGCTTTGCAAATTATGGTGACATCTTACAAAGCTTTAGATGAAACCGAGATGGCAAATGATGTTCAACGTGTTTTGGATATGAATTTTCCGCGTGCGAAAAAATGATGTTGGTTTTTTTTGTGTAGTTAGGTAGAATAGATTCATGATGAAGAGTATTTATCGAAAGTGTTTAGTTGTGGGGCGAAGTATTTTGGAAGGGATGCCGATTGTAGCGGATCGCTTGCTAAATAATGCCAATTTTGCTCATGTTGTCGATAAAGAAACTTTTCTGAAACGCGCTTATTTGCGCAAGCTCGAATCGATGTGCGCTTGTTTGCCGCCAATAGATGCGCTATTAAGCTTCTTGTTTTTGCCGCTTTTTTTGCTTTCTTTTGTGATTTTTTCTGTTCATAGCAGCAGAGCTAGCGTAAATGCTACTACTAGCGTAGATAAGTTCAGCTCTACAAATTTTTCTTATGCAAAACATCCATCTTCTACAGTTATTCACGTTGTAGGTATTAATTCGTCTTTGGCGTTGGCGCAGCAAGGGTTGGCTCCAGTTATTTCTGTGCCGATGAATAAGACGCAAATTCAAGCTGTGAAACCAAATCAACTTGAATATGTTTCCATTCGAGTGCAAAGATCGATTTTTCTATCAGCTAAGAGAGCGGGCCTAAGCAGTGCTTTAGTCGCGCAAATGATGAATATTTTTAGCGATACCTTAAGAGTAAGTAAAGACGTACACGACGGTGATCAAATCATCTTAGTTCATCAAAAAGTCCAAGTCCCAGTTGTCAGCACCGCAAAACGGGTTTTACACGGGCGGTCTAAATCTCGCCATAGAAAAGCTAAAGTTATTAGCACTCAAAGCACTAGTATGGTTATGAAAGATCAAATTATGGCAGCGGAAATTATCACGCGTAACAAAACCTATCGTGCTTTGCGCTTTGTTGATAAAAACGGACAAGTCGATTATTACTCACCGAAAGGCGTGAGCATGCATCCAGCTTTTGTGCGAGCTCCTATTCATTACACTAGGATTAGCTCCAAATTTACCTATCGACGTTGGCATCCGATTTTGCATATTTATAGAGCTCATTTGGGTGTTGATTTTGCTGGCCCTATGGGAACACCTATTAAAGCCACTTCTAGCGGTCGAATTGCCATTGAGGGACGTATGGGTGGTTATGGTAACGCTATTTTATTGCAGCACGATAGTAAATATAGTTCTTTTTATGCTCACATGATGGCTTTTGCTAAAGGTGTAAAAGTTGGAACTTATGTACAGCGCGGGCAATTAATCGGTTATGTTGGTATGACTGGTTTAGCCAATGGTCCTCATGTGCATTACGAGTTTCGCGTTTATGGTATTCAGCACGATCCTTTGTCAGTGGCTTTGCCGCATTCGGAAATTACTGATCGTAGCGATAAAATGCGTTTTTCTACTTTGGCTAGGAGCTTATTAGCAGCGCTTAAAGACTCTTCTTTCCCTCAATATGCTGAGGCCGATGGTGTTGCCAGCAAAGCAGTTCCAGCCTAACACTTCTCTAGTATGAAAAAAAATCTTTTGAAATCCACTTTCGTTGTTTCTTTTATGACAGCAACCTCGCGTGTCACTGGTTTTGCGCGTGATTTAGTTTTCGCGCATTTTTTTGGTGCTGCTGCTGGTATGGATGCTTTTATCGTTGCCTACCGCATTCCCAATTTCTTACGCAGATTATTTGCCGAAGGCGCGTTTTCGCAAGCTTTTGTACCAGTTCTTTCAGAATACAAAGAGAAGCGTACTCATGAAGAGGTACAGGTTTTTTTGAATCGTATAGCGGGGGTAATGACTACCTTCCTATTTTGTGTAACGCTGTTAGCGATTTTGATCACACCTTGGTTGGTTTATGTTTTTACTCCTGGTTTTGGACACGATCTGAATCGTTACTCTTTAGCTGTGAGTATGTTGCGCATCACTTTTCCTTATTTGCTGTTTATTTCGCTTACGGCTTATGTGAGTGGCATATTAAATAGCTATGGCAAGTTTAGTATTCCAGCTTTTACGCCCAACCTACTTAACTTTGCTTTGATTGGTGCGGCGATTTTTATGGCGCCGCACTTTAAAGAGCCGGCAAAAGCTTTGGCTTGGGGTATTTTTATAGGTGGTTTAGCACAGCTTTTGTTTCAATTGCCATTCTTAAAAAAACTGGGACTGATGCCACGCCCAGAGATTTTGTGGAAGGACCCAGGTGTAAGAAGGGTTTTACGCTTGATGCTGCCAGCGATTTTTGGCGTTTCGGTAGCTCAAATTAGCCTTCTTGTCGATACTGTGTTTGCTTCTTTTTTGCGGCAGGGGAGTATGTCTTGGCTTTATTTTTCGGATAGGCTTACTTCCTTTCCTTTAGGCGTTTTTGGAGTTGCGGTTGCCACAGTGGTTTTGCCTTATTTGGCGCGTAAGCACGCTGCGGGATCGCATAGCCAGTTTTCGCATGGCCTAGATTGGGCCTTACGTTTTATTCTTTTGATTGGCATACCAGCAACCATAGGGATTATTTTTCTCTCCGGGCCCATTTTGATTACGCTTTTGCAATACGGCAAATTTGTTGCTTTCGACGTTACTATGGCACAAAAAAGCTTAATCGGCTTTGCCATTGGCATTCCACCTGTTATGTTAGTTAAAGTTTTAGCTTCTGGGTTTTATGCCAAACAAAACATTAAAACGCCTGTAAAAATCGCTATTGCAGCGGTGATTTGCAATGTTGTATTAAATGCTATTTTGATTTTCCCCATGGCACATGCAGGTTTAGCTCTTTCAACTTCTATTGCTTCAGTGCTCAATGCTGGTCTGCTTTTTTTCTTTCTCATCAAAAAGAAAATTTACTTACCGGCCAAAGATTGGCGCGTCTTTGGCTTTAAGCTTTTGTTGGCAAGTGCTGCGATGGGAATTTTGCTTTGGTTTGCTAACTATCGTATGGATATTTGGTTGAACTGGTCTTGGCTAGAGAGGGCTTGGCATCTTGGAGTTTTACTAAGCGCCTCTGTTTTGCTCTACTTTGCAGTGCTTTTTGCAACTGGTGTTCGCGTTCGACATTTCTTATTGCCCAATGATTGAGTCTCTAAGCCACGAAGGGCGCGGTATAGCGCATATTAATGGCAAGACCACTTTTGTCGATGGTGCGCTTCCTGGTGAAGACGTAGAGATTCGTTATCTTAAAAAACATAGCAAATTCGACGAAGCGGAAGCAGTAAAAATATTAAAAGCTTCTAAAGATCGAGTCGAACCACGTTGTCCGCATTTTGCTATCTGTGCTGGCTGTAGCTTGCAGCATTTAAGTCAAGATGCCCAAATAGCCTTCAAAGAAAAAGTTTTATTGGAACAACTAGAACACTTTGCTGGTTTAAAATTAGATAATAAGGAAAAGATTTTGCCGCCTATCAAAGCTGAGCCTTGGGGATATAGGCGAAGAGCGCGGCTTTCAGTTAGATATCTCCACAAAAAAGATAAGCTTTTAGTGGGTTTCCATGAAAAAAACGGTCGTTATGTGGCAGATTTGTCTAGCTGTGCTGTTTTAAGACCGGAAGTTGGAGATAAACTCAGTGCTTTGGCAGATTTAATAAGATCACTTAGTATTTATGCTGAAATTCCTCAAGTTGAAATAGCTTGTGATGACTCTGGAGCGTCGTTAATTTTTCGTTGCTTAAAATCAGCTAACGAAGAGGATCAGGAAAAACTTCGTCTTTTCGCTAAAAAACATGTCTACAAGATTTATTTACAAAACAAAGGGTTAGATTCTGTGGTTCTATTTTGCGATCCAAACGATGAAAAAGCCGATACTAAAAAGATGCTGCATTACAAAATTGCAGATTACAACATCGATATGCAGTTTTTGCCGATGGATTTTGTACAAGTTAATGCCGAAATAAATCAAAAAATGCTAAGGCAAGCCATAGAACTTTTGGAGCTAAAGCCTGAAGACAAAGTTTTGGATTTATTTTGTGGTGTTGGGAATTTTACTTTGCCACTTGCTAAACATTGCCAAAGTGTTGTCGGCGTTGAAGGCGAGGCTGGTTTGGTTGCTCGAGCTAAAGCTAACGCAGTGCGAAATGGTATAACTAATGTCGAGTTTTATCAGGTTGATTTAGCTTCTGAAGTTAGCGGACTCACAAACACCACTTGGGCAGGTAGGCATTACAACAAAATACTTCTCGACCCGCCGCGCGTTGGTGCTTCAGCAATCTTGCCTCTTTTATCTAAACTTAAAGCCGAAAAAATAGTCTATGTGTCTTGCAATCCAGCCACGCTGGCTCGCGATTTGAAAGAGCTTACTGCCAATGGATATGAATTGGAAAAAATCGGCATCTTAGACATGTTCCCGCATACTAGCCATGTTGAGACTATGGCGGTTTTGCGTGGAGTCCATATATGACCCTGTGCTCTTATTTCTAGACAGAGCTACCCTGAGTTAGTGATGTTTGTGCCAGTGGTTGTGCTGGGTTTGATACTGACGGTTGTTTCGCTGCTGGAAGTGACACGGTCTTCACTGCAGTTGTTGATTGCTGAGTAAGCAAAGGTGCGCGAGCAGGATCGGCTGGCTGATTGGCTCTTCGACGGTCAAAGAAGCTTCCTATAATCATCGTAGTTCCTGTAATAGGAAGAATCACGCCAGCAACCCTTGCTGAATAATTGTCGGGGAGTAAGGCAGCAAAAAGTAATCCAGAGATGCTCAGCGTCGAACCAATAGCATAACTTGCTATTTCTAAGCAAGTACGACAGGCATTATTATTAGGATTATGCATATTTAAACCTCATTTAAATGTTAATTTTAGCATTCGATATGAATACTAAGCGAAAGTATAGCAGATTTCTTGGCGAGGAACATTAAGGTAATATTATTTTAAATTTAAGTGGAAACAAGCTGTTAAGAGTGACTTTAGGCTTCTTAGTGCAGGTTTAAATATTTGTGTTTTTAATTAACTGGCTTGCCAGGGCGTAGTTTTGAGTGAATTGATGGTTTTTGCTAGTTCTTAGAAGCCCGGCTTCATTCTTCGCTTCGCTCAAAACGAAGCCTGGTGGAGCCGAGGAGGATCGAACTCCTGACCTCTGCATTGCGAACGCAGCGCTCTCCCAGCTGAGCTACGGCCCCATGGACTAGATTATACGAAGAAAAACGTCTAGTATCATACGATATATACTGAAAATTGCTAGAAAAATGTAGAGGTGCTCTGATGAAAATTGTTGAAATTGATGAAAAAGGCAAATCTAAACCAGGTGAGGAAGAAAGGGGGCTTTTGGCTGCAGGTTCTTCTTCTTCTGGTTCCTCGGTTAACTTGGGAAGTTTATTGGAATATTTGGCAACTACTCCTGCACCGCTTGCAAAAGCTTGGTGGCATTATGTTATTTTAGGCTTTGGAGCTTTGGGATGTACCATTATGTACGTAACGCCAAGTATTAGAGTTGGGACAGAACATCCTGAAACTGGTGGTCCTGTTTTGCAGGTAATGGGCAATACTAGTATGGCAGCCTTGGTAGTACCGAATATTGGAACTTACTACTTTAACCTCCTCGATGCCTCATTAGATGCCAAGCGCTTTGAGATCCAGTATCATCTCAGTACTCCAGAAGAAAGACAAAATTGCTTTAATGCAGCCATACAATGGCTTCGAAAGTTACAGCTAGATGTGCCGATTTTATCGCTTTGTGTTGCTTGTCCTTATTTGGCAGTAGCCCTTTATTCCAAATATAAAGATTGGGCAGATGAGCCGGATGCTGTTGTGCATGCCAAAGCTGCTGTGACTTATTTAGTTAATGCTATAACACATACATTGCCTATCTCTTTGCTTTTAAACGTTCCTTGGTTAAATTTTCTATTAGTGAAAGTGGTTGGGGGATTTGCTTACTGGCCTGTCAGGGGAGTAATGGAAGCTAGGAATTGCTGTTTAGGTCCACAAGTTATTGAAACTGAGCGACTACGGCAAGTTAAATTAGATGAACAAACAAATCTACAGATGCATTTGTCGCGTTTGTTTTCTGGTTTGGCCGAAAGAGTTAAACGGCAAGGTTTTAGCGGTAAAGGCTGCTGTTTTAAACCGAAGAAGTTAGAGAAAATGCCAAATGATGCTCATACTTTGTTGGATTGGCTGGAAAAACTTTTAGGGACGTATCCAGAAACTATGGATAAAACTTCGTTGCGTAAAGCTTATTGTTACTGTGTGCGAGAGGGATTAGGGCAAATTGTAGGTGGAGTAGGTGCTATTGTAGTAGGAGGAAGTGTATCTGGTTACTTAAAGGTCAACTATGATGTGTTTAACAAAATGTTCGGTGGTAATACGGCTTTAACGATAGCTTTAATGGTGTTTCCAATCCTGACTACCGAAGTCTTAACAGGCTATTTTGGTTACTACGGATTTAAGGGAGCTTACGATTTTATACGCCATCCAAAAATGCCATATTCCTTTAAGTTGAACCCGATTTTAAGCGCTGTTTTTTTAACAACAACTTATTTCTTAAATTGCTTTGCTTATGGTACAGCGCTGCAGTTAGTTGAAGATGGTTTTCCGGAGTCTACTTTTGGTATTACGCACAAAGTTTTCGATGCTATAACTATAGTCGGCCTTTTGGTGTATGGTTTCATCAACATGGCGCAACTTTTAGAGAAATTAGTTGAGCCTACGGCTAAGCGTTTTGGGTCTCAAGAGCAAAAAGATATTTTAGAAACTATCACGTTTTTGCGTAGAGCAGCTGACATTGTTAAAAGTATGAAGCCGGCAGAGCTAGAAAAACTGCTCAAAAACACTCCGGAACAGAATCTAAAAGCTTTGGGATTTGATAAATTAGCTACAGGAGAAGTTGTAGTTTTACAGAAAGAAACTACTACGCAAATCGTGCCTGCGGCAAGACCATGTTGTTGTAGTTATATAGCTAGTTGCTGTTCTGGTCTTTTTCATTCGAAAGCTAAAATTGTGGTGCAACATGAGCCTGGTATGGCTGCGGGTGAGAGAGATCCATTATTGGCGAGGAACAGTGGCTCAGTGAATGGAAATGGGCACAACGTGCCAGTGCCGAGTTTAACGACGAGCTAGGGAGATCTTTACTCAGTGTTTTCCTGAAATTCTTTTTGGATTTTGATTTTCTCAGGAGGAATATTAACCACCTTTCCGTTACGCCAAACTGCGATGCTCTTGCCCATTTTTTTATGCTCAGCTAGAGCTAAAGCAACGCCTTTTTTAACCCCGAAATCAATTTTTTGAGATAGGGTTTTTAATTTTGTTTGTTTCATTTTGCTGCCTCTAAGCATTTTTTCCAAGTTAGTTTGTCATGTATTAATAAACCGCTGTGTTCATTGTTTTCAGCTACTTTTATTGGCTGGTCTTCAGAATTGTCATAGAAGAACCAAGTATTCATTTGAGGTAAATACAGGTTCAAAATATTTTGTAGTCCTGACTTGTACCTTCTAACGACAGTATCTGTTGGTATGTCATGTCCGCCTTTTTTAACTCGGCTGGCAACTCTTTCTAGGGCTAATTTAGGACTTTTTAACCATAAGTAGAGTAAATTTACTTCATAGCCGCTATTTTTACATGCTACAAGGAAAGGGAGGAAACTTTTTGAAGCTCCAGTTGTTTCAAAAGCGAAGTCTTGTTTTTGATGCGCTAGTTGATGGATGCGTTCTAGCATAATCCTGCCAGCTTGTATTGCCATTTTAGCAGTATTAAAAGGTGATAGGCCTGAAGCTATAGCGTCTGCATTAATGTATTCTTTGCAATGTATGATGTTTGGTAGTAAATACATTGCTGAAGTGGTTTTACCAGCTCCATTAGGTCCAGCGATCATAAAAATTTGTGGTTTGCTATGGGTGTCCATCTTTATTACTGACGTTCTAGAGTTAAATAAAACTTGGCGCGCCCGGAGAGATTACTCACTTCCATCCTGGAAGTTCGCCCTTCGGGCTGCTTCGCTGCGCTACGCATTCTAATTTTGCTATCCTGCAAAATTAGTCAAACTCCCTCGGGAGTTCGAAGCGCAATTGCATAATTAAGTGTTTTCTATTATTTTATGCAGTTTCAAAAATTGGCGCGCCCGGAGAGATTCGAACTCCCGACCCCCTAGTTCGTAGCCAGGTACTCTATCCAACTGAGCTACGGGCGCGTGTGTTTTGTGGCGGAGAGAGAGGGATTTGAACCCTCGATGGAGCTTATGACCCCATACTCCCTTAGCAGGGGAGCGCCTTCGACCACTCGGCCATCTCTCCAATAATAATTCTTTTTCCTCTAAAATTCCAAGATGTTCTAACTTTGTGAGAGAGGGATTTACTCGTGACCATCCTGGTCACTCGCCCTTCGGGCTGCTCGCTGCGCTTCGCATTCAAAATCAGCAATCCTGCAGATTTTGTGAACCCTCGATGGAGCTTATGACCCCATACTCCCTTAGCAGGGGAGCGCCTTCGACCACTCGGCCATCTCTCCAAACTCAAAACAGTTTGAGAATCATACCATTGTGATAAGCTTAGTCAAATGCTTTACTGTGAAAAATACGGTAGTGTAATTTGAAAATGGTGTATAAAATATAGGGCGGCGAGTGCGGCTACTTATGGAATTTTTAGTAGAACTGAACTTGAAAATGTAACTTATTGATTTTAAAGGAAAACACGTAGACATGTTTTTTAGCTTTTGTATGTCGACCCGCGACTTGATCGCGGGATCCACAAGTTATCTAGGTAGTTCATAGATAGAGGATCAGAAAATGCACAAAAAAATAAGGAACTTGGATTTCAATAGAATTTTCACTTCTCACGCTTTTTTACTCTTTCTTTTAATGCTTATCATGCTCTTTTTGCGCATTGTGCCGTTTTACCATACGGTGTTTACGTCTTGGCCTGGGGCATATGGCAATTTTGTCAATTTCGCTTCTGACGATGCGGTCTATCACATGCGTATAGTTCATAACACACTCGGGCACTTTCCTTGGCGCATTTTTTTTGATCCCTTTACTTTTTTTCCTTACGGTAGTCAGGTGCATTTCGGGCCATTTTTTACTTTTATGATTGCAGGAAGCGCTTGGGTTTTAGGTTTTGGGCATCCAAGCGTTGAATTAGTTAATGCGGTTGGTGCTTATTTACCGCCTATTTTGGGCGCTTTGTGCCTGATTCCAACTTATCTGATTACTAAAAAGCTTTTCGGTAAAAATGTTGCTTTGTTTGCTGCTTTAGTTTTAACTTTTCTGCCTGGAGCCTTTTTTCAGCGCTCGACTTTAGGTTTTGCTGATCATCACGTTGCTGAAACGCTTTTTTCTTCTTTATCTTTTATGTTTGTTTTTTATGCTTTCGATGCTCGGGAAAATAAGCAGGGTATTGGAAAATTTTGGCTTTATTCTCTTTTAGCGGGCTTCTTTTTTGGGATTTATCTTTTGTCTTGGCCGGCAGCGCTGATGTTTGCTGGTATCTTATTTATTTTTATTTTGGCTATGTTTATAAGCAATAGTTGGCGAAGGCGCGAGAGTAATTATCTTCTAGTTTTAGCGGCAGGATTTTATTTGCCGGCTTTGTTTATGGTTTTACCTTATGCATTTATGAATTCTAGGTTGCAGCTTGGTTATTATTCTTGGACGCAGCCGTTGATTTTACTGCTTTTATTTACCGCAGTGTTATTTTTTGGTTTATTGGCGGAGCTAAGTAAAGAAAAAAGATGGCACTTTCCTTTTTTTCTAGTTCTAGTTATTCTTGCTGTTTCTCTGGGTACACACTTATTTTTACCGGGATTTGCCGCAATCATTACAGGTGGTGTCAAACTTTTGTTTACGCCTAAACTGGGTATGTATACTGTCTCTGAAGTGTGGCCAGCTATTATTGATCCTGTGACTGAAGGTTTTACTTTACGAGCCCTTTGGCTAGGGTTGTTTTGGGCCTTACCATGCTCTCTCATTGCTATTCCTCTATTTTGCGATAAGGCCTTAAAAGAAGGCTCTCCTAAGCACTTTTTGCTAGCCATTTGGGGAATATTAATCTTGCTTGCTACGGCTTCGCAGCAGCGTTTTGCTTACTATTTTGCTATTAATGCTTCTATATTCAGCGCTTATATTTTAAACATTTTGTTTAATAAGATTTATGAAGGCAAAGTTTTGGGATTTATTAAAAATGCCAATGTGCGTCTTACTTGTGAAGTTATTTGTTATGGGCTTTTGGTTTTGATAATAGTTTATCCGCTTTTTAGGCAAGATGTTTTTAGCTGTTCTCCTAGAATAACTAAAGAATGGCACGAAGCTTTTATGTGGTTTAAAACTCACACGCCAGACCCGCAAGGGACAAAACCTCCAACAAATTTTGATTATAAAAACGGTTTTTATCCAATCCCAACTTACTTGAATAAGAAATATCCTTACCCATCTAGCGCTTATGGTGTGGTGATTTGGTGGGATCATGGCCATCAGCTGAGTTATATTGCAGAACGCATTCCGAATGCCAATCCCTTTCAAGAAGGTATCGTTGATGAAAAAGATCCAAATATTGGAGTCGCTCCTTTTTTTACAGCTTTAGATGAATCTATTGCCATGAAAAATTTAGATAATATGGATTCACGTTATATTGTTGTAGATAACGACACTGCCAGTCGGCAATATTATGCCATGCGCATTTGGGAAACTAACCAAACAGGGGATTTGGGTGAAGAAAATCGCATTACTCAAGGCGATAAAAGCGTTCTTGAAGCTTTAGCAAAGTTGCATCGTCCGAAGGGCTTGGAACTTCCTATGGACAAGGATGTGGTGCGAAATTCTATGTTACAAAAACTATATTACCAAGATGGCAACAGTTTTTCGCACTTACGTTTAGTGTATGAATCTACTGGCGATTATGTGCTTAACGCTAAATATTTAGATCCTAAAACAGGCCAAATAGATCATAACTATCGCCTGACCAACGCCAATTATGCTTATCTTTCTGAAATGAGTAAGCGCGCACAAAAATTAGCTTGGTTGGATGAAAAACAAAAAAATGCTTTAATTTATGATGCTAAAGAACCAGTGCATTGGATTAAAGTTTTCGAAAAAGTTCTGGGGGCCACAATTACTGGCAGCGCACCTGAAAATACTGAAGTAAAGTTAAGTTTGGTCCTTCTTACCAACTCCGGCCGAGTTTTTACCTATCAGCAAAAAACTATAGTGCATTTCGGGCAATATGAATTTACTGTTCCTTATGCCACGGAAATCATGCGCGGTGTTGGTTATTCTTATGATGTTGTGCCTTTGACCAGATATAGTATTAGAATTGGTTCCAAAGAAGAGCTTGTTGCTGTAAAAGAGAAAGATATTAGGCAAGGCGAAATTGTAGCTATTTCTGTAGAAAGTGAGAAAAAACTAGAAGAAGCGCACTAGTAAAAATTTTAACCTTGCGCTACAGCTATGACTTTATCAAAACCATGAGTTTTCAAGGTGTTACGTAAGCGAGAGCTTTCGGCGTTGCTTAAGACAGGTCCAATTTGAACGCGGTAAACCGACTCATTGTTTTTAGAGACTTTGCTGACATGAGTTTCCGTGTTGAGTAGTGCTTCTACTTTGTTAGAGACTTTTTTGGCAGAGGCTAAAGAGCTAAAAGCACCAATCTGTAAATAGAATTTAGGTTTAGATGCAGCGCTTTGCTTTTGATATGTATTAGTATTTTCTGCAAGAAGAGCCTTTTTGTTTGTAGCGGATTTTTGATTGCCTTGTTGTTTTGTGCTTTTAGTTGGTTGCGGTTTAAAAGTAGCTGCAGCAGCACTAGCAAAAAACAAGCCATCACTATGATTTTTATTCCAATTATCTGGATCGATAGCCACAATATGCACGTGCGCTGTTCCTTCATTAGCAAAACCTAATTTCTTAGCAGCGGCATAAGAAAAGTCCATAATGCGATTTCTTTCAAACGGGCCTCTATCCGTAACTTTAACTACAGCTTTTTTGCCATTTTCCGTATTAGTTACTTGAACGTAACAGGGCAGAGGCAAGATTGGGCTTGCAGCGGTCATGGCGTATAGATTATATGGTTCACGCGAAGAAGTTAATTTGCCATGGAACATGGTGCCATACCAAGAGGCAACGCCGTATTTGTCATAGCCTTTGGCAGAAGATAAAACTTTATAATAGTGACCGCGAACGCTATAAGACTTGTTACCATAACGACTTAAAGATTCTTTTTTAGGAACTGCATCATGAATTTTATATACGTCGATATCGTATTTGGGTGCGCCGTCGATTCCGCCTGATCCACCTCCGTGTAAAAAGCTACAAGCAGCAAGTTGTGTAAAGCAGAAAGTTACCACAACCCATTTGAACCAAATTTTCTTATTCATAGCTCGCTTACCTCCGGCTACCTCTTTTCTTATCAAATTCTGTTTCATTAGGGGAAAGTATAACAAATTTTTAACAAAAATGCCATCTTGAAGGGGAATGCTATATATTTCAATGAGTTATATAAGGGAATTTAAGAAATTTGGATAAGAAAGCAGGTTTTAGGTAAGACTATTTTATATGGCTATTTCTAGCGGAAGTTGTTGAAATATATTGTAATAATCTTAAAAGAAATGATTTGTTATACTTGTGGATAATACTTGATAGTCTGGCGCCAAGGTGCGTAAACCGAAAATAAAAATAGGTTTATTTTTTCTGGTAGCTTCTTCTATGGCATTTTGAATTATCAAGGTGCAATCTTGAGGCGTTATTTTCGTGTCGTTCGTCATGAGTGATATTTGAGTTTGCAATAGGTCTAGGATTTTTTTTGTTATTCCTGATTCTTTTTGTTCGGAGGGGAAATTGGTGTTGATGAGATTGGAAAGGGAACTTTTGAAATTATTTATCGAATTTTGTTGTTCTTGACGACGGCGCTTTTCTTCTATCAGAAAATCATGCCTCACTTGCATCCACCAGGATGAACATTCTTCTGGGGGCATCTGTGGACAGTCTTTCCAAAATGGGTGTTGCATCATAAAATGAGATTCTTTTTTTGAAATGTTAAATATAAGTGCGCGAATTCTAGCAGAACATTAGATAAGATTCCTTAGGGTATTCTTAGGGCTAAAGCTACGGAGGATAAATGTCTGTATGTTTTGCTTATAAATCAACGCGTTGAGAATTGAAGGAGAGGCGTTGTTCAATGCAACTGTATGAAAATTAATGCGTTATTAGAAGTGGAGTACTCTAAAGGTGTTAGAGGGATTGCTTGAGGATGAACTAGAAGATGAGGTTTGAGAAACTGGAATATTGTTGTCTTTAGCTACGCGTTTTAAAGCGGAGATCATTATCGGATTGTTTCTCTGGATGGCTTCATTTAAAGCGTTAATGATGATATTGGTAAAGTCTTGAGATCCTATCTGCATGTCGTTCGCTGCTTCTCTTATAAAGGAAATTTGACGATGAAAACTTTTTACTTCTTGTTCGGATGGAAAGTGAATATTGATTAGTGTAAAAAGAGATTTTGTGAAGTTTTCTACGGATACTTTTCTATCGTTCTCACGTCTTTTATATTCTTCTTGGCTTTTGTTTCGCTCTTCTTTTAGTATATCTTTCCATTTTTGGTCTTTCGCTTGCCTTTCGAGATATTGTTCGGTAAAGAAAGACACAATAAACCCCCATACTAGTTTTTTTTAAAATAAGTGCGCGAATTCTAGCAGAACATTAGATAAGATTCCTTAGGGTATTCTTATGGGGAATAAAAATATGTCTACAGGATTTGCTTATAAATCAATTAGTTGAAAATTGAAGTTCAATTCTACTAAAAATTAAGACTTAAATTTACAAAAAGTTTTCGCCGTGTTCTAGTTTAGCTAGGCTAAAATAATGAGCTAGACTTTGGCCGATATCAGCAAAAGTTTTGCGGCAACCAATAGAACGAGATTTTATGTTGGGGCCGAAGACGAGAATTGGAATGTATTCTCGAGTGTGATCGGAACCGATATGAGTTGGGTCACAACCATGATCAGCTGTTATTATTGCTATGTCATTGTCTTGTAAAGATTTTTCTAGTTGAGGCAAGGTGTTATCGAATTCTTCTAAAGCATTAGCATAGCCAGCTACGTCGCGGCGATGGCCAAATTTCATATCTAGGTCGACAAAGTTAGTGAAGGTTAAGCTATTCGTAGGAGCGCCTTGTACTTCTTGCAGAGTTTTTTCGAAAAGCTCGTCCATGCCGTGAGCTTCTACTTCTTTGCTGATACCGCGATGCGCAAAGATGTCAGGAATTTTACCAATGCCGATAGTAGTTTTGCCAGCGGCAACCATATTGTCTAATAAAGTGGGCATGTGAGGTGGAAGCGAGTAATCGTGACGATGTTCTGTGCGTTCATATTGGCCATTCGATCCAATAAACGGACGGGCAATGACGCGGCCAATGTTGTAGGGAGCTAAAATTTCGCGAGCTATTTTGCATAATTCGTAAAGCCTATCTAGTCCACCGTGGAATTCTTCATGACAGGCGATTTGAAAGACGCTATCGGCAGAGGTGTAAACAATAGGCTTGCCAGTTTTTACGTGTTCGTCGCCATATTCGTTTATGATCACAGTGCCGGAGGCATGTTTATTGCCTAAAATTCCTGGAATACCGCTTTCTTTTACAAAATTATCAATAAGCTCTTGAGGAAAACAAGGTTGCTTATTGGGAAAAAATCCCCAGTCGAATAAAACTGGCGCGCCCATGATTTCCCAGTGTCCGCTTGTAGTGTCCTTGCCTTTGCTTATGGAAGCAGCAGCGCCATAAATTCCGCTGGGATTCACGTCATCTAAGCCAGGAACGTTTTGTCCAGTTGCTATTTTAGCAGCAGCGTTAAGTCCTAAACGAGATAAGTTAGGTAAGCGTAGGGCTCCTTGGCGCTTGCCTGGTAAGTCAGATTGACCTGCAGCACAGCGCTCAGCAATGTGGAGTAGGGTGTTGGTGCCTTTATCGCCGAATTTCTCAGCATCTGGTAGGGCGCCAATTCCAAAAGAATCTAGTAATAATATAAATGCTCGGTTCATAGGGTTTGCAGTGTACTACAAAAAGCGGTGCCAGGCATTCCATTTTTCCATTCTTTTCTTCGAGATTGCAACTTTAAAACATAACGTATTGATTTTAAAGAAAAACGGTGCTTGCCACGCCGCAGGCGTGGTAGACATGTTTTTTATTTCTTTACGCGAGTTACTTTTTTCGTAATCTCAAAAAACGGCAATTTAACTTTTAAGCTAGTCTCGAGCTGACTAACCGTTAGCTCGTTATCTAGAAGATCTGCTATTATTTCTGTACTATTTTCGAATATCTTTACTCTTTGCTTGTCAGTTTTAGCCTGGGCAAAGTGGTAAACCTCTCGAGTTAGTTCTTTGATTTTTGCAAAAGCGTCGATAATTGCGATAGTGGTTGCGATGGCTTGAGGGCTTTTGAGGATTGTGGCAAGCATGTATAGGCCACGTTCTGTGAAGGCTGTAGGTAGTTTAACTTTGCCGCCACCTTTGGGTGAAGTCGAAAATTTCGACTTCACCGGTTCCCATTCATCGTTGGTTAATTCTATTAAGTAACCAAGTGGGAATTTAACTAAGTTATTCCTAACCGCTTCGTTGATTCTTTTGGTTTCTACACCATAAAGTTCGGCAACATCAATATCCAAAATAACTTTCTGATTGCGTATTTCAATATTAATTTCATAAGTATACCTCGCTGGAGTTTTTATTAGATTTTGAATCAAGGCTATTTTGCTTGGTTGAATATATTTCGCAATACTGATGGGATGGACTCTCCTCTTACTAAACGGCATCAAAAGTGCCAAAATAGTAATATTCGA
>Ga0172379_10001984_pt1 | contig 38123 bp, 35 predicted proteins | sample GrowelOW334metaG_FD_119756 | JGI IMG/M metagenome (GOLD analysis project Ga0172379, IMG submission 119756) | Groundwater microbial communities from an aquifer near a municipal landfill in Southern Ontario, Canada - Groundwater well OW334 metaG | ecosystem: Environmental > Aquatic > Deep... | reverse complement strand
AACACTTGCAAAAAGTCCCGCTTTGCTGCCATTGAATTTGTTATTGACCACCAATTCCGGCGAAGTGTATCCTTGCATATCAACAAAGGGATAATAGTGATGATCATACTTGTTCGTTGCGTATTTAAGATCAAAACCAAACTGAATCTGTATATTATCGCTTACTTTGAAATGATTGAGATTCCTGATCGCGAATTCCTGTTCAATTGATTTGTTGGAGTAAACTTTATCATGTGTTCTCACTTCGTTTACGGTGTTGTGCATATCAAAATAATTATGAGAAAGAGAGATATCAGAATAGCCCGATCTTCCCCAAATATTTTGAAGATTTACTCCGAACGTATTTTTCCCGCCGTTATAACCTCCGAAGTAATTATCCTCAAACTTTACTCCTTCTTCATAACTTTGATTGCTTTTATCGATCGAAGTGATATCAAGAATACTCAGTTTCAGGTTATCTGAAAGATCGTAAACAACTTTAGTATGATAATCGGAGTAGGTTGGCACCGGTCCGTTTATTTGTGTTGATGAAAAAATCCAATCAAGATAACTTCTTCTTGCAGAAAAGAGGTAAGAACCTTTTCCGTTATTGATAGGACCTTCAACTTGTCCGCCGAGCGCTTGAAAGCTGGCGTCCAACTGAAAATCAAATTGTTCCCGGTTTCCTTCACGGAAGGTCATTTCCATTACCGAAGAAAGGCGGTCTCCATAATTAACTCCAAATCCACCTGAGTGAAAATTTACGTCTTTAAGAAAATCAATATTGATAACACCTATCGGTCCCTCGGAAGAACCTTGCGTTCCGTAGTGATTGATATTTGGAATCTCGATATTATCTACAAAGAAAGTATTCTCCATCGGGCTTCCGCCGCGAACTATTAAACTGTTCTTCTGGTCGTTAGTTTTTGCCAGACTCGGCAGACCAAAAAGTATTCTGCTTACATCGCCTGCCGCGCCGGGTGATCTTCTAATCTCTTCGGCTGAAAAATTTACAATACTAACCGGTTGTGCCTCAATCTTATTAAAATATCCCGCGCTTACAACCACATCGTCCATTTTGAGCGAACTCTCTATCATTTTCGCTTCAACAAAAGTTATTCTAGCCGGGCGGACGATGATATCGGTTTGAGTAAAAGTTTCATATCCTATGTAGCTATAAACCAACATGTAACTACCGATAGGGAGTTTGGCAATTTCAAAATTTCCATCGGTATCTGATGTTGTTCCTCTGCTTTTATCTTTTACGGCAATGTTAACACCGATAAGAGGGTAGAGCCCTTCAGAAACGATAACTTTTCCTTTAATAGCGCCGGTAGAGGATGTTTCTTGAGCGGAAACGAAAAAAGTGAATAATAAGACGAAAACAAAAACATAATATTTCATTTTAAAAACCATATTTTTTGTGAATGATGGGTGCAAAAATAGGGTCTTTTTAGAGACGAGTCGTTCAATCCAATTGGTTTGAACGTCCAACTTGTGTAAGAGGAGGATTTGCATGGCGGATGGATGTATAAAGGGATGAAAATAAATGAATAGTTGAATATGATCCATTCAACCATTCAAGAGATGATGAAAAAGAAAGCAGCGGACACGAATTGCACAATACTCCCCGCCTTGCGGGGAAATAACACGAACTAAAAAAAGATTTGCGTAAATTCCACAGAACAAAGAATAGGGAAGTGCGGTTCGTGGACGGGGATAAAACTTCTTAGGAACTGGAATCCTCGATAATTTGGATTTTGGAAAAATATTTATTTGAATGGATTGAATAAAACAGACCGCTCCGATGGAGCTGAATATAATTATATCCTTCTAATTGCTACAAACAGTCAGCTCCTACGGAGCCAAAAAATTAAGTAAGAAGCTTGGCAAAGTGTTTATTTTAAATAAAAACAAAATCAGTTCCGTAGGAACAATCTGTTTGTAGAAAGGAAATATTGAGTAAAAATTAGCTCCGTAGGAGCGATCTGTAAAACTGAATATCAGTCCAAAGAAATGATGAGCGAGTTTTGGGGGCAGGGGAAAAAATGGTTTGTGTAAATTCTACAGAACAGAGAACAGGGAGTGCGGTTCGTGTTTAGTTAAAAAGTGACTTATTAATTTAAACGAAAATCGTAGGCAATTTAAAAAACCACACAAATCCAGTCCCGTTAGGGACGGAATATTGGTAGAAAATAAATCATAAAGCGAAATCAAGTCCCATCGGGACGTGATATTTCCGATTAGAATGGGAACCGAATTTAGGATGATTTAAATAGAGGGTTAAATATTTCGTCCCTGACGGGACTTGGGATTTTGTTTGTAATATTTTCTACCAATATTTAATCCCTAACGGGATTAGAATTCATAATCAATATCTCGTTTATGTAAAATGAGCTGCACAATACTACGTATGAATTAATATTGCAGCCGTTATAAAACATATTGTTGAAATTAGAATAGCGATAAACGGAATTTTAAACCAATATTTCTTAGCTAACGTGAGATATGATAATCCTATTAACACCGGTAAAATCGAAAACCAAATTGATGACTGAATTACATCAAAGTACCAGATAGCAAGAGGAATATAAAAACCAGCAACCAACATTGCACCTAAACTATGGCTTGCATTAAAACCGATCCAGGCATTCCAAACCGAAGTCTCGTTAGTAAGAATTGGTGAGGTTCCTTTCATCGCGTTAGTTACGGAAGAATCACGCGCTTCAAATTTGTTTGTGAAAAATGTAAATAACAAATGAACAATTCCGAGATATCCGAAGATTGCAGCGCCGATAATTATTAAAAATTTTTCCATACTTTTTTACCTTTGTATATTATTTATATTTCTGTACAAGATAACACTTTTAAACATGAATCTTTGTTTGAATAAACTCAATCGGGGCTCCGTTCTCTTCAATGAAAGCTACAATATTGCCTTCAGACGGACTGTTCGGCGCGATGATAACCTTGCGATTTTTTATCGCTTCATAAATATTATCTACTTCAAATGCCACGTGAGGTATTGTTTTTACAATTTCGGGAAGATCGCACTCCTTTTCGTACCGCATCCATTCGATACCAAATTCACTTTCCTCATATCCGCCATGATATAACTTGTAGTCCTTGAGATACTTTTCCCCTACGAAGGATTTTGTAGTTGGAATTCCGATATGGTGAAACTTATATTGCATTAAACATTTCTCCTAATTTAATTCATCCGGGGTGTAATATACTTCTCTAAGCAAAAAAGTTCGTTATCCCGATTAATTCTGTATTAACCGTCTGTTTTATTTTAACCCATATTTTTTAATATGTTTATAGGCAAGATACGCCACACCACCGAGTTGCACAGAACCAAGAATTGATCTAAGAGTCTTAAGTTCGTCATCCTTTAACTTTCCGATTTTCCATATTTCCGATACATCAAGATTCTGTTCTATTATGGAGTTAAGATTTGATGATGAACCGAATTTTAAATGAAGAGACTCCGGATAATTGTTATGAACCGTACTAAATGCAAATGGCAGCGAAAGAATAGGAGATGTGATAAATAATTGAGTATTATAAATTGGCGGTTTAACCGGTGTGGAATCTTCTTTTGAGACTTGCTGTAGTCCTTGCCCGCAGATGCTGAACGTAGCTACGAAAGAGAAAATAAATATTTGAATAAATTTCATCATCATAATGTTAGTAATGATTATTTAGACAACCAAACGTAAAAATGTTTCGGGAAATTAGCAAACGGTAAAGAATAATATTGTTACCGGTTGGGGATACCCCTTGTTCTAATTGAGTTTGTTATAATTCTTTGTAGTATATGTCATTTGTGCATCTTCGATAATTTGTACCGTATCACCGTGCACAATAGGTTTGGGATTAAAATAGAGATACGACGGATAGTTATTTACGGAGTCGATTGAGATTTTTACATTATATGTTGCGGTGTCTATTTGTGATATTACCTCGAACAATCCTTTAATTGTTTTATAACTTTTTCGTTCTTCGTATGATAAATGACTATTAGTTGAAATTGTAACCGCTTCAGCAATGGTATCTGCTTTTACATAAAGTTTAACCCAAACACCGCCTTGCGGACAAAAACAACCTAATTGTTGTTCAATCGTGTAATCATGCGAATTATTTTGGTTGACTGAAGTATCGCAACCACAAAACATAAATGTTATTGCAATACAATAAAATAATATTTTCATAATTGTTCCTTATAATAAATTCCACTTTATATTTACGCAACTTGTCGTCTCCAGGTGGAATGCCACACTGAAAACCTTTTACCGCACCTTATTAGCTTCTATTAATTGTAATCATCCAAGTTCAAAAGTAGTTACACCAAATAGCCGGTTGATAGGAAGTTCGGGACATCTCCCTTTGTACATTCTGGCGGTTTCAAATGCTGCGGCCATGTTATAACGCTTTGCTAAATCAACAGCAGCTACATTCACTTCCGGCGTATCTAAGAAAATAGTTTCATTTTTGGACGCATACGATTTTAATGACAAAAATAACTGTTCTGCTAATTCCAGATTGTCTGCAAACAAGGGACCTATCTTATATCCGGATCTACAAAGACGCATTACACCGTAACCAACCAGCTTATTATTCCTTACAATACCAAGCGCTTTAGTCTTGGATTGATTAATCCAACACTTTAGAAATTGCATTCGATCATCGGGAAAGAAAGGTTTATCATATGCGCAAAGCTCATCAAAAGAAATTGTGGACAATTGGACGATCTCCGAATCAGTTGGAAAATCGCCGCCGCCGATTCCCTTAAATCTGATATTTCTATAAGCTAATTTAAAACCGGACTTCATGTAATTGCTCTGTTGAGTAACCACACCATCAAGCCCGATAGTGCGACCTTTGAGGTATTCAAGACCGGCATTCCAAATCTGAATTCCGTAACCCATGCCGCGATATTCCGGTTTAACAATGTAGAAACCAAGGAAGCCAAAGGAATCGCCATATTTAACAACCGAAATCGTGGCAATCGGTTCATCCCCAAGCAATCCGATAAGGAAACCATTTGGATCTGCAGCGTAGAAGCAATCTGCATCATACAATCCCGGATTCCATCCTTCTGTCGCAGCCCAGTCGATCGCGATATCTACTTCTTGCCGGGTCATCACTCTTATGCTGTAGTTACTCTTCCGCACAATTTATCTCCGATCTGCTAATCTCATTGACAACTAACAAACTCATTTTTACAATTAGAAAAAAAATAAATTTTGTTTGGGGAGTAATTATTTTCAGTTTATCGATTTCAGAATATAATAGGAAAGTGCCGAACACTCCGTTTGGTAAGAATTTACTATGTAACACTAACTCAGAAATAAAGCCACCTGTATTCTTAAATATTTGTACGACAAAACTTAGAAATGTTTTTTTAGATAACCAAACTCCGATAAAGGATATTTTAGCAAGTCACCTTACGCAAGACAGTAGGGAGATTCAGAAAGATTTCGGAATCGTTTCACAAACGAATAAAATAAAACTAAACATATGGGCGAATCAGAGAATTGACCCTACATTTTACACCAATTCGTTCCTCTATCGGTCGAAACGGAGTTTCGACCTACATACTTGTGTAAGGTGACTTATTAATTAAAATTTTATGCAATAATCCGGGATAAAATTATTCTTCTAGAAAAAATCGTTTTAGAACTTATAATTAATTAGGTATTTTTGCGACGTTACCTAAATATAATAGGCTATAGTTTGAAATATCTAATAAGTATAAGGTGAAAGTAGATGACAAAATATAAATTCCTTCCATTCATTGTTCTGCTTATAATCGCGATTTCAGGAGCTTTTCTTAATTACAATTATTCGCACATACAGGGCGGTCCTTCCAATCCGGCAGATATTGCCTGGATGTTAACAGCAACTGCTCTGGTTTTATTAATGACTCCCGGGCTCTCATATTTTTACGGTGGAATGGTCAGCTCAAAAAACATAATTTCAACAATGCTGCAGAGCGTTATTGCAATGAGTGTTATCAGTGTTGTTTGGGTTGTGGTCGGATTTAGTCTTTCATTTGGAGACTCCATCGGTGGTATAATCGGAAATCCTTTAACTTATTTTATGTTCCGTGGAGTGGGGGAAAGTACACATCCGACACTTTCACCTACAATTCCGCTTTTGCTTTTTGCTATGTTTCAGTTAAAATTTGCGATCATTACTCCTGCTCTCATTACCGGCTCGTTTGCCGAACGAGTCCACTTCTCGGCATATCTTCTTTTTATGATTCTCTTTACACTTTTTATTTATGCTCCTTTAGCGCATTGGACGTGGCATCCTAACGGGTTCTTACGAAACATGGGCATACTTGATTTTGCCGGAGGAACCGTTGTTCACATGTCTGCAGGATTTGCAGCATTAGCCGGAGCTATCTTTTTAGGAAGAAGACATTCTCACATTAAACAGGAGAAACATGTTCCGGCGAATATTCCATATGTTATTCTGGGCACGGGTTTATTATGGTTTGGTTGGTTTGGTTTTAATGCAGGTTCAGCTCTTGGTGCAAATAGTTTAGCTGCATTAGCTTTTGCTACCACGAATACTGCATCAGCCGCGGCAGCATTATCATGGATATTTTTCGATATTTTGCTTGGTAGAAAACCTTCTGCTTCCGGCGCTAGTATTGGCGCTGTAGTTGGATTGGTAGCTATTACTCCGGCAGCAGGTTATGTCTCAGTTGGGGCAAGTCTTTTTATCGGTGTAATTGCTGCCGTAGTTAGTAACATTGCTGTTACCTGGAAATCCAAAACCAGGTTGGATGATACCCTTGATGTTTTTCCTTGCCACGGATTAGGTGGAATTGTGGGGATGATTTTGACCAGCGTTTTTGCCAAAGATTTGGGTTTAGTACACGGGCAAACTCATACGTTTTACATGCACTTGATCGGATTAGTTATTGTTTCAGTTTTTACTTTTGGCGGATCGTACGTTTTATATAAGATCACGGATCTTCTTATTCCAATTCGTGTATCTAAAGACGAGGAAAAAATTGGACTCGATCTTAGCCAACACGAAGAAAGTATTCACCCGGTTTTTACTGATTCGTTAATTTGATCCTTGTTTCTCTCAATATATCAGAAGTAAAGTTTAGTAAAAAGGATAAAACTTATTGGATATAGCTATTCATTAGTAAAAACTTTTCATTTTAATTATATTTGTAAGAAAAGTAAGATATATTAATCACCCGAAATGACGAGAGGAAGTCTTCGAACCTTCAAAACGTACGAACGGAAAATTAAATGCAAAAGTGCTGGTGCTTAATCAAAGTTATGAACCTTTAACCATTTGCAACATAAAGAAGGCGTTAATTCTACTTTTACTTGGTAAAGCCGAGATCGTTTCAAAAGATCAGAAAAAATTAGTGAGAACAATTCATCGGTCTTTTCCATGGCCAAGTGTAATACGCCTTGCGAGTTATATCTCTGTGCCTTATAAAAAGGTAGTTCTTACGCGTAAAAATATTTTACGTAGAGATGAGTTTAAATGCGCCTACTGTGGAAGAAGTGACATCCCTTTAACTATCGACCACATTATTCCCAAAGCAAAAGGGGGTATAGATAGCTGGGAAAATTTAGTTGCAGCTTGTACAATCTGCAATAATAAAAAAGGAGACAGGTCTCCCCATGATGCTCATATGAAATTGCAGATTAAACCGTTCACACCTAATCATATTCTTTTTATTAAGAATTCCGTTAGAAAACTTGATGAATCGTGGAAACAGTACATGTATTTAAGTTGAAAGTATCAGGTATAAAGTCAAAAGTAAAAACTGAAAGTAAAAAGTTTAAGTAATGAGTAAAAAAAGAATTTTAAGCGGGATGCGCCCTACAGGTAAGTTACATATCGGGCATTATGTTGGGGCATTAGAAAATTGGATCGCCCTTCAAGAAGAATATGATAATTATCATCTTATTGCCGATTATCATGTGTTAACTACAAATCTAAATTCGGATTCCATTTATCAAGATTCAATTGATATGTTGATTGATTGGCTTGCTGCCGGACTCGACCCGGTTAGAAGTCCGATGTTCCGTCAATCTCAAATAAAGGAACACACTGAACTTCATTTGATTTTTTCAATGCTTGTAACGGTAAACAGATTGGAAAGGAATCCAACGGTGAAAGACCAGGTGAGAGACTTAAATATTGAGAATATAATTTATGGACATTTAGGATACCCGGTATTACAGGCGGCTGATATTCTTTTATATAAAGGTGATTTGGTGCCGGTTGGTGAAGATCAAGTTCCTCATATTGAAATAACGAGAGAGATAGCAAGAAAATTTAATAATCAGTACGGAGAAGTTTTCCCGGAACCGGAACCTAAGCTTACGGCTTTTTCACGCCTTTCAGGTTTAGACGGAAATGCGAAGATGAGCAAATCGCTGGGCAACACAATTCTTCTTTCGGATGATGCGGAAACCATCAAAGCTAAATTAAGAAAAGCCGTAACCGATCCTTTGAAAGTAAGAAAAAATGATCCGGGAAGACCGGAAGTCTGCTTAGTTTTTTCTTATCATAAAAAATTTACACCGGGAGAAATACCGGAAATAGAATCCGGCTGTAGAAGCGGCGCTTTAGGTTGTGTTGATTGTAAATTGAAATGCGCTGCAAATATTTCTTCATTTATTTCTCCTATATTAGAGAAGCGAAAATATTATGAAGATCATCTTGACGAAGTAAAAAATATTTTAACCGATGGAGAAAACCGCGCAAAAAAAGTTGCGCATGCAACCATGCAAGAAGTTCATGAAAAAATGAAATTAGGATAGCCTTGTTCAAAATTAAACTAAATCATTTTGAAGGTCCGCTTGATTTGCTTCTCTTTTTTATCAAAAGAGATGAGCTGAATATCTATGACATTCCGATTTCTTATATCACGAAAGAATTTCTCGGGTACGTCAATTTGATTAAAATGCTTGACCTTGAAGTTGCCGGTGATTTCATTTTGATGGCTTCAACATTGATGCATATTAAGGTACGTATGCTTCTTCCAAAAGAAATTGACGAAAAGGGAGAAGAGATCGACCCGCGTTCCGATTTAGTGAACGCATTGTTGGAATATAAACGGTACAAAGAAATGTCTGATGAGTTGGGATTCTTTGAAACTGCCCAGCGAAAAATAAGTTACCGCGGATACTATTCACTCGATCCGAAAGAAGCGCCGCCCGAACTTGACACGCTGTTAAAAAATATTTCTGTTTATGATTTAGCCAAAGCTTTCCGCAAAGCGATAGATAATATTAAAAAGGAATTCGTTCACGAGATAAAAAATATATCGGTTTCAATTGATGAGCAGATTACTTTTGTTTTATCTTTGTTAAGCGATGCAAAAGAAATATCCTTTATGGAACTTATCCGCGATATGCACGAACGTATTAGGATCGTTGTAACGTTTATTGCTCTGTTGGAATTAACAAAAATGGGACAGATCGGAATCAAGGAATCTTTTACTTCAGATGATTTTATAATTTACGGAATTATAACAAATGGATAGTATTTACAATTCGGTTATTGAAGCGCTCATCTTTTCTTCGGATGAACCGTTAAAGATTGATGAGATAATCAAAGCAATAAAAGGAATTGATGGAGAAGAAATTGCTATAACCGGTGAAGATATTGAAGAAACCGTGACACAAATAAATCAGCAATTGGAAGAACAACAAAGACCTTTCAGAATAATGAAGATCGCCGGAGGTTTTTCATTTTCAACAAAACATGAATACGCAAAGTACATCGGCTATCTTTCAACGGAAAAAAGTAAAAGAAGATTAAGTCAATCCGCCCTTGAAACCCTTGCCATTATTGCTTACAAGCAGCCGATAACAAAACCGGAAATTGAAATGATCCGCGGAGTGAACGCCGATTATATTATGAATACGCTGCTTGAGAAAAGTCTTATCTCCATTAACGGAAGAGCAGAAACGGTTGGGCGTCCGTTATTATACGGAACGACGGATGAATTCTTAAAATATTTTGGCTTAAATAAATTAACGGACCTTCCGAAGCCGAGAGAAATTGATGAAATTATGCAAGACGAAGATTTTCTTGATCAGAAAAGAAAAATTATGATGAATGCAATTGAAGAAAATTTAGAACAAGAATTAGAGGAAGAGAATGACACAACAAATCAGACTGAATAAATTTCTTAGCGATTGCGGAATTGCTTCACGAAGAAAAACCGAAGAATTTATTCTTCAAGGCAGAGTTTCAGTGAATGGGAAAACCATCACCACTCTTGCATGCGTTATTAATCCGTTGAAAGATAAAGTTGCTTTAGATGGAGAACTAATTAAGGCAAAGAAATTACTCTATTTTCTTCTGAATAAACCGAAAGGATACATCACTTCAACAAATGACGAAAAAGGAAGAAAAACCGTTGTTGAGTTAATCGATACGAAAGAAAATATTTTCCCGATTGGACGATTGGATTACAATACTACAGGCGTATTGCTTCTAACTAACGACGGAGATTTCTCAAATTTTTTAGCGCATCCTTCAAGTAAAATTCCCCGTGAATACGAAGCAAAACTAAACAAGCCGTTAAAACTTGAAGATGAGCCGAAATTTATAAAAGGTTTTTATATCGATGGGAAAAAAGGAAAGTTTGTCTCTATCGAGATTCATAAAAAAGATCCAACTACGATAAAAGTGGTAACTGTAGAAGGAAGAAATCATTTCGTGAAAAAAATGTTTGCGGCGGCTGGATATTTTGTAAATGCACTTGACAGAAAAGGCTACGGTCCTTTTTCACACAAAAATATTCCTGTAGGTGCATACCGCATAGTTAAAGAAAGTGAAATATCGGAGTTGTACGAAGAGTATGCAAAAAATCATTAAACTTGTTCCAATCGTATTAATTTTTTCATGTATCGGTTTTGCACAAGAAACCAGGATAGATACTGTTCCAAAGTATTCAATTTCAACTGTTGCAGAATTTTCCGAGCAACTCGAAGACATTTTCGAAGATCCGAATTTCAACAATGCTATTTGGGGCGTATCAATACAGTCTTTGGTTACCGGTGAATATTTTTATAAAAAGAATGAAAACAAACTTTTTATGCCTGCCTCTGATCAAAAACTTCTTACCAGCGCTGCGGGATTACTTCTCCTTGGTCCGATGTATAGATTTAAAACGGAAGTTTTTACTACCGGAGTAATTGACGGTTCTATTTTAAATGGTGATTTAATTATCAAAGGTTTTGGCGATCCAACCATTTCCGGAAGATTTAATAACGATGATATGACGAAAATATTCCGTGATTGGGCTGATACTTTATTAGCATTGGGGATTGATGAAATTAATGGAAATATTTTAGGAGATGATAATGCTTTTGATGATATAAGATTAGGCGAAGGTTGGGCATGGGATTATGAATCAGATTGGTTTGCTGCTCCTTCAGGCGCTTTATCATTTAACGATAATTGCATCGATATTGTTGTGAAACCCGGCAAGAGGGGAGACCAGGCTGTTCTTGGTATCACTCCCGATACTAAGTATGCAATTATTCTCAACAAGGTTTTAACCGTAGGAAAAGATTCTGCTACGAATGTAAAAATCTACCGGGAACGGGGAACAAATATTATTTCCGTGTTCGGCTCAATTAGAGAAGGGGATGATTCTTTAAAGGTTTATGCAACAATAAATAATCCTACCCAGTATTTTGTTGTTACGTTAAAAGATATTTTACAGCAAAAAGGGATTTCGGTTTCCGGGTTTGCTTCCGATATGGATGATTTGACTGATCCTCCCGGTTATTCGAAAGCAAAACTTTTGTTCACGCATCACTCTGTATTTCTAAAAGACATTTTAAAAGTACTCAATAAGAACAGTCATAATTTTTATGCCGAACAGTTGCTGAAGACTATCGGCTTTGAAACAAAAGGATATGGAACCGCTGCACGAGGAATTGAAGCTGTTAAATCGGTATTAAATAGTATCGGCATCAACACGGATTATATGGAAATTGTTGATGGTTCCGGCTTATCAAGGTTAAATTTGATTTCTCCTAATCAAATTACCGTGTTATTAAATTATATGTACAAGAGTGATGTTTTCACTTATTTCTATAATTCGCTTCCGGTTGGAGGTGTTGATGGAACGATGGCAAATAGAGTTCGTAAAACCAGGGCGCAAAATAATGTAAGAGCAAAAACCGGATACATTAACGGGGTACGGAGTATTTCAGGATATATTTTTACCGGGGACAAAGAACCGATCGTGTTTTCAATTATTGTGAATAACTTTACTGTGCCTGTGGTTCTTGCTGATAATTTACAGGATTTAATTTGTATTCGTCTTGCAAGTTTTAAAAGGAAATAACGGAGAAAAAATGGAACAACTAATTGTTGAAGATATAAATGAACTTATTAAAAGAAGGTTTGAAGAATTAAATGAACTGAAAACCAAAGGCATAAATGCTTTCGCTTATAGTTTTGAGAGAAACGATTATTCTGAAGAGATAAAAAGTGCATACGAAGAAGGCGTAGAAAAAAATGTTGCTGTTGCCGGAAGAATAATGGCGATACGCAGAATGGGGAAAGCTTCATTTACAACAATTCAAGATGTTAAAGGAAGAATTCAAATCTATTTAAAGCAAGACGAAATCGGTGAAGCTTATGACAATTTTAAACTTTATGATATCGGTGATATAATTGGTGTAAAGGGATTTGTCTTCAAAACACGAACCGGAGAAATTTCTGTTCACTGCCGGGAACTTGTTTTGCTTACTAAATCACTCCGACCAATTCCTATTGCTAAAGAAGTGATTGATGAAAACGGAAATAAAACAGTTCACGATCAATTTGCAGATAAAGAATTGCGCTATAGACAGCGTTATGTAGATTTGATTGTTAATCCGGAAGTGAAAGATGTATTTCAAAAAAGAAGTAAAATTATTTCATTCATCCGCGCTTTTCTTGACAAACAAAATATTCTTGAAGTTGAAACTCCGGTGCTGCAAGCGCTTTACGGCGGAGCTTCTGCACGCCCGTTCGTTACACACCATAATGCATTAGACATTCCTCTTTATCTTCGCATCGCCGATGAACTTTATCTTAAGCGTTTAATCGTTGGCGGCTTTGACGGCGTTTATGAAATTTCCAAAGATTTTCGTAATGAAGGAATGGACAAAACGCATAATCCTGAATTCACAATGATGGAAGTTTATGTTGCTTACAAAGATTACGAATGGATGATGCAGTTTGTTGAAGAAATGATCTCTCAATTATGTTTGCAAGTCTTCGGAAAAACCGAATTTCTATTTGAAGATAAAGTGATTGATTTTAAACCGCCATGGAACCGCGTTTCAATGGTGAAATCAATTAAAGAAAAAACCGGAATTGATGTTCTCTCTGTTGATGATACCGCCTTAACGAACGCCGCAAAGAAATATGGCGTTGCATTAACCGGCAAAGAAAGCCGCGGAAAAATTATCGATGGAATATTTGAAGTTTGTATTCAAGAATCGTTAATCCAACCAACTTTTTTAATTGATTATCCGGTGGAAACTTCTCCATTGGCAAAGAAACACCGTTCGATTGAAGGACTTGTAGAACGGTTTGAAGGCTTTGTTGCCGGAAAAGAAATCTGTAACGCTTTTAGTGAATTGAATGATCCAATCGATCAGAAAGCAAGATTTGAAGATCAAGTAAAAGCACGCGAAGCCGGCGATGATGAAGCTCAAACCTATGATGAAGATTTTATCCGCGCTCTTGAATACGGTATGCCGCCAACTGCAGGTCTGGGAGTTGGAATCGATCGATTAGTAATGTTACTGACGAATCAAGTTTCTATTCGGGATGTCTTGTTTTTCCCGCAAATGAAACCGGAAAAATAGTAATATAAAATGCTAATTCGCACCCGAATTTTTTGCTTAATGGTATTGCTGCCGTTGAGTACTGTTTTTTCTCAAGAGATTGATTCCATTTCTACTTCTTTGAATTTGGAGACAAAATCTCTTCAACTTGAAAAAAGAAATTTTTTGTTGACACCGTTAAGTGAACTTCCCCAAAAGATTGATCCGTTGGAAACTGAAGTAAATTATCCGTTGCTCGGCGGAATTGGAGTTGGATTACTCGGCACCGCTTACGGCGTGCAAGTCTATCAACAAAATGCATGGTGGAAAGATCAACGCACAAAATTTCACTTTGAAAATGATTGGGTATATGCGCTTTGGATTGACAAGATAGGACATTTTTACGGAACCGATTTAATTGCTCATGTCTTTTCTGTAGGATTGGAAGGGGCAAATGTGCAAGCGGAAGCGAATACATGGTATTCCTCTGCACTTGCTTTGTCATTCCAATTATTTGTAGAAGTGCAAGACGGTTTCGGTCCACAATGGGGTTTTAGTCCCGGTGACGCAACATCCGATTTACTAGGAGCTGCATTTCCGATATTGCAATATTATTACCCGTACTTAAATAATTTCAAATTTAAGTTTAGTTACTATCCTGCTGATCTCACAAAAAAAAATCCGAACAGCGGGCAGACCCATATTATAATTGATGATTATGCAGGACAGAAATTTTGGCTATCCTTACGAATGAAGGAAATGTTACCGGAAAGAGTTGCTCAATATTGGCCGGAATATTTGTGTCTTGCTTTGGGAATGGGAGTAAAAAATCTTGACGGCAGCGGCGGCGGACAACGTGATTTTTATCTTGCTTTTGATTTAGATGCAGAAACAATTCCGCTTCATGGAAAATTTTGGCAGTTAGTAAAAAACACGCTTAATTATTTTCACTTTCCAATGCCTGGAATTCGTTTAACACACAAAGTAGTTTTCTTTGGTCTTACTTATTAGGTGATTTTTGAAATACAGCATTATTATTCCTACACTTAACGAAGAGAAACTTTTACCCCAACTTCTTGAACAGTTAACCGGTGGGATTACTCTTTCAAAAAGTGATTATGAAATTATTATTTCCGACGGCGGCAGTAAAGATGAAACAGAAAAAATTGCGAACCGTTTTGGATGCATCTTTATTAAACATGAATCATCTATTAAAGAAAATATTTCCGCAGGAAGAAATAAAGGCGGAATGAAGGCGCAAGGGATGTGGCTGATTTTTCTTAATGCCGATGTACGTCTTGACAATGTTCAAAGCTTTTTTTCATTTTTGGAAGAGAAAGTTTATTCTTCTTCTTTATTTGCAGTTGGCGGTCACGTAAAAGTTTTTCCGGAAGAAGAAATATTTTCCGATAGACTCTTTCATGGATTTTATTATTATTATTTTCACCTATTAAATTTTTTAGGAATGGGAACCGGCAGAGGTGAATGCCAAATTGTAAAAAAAAATGTTTTCCTTCGGCTTAATGGTTATGATGAAAATTTGGCTGCAGGAGAAGACTTTGATTTATTCAAAAGAATAAAAAAAATCGGCAATATTCTGCTTACTGATGATATATTAGTTTATGAATCGCCAAGAAGATTTAGGAGATTCGGGTATTTGCGCGTTTCACTAACTTGGTTTAAAAATTCTATTTCGATAGTACTTATGAAAAAATCAATTTCAAGAGAATGGGAAGAAGTGCGTTGAAAAAGACGTTAACAATTATTTTTCTGCTTTTGCCAATTTTTCTTTACTCGCAGGCGGAGTTTGTTCCGGCATCTCATCCGGTTTATGGATTCCTTGAAAGAATGGATGCGTTGCATCTCATTAAGGAGTATGACTCATTTCAAAAGCCCAAAACTCGAAAAGCTATTGCTGAATATTTACATCAAGTTGAAGCGAATAAAAATCAACTCGACCTAATCGATAAAAATATTTTCAATGATCTCAGATCAGAATTTAACCTGGAACTAAACGGCACAACATCTACATATCAATCAATTATAGATGGTGATAAGTATGATCTTTTTACTCAGAAGGAAAGATTCTTATACTTCAATTCAAGCAAGAAGGGAAATTTGTTCATCAATTTAACCGCCGATGCAGATTTTATTTCCTATAAAAACAATTCTGCTATTCACAGTGCTGGATTGCTCAACGTAGGAGGAATTATCCGCGGAACTCTTATGAATACTTTCGGCTTTTATATTCAAGGCTCAAACGGTTTTGCTTCCGGAATGAAAGAGGCGGCATTACAGAAAAAAGAACTACAATATAATTTCAAATTCAACGAAACAGATAAAGAAACTTTTTTTGATGATAACGAAGGACACCTGTCGCTTGATTTTGATTGGCTCAATATAAAATTTGGAAGAGATCGTTTATTGCTTGGCTATGGTGAGAATAAAGTTATTCTTTCCGACAACAGCCCGAAATTTGATTATTTACAGCTCCAATTCAATTATGGAATTTTTTCATTCTTTTCTTTTCACGGTAAGATGTTAGGTCAAAGCTCTATTATAAATGATACGGTAACTGCCGGAGTTAATTTTATAAAAGAAAAATACATGGCGTATCATCATTTAGGTTTTAATCTTACCGATAATTTTACTTTGGGTGCCGGAGAAATTATTATTTACGGTGATAGACCGTTGGAATTTTCTTATCTCAATCCGTTCAATTTTTATAAATCCGTTGAACACAACAATAGAGACCGGGACAACGCAATGATTTTCTTTGATCTGGAAAATCGTTCCGTTAAAGGATTAAAACTTTTTGCGATGCTCCTTTTAGATGATATTAATTACGGGAAACTTGGAACCGGCTGGTATGGCAATCAAACTTTATGGAATATCGGATTATCATCTTATAATTTGTATAACGTAATTCCCATAGATTTTCATTTTGAATATACCCGTGTTGAACCTTATGTTTTCACGCACCGTCTAACGAATAACAACTTTACAAATTTTGGCTATGGATTGTCTTCGGTAGTTGCACCAAATAGTGAATTGTTCTTTTCAAAAATAAATTATAGATTAACTCATCGATTTGAAGCAGCTTTTTCGTTTAGCTACACAATACATGGAGCAAATTATTTGGATAAACTCGGAAATGTCACTAAAAATATCGGAGGAGATTTCTCCGTAGGGCACCGGGTTGGAGATTCTGAAACAGTAAAATTCCTAGACGGTGTAAAACAAATATTCCGCAAAGCAACTATAGATATTAGTTATGAACCGTATAACGAAATCAAATTATTAGTGCAATATGTATTTACAAATTATTCAAAACAAAAAAACTTAATCCTGTTTAACGATACAAATATTGCTGCAATTTTTTCATTACAAGTAAAACTCTAATAAGGTCAACAATGAATTACAAAAAATATAGAATCCCGTTGATGGTTATCATCTTAACTTCAGGGATCTTACTCGGTACACAAATTCAAAAAGCGCTTGCGGGCGATAACCTCTTTGAAAACGTCAAGAAGTTTAATGATGTTTTAACTCTCACGCAAAAATTTTATGTAGAAGATGTCAACACCGACAAACTTGTTGAATCTGCAATAAACGGAATGCTAAACGAACTCGATCCTCATTCAGTTTATATTCCTGCAAAACAAATGCAGGCAGTTGAAGAAGAATTCCGCGGCGATTTTGAAGGTGTTGGAATTGAATTTCAAGTTGTAAATGATACGTTGACTGTCGTCTCTCCAATTACCGGAGGACCAAGCGAAATATTGGGTATCTTAGCCGGAGACAGAATTGTTAAGATTGATGATAAAGATTGTATCGGCATTACAAATGATGACGTAAGAAAAAAATTACGCGGAAAAGCCGGTTCAAAAGTTAAAGTTTTAGTATTACGGATCGGTGTTAAAGATCCGATGGAATATGAAATCACCCGTGATAAAATTCCACTTTTTTCTGTTGACACACACATCATGCTTGATAAACAAACCGGTTATGTTAGTGTAAGTAGATTTGCAGAAAAAACTACCGAAGAATTACAATCTGCGTTGAATGATTTGCAAAGCAAAGGGATGAAACAGTTAGTTTTAGATTTACGAAACAATCCCGGCGGTTATCTAAATCAAGCTGTACAAATAGCGGATCTATTTATTGACGGCAATAAGAAAATTGTTTACACACGCGGTCGAAGAAAAGATTTCGATGAAGATTTTAATGCTTCAGTCACTTCTCCTTTTGAAAATGTTCCAATAATCGTTTTAGTAAATAGAGGAAGCGCCTCGGCAAGTGAAATCGTTTCGGGCGCTGTTCAAGATTGGGATCGCGGTTTAGTTGTTGGAGAAACTACTTTCGGCAAAGGTTTGGTACAACGTCAATTCCCGCTTAGCGATGGCAGTTCACTTCGCTTAACTATCGCGGATTATTTTACTCCTTCCGGTAGATTAATTCAACGGAAGTATAAAGACAAAGATAAAAAAGATTATTACATGGAAAACATGGATAGGCAAGATGAGAGTGACGGTGAAAATCTGGAACACAAAATAGAACTTGATTCTTTACATCAGAAATCCAAAACAGAAAATGATTCTTTACATCCGACATTCAAAACAAGTAAAGGAAGAATAGTTTATGGCGGCGGTGGAATTACACCAGATTATTTTGTCAAATCAGAAAAGCTGACGGACTACTCTTCAAATTTAATTAGAAAAAATACGTTTTATCTTTTTGCATTAAACTATATTGATCGCCACGGCTCGGATATAAAAAACACATTCGGAGATAATCTTGCAAAGTTTATTTCCTCGTTTGAACTTTCAGATACCGATATGAAATCCTTCATAGAATTTTCAAAAGGGAAGGATGTTAAATTTGTTGAAAAAGATTTCGATACAGAAAAAGATTATATTAGAGCAAGACTGAAGGCAACAATTGCAAGAAATTATTGGAAGAATGAAGGCTGGTATTCATCCTTAATTCCAATGGATAAACAAGTTAAGAAAGCGTTATCTCTTTTTGGCAAAGCAAAAGAATTAGCAAATATAAAATAGAGATGAAATATCGTATTCTTCTTTTTGCCGTTACAAGTTTTATTGTTTTGGAATCGGGTTTTACTTATAAACCTGAAAGGGTGTCATTTACATTCCCAATTGTATCCGAGAGGGAATTACTTGTCGGCGAAGATATTAATTATGTAGTTAGTTATTCTTTTCTCAAACTTGGAGAAGTTCGTTTAAGGATAATCAATAAAAAAGAATATCAAGGGAAAACCATTTATAATACTGTTGCACATATTGATTCGTATTCGGGAATTCCTTTTGTTAATCTCCATCAAATTTATGAGAGTAAAGTAAACACAGATTATTATTCGGAATACTTTAAAGGACTTGTTAAAGAAAAAGAGTTTACCACTTACACTGAATATTTCTTCAATTATCAGGAGAAAACTATTCATGTTAAAAAGGGGAGCGTCTTGCCTTCGGAATTATGGACAGACTCAACTACAACAGCTGATAAAATGTTCCATGACGGACTTTCAATATTCTATTATGCACGAATGAATAACGGACAAAATAAATCTGTTAAAGTACCATGCTTTGTTAAAGAACAAAAAGTTTTTACAAAAATTAATTTTTATGATCGAGTAGATAAAATTTCAATTGATGCGGTTGATCACGACATCGCTTGTACTTACTTAGATGGCGAAACCGACTTTACCAGTGTATATGGGATGACAGGACATTTTGAAGGCTGGTTTTCTAATGATAAAGCTGCCGTTCCTATCTTAGCAAAAATGAAAGTAATTATTGGAAATGTTAATTTGGAATTAAAATCATGGAAGAGACCCGGATGGACTCCACCAAAATACAACAATTAGTAAAAGAAAAAGTTTTTTTTCCGTATCAAGGAATGATGCCGGCAATACACGATTCAGTGTTTTTCGCATCTGGTGCAAAAATTATCGGTGACGTGAAAATTGGTAAAGACTCAAGCGTTTGGTACAATACTGTTATTCGTGGAGATGTCAATTATATCCATATCGGTGAACTAACTAATGTTCAAGATTGCTCGATGCTTCATGTTACAAATGAAACTCAGCCGTTAATTATTGGAGATAAAGTTACGATCGGACATTGCGTTACACTGCATGGGTGTACAGTGCATAATTTAAGTTTAATCGGCATGGGCGCTGTTGTTTTAGATGGAGCAATTGTTGAAGAGTGTAGTGTTGTTGCCGCAGGGGCTGTGGTTCCGCCAAATTTTATCGTGCCCAAAGGAACGCTGGTAGCCGGAGTTCCGTGTAAAGTTATCAGACAACTTACTGAACAGGAGATAAGCGATCTGGAGAAATCAGCTTTACATTACAAAGAATATGCAAAAATTTCGAGTGATTCATTAATTGAATTGAAATAATCATTTATGAATATTTCAAATACAAAAATTGCTATCTTAATTCCGAAAAAAATAGATTTTAACAAACCATTGATAAGAAAAATTATTCTTGCATTAGTTGAAGAGTTGCATTTTTCAATTGCAAGCATTAATGTTTCCTTTGTTGATAGAAAAGAAATTTTAGAACTTAATGGTAAATATCTGAACCATCATTTTTCAACAGATATTTTAACATTTAATTATAGTGGAAGTAATACACAGTTAGACGGTGAAATTATTATTTCATATGAGGATGCAGTTGAAAATGCGTCTCGTTTTCATATCAGCGGACAAGAAGAATATCTCAGGCTCATCATACACGGAATACTTCATCTCCTTGGTTATGATGATCAAATAAAAAATGACAAAATAAAAATGAAAAGAAAAGAAACTTCTTTAGTAAAAAAACTAAACTATTTAATCTTGAATAAAATATGAGAAATAGACTGGCTGAAGTTCTTTCTAAATTACTTGACGGACTTGCAAAAGAAAATTCTTTAGAGCAAGTTGAACTAAAGTTATTAAAAAAGAAAAAATACGATAAAACAGTTGTGGCTACAGCGTATAGCTGGATTTATGACAAAATTAATGCAAACCAGCATGGAAGTAAAACGCACCAATCAATTTCTAGAGGAATGCGTATTTTTTCAGAAGATGAGATGCACGTTATCGGAATGAAGAATTACAATCGCCTTCTGAAATTATATAATATCGGTTTACTTATCGACTCCGATCTTGATGGAATTATGGAACAAATATTTTTCTTCCCTGAATTTCCATTATCGGAAGATGAAATGAATTTTCTTATATTGAACTCCATCATTGATGTAGATAAATTATCAATCCCGGGAAGCAGAAAGCTTCTGTATCTTTCAGATAAAATAAATTAAGCTATTATGAGTAAAAATCTTGTTCTTGTAGAGTCTCCGGCAAAAGCGAAAACGATCAATAAATATTTAGGCAAAAATTACCACGTTGAAGCAACTGTGGGACACATAAAGAATTTACCTAAATCCAAATTAGGTATCGACGTAGAGAATTCTTTTCAACCGCAGTTTGTAACTATTCGCGGCAAAGGTGATCTCTTAAAAAAGATTAAAAGTCTTTCTGCAAAAAGTGACAATATTTTCATCGCAACCGATCCTGACCGCGAAGGTGAAGCGATAGCACAAGACATTGCCGACTTCATAATAATCAAAAAGGGAGGAAAAGTCCACCGAGTTCTTTTTAATGAGATTACCAAAAACGGTGTCCTCAAAGGAATGCAGTCGCCGCGTGAAATTGATACCACATTAGTAGCCTCCCAACGAGCCAGGAGAATAATGGATCGATTGATAGGATATAAAGTAAGTCCGTTTTTATGGAAAGCGGTAATTCAAGAAGCAGGTGTAACGTTATCTGCCGGTAGAGTTCAGTCCGTAGCGCTTCGTCTTATCTGTGAACGTGAAATTGAAATTGGAAAATTTATTGCAATTGAGTATTGGTCAATCTGGGGATTTTTTGAAACAGCTTCGAAAGAAATATTCAAAGCAAAACTCTTCAGCGTTGAAGAAAAAGAAATTAAAACAGCTCCGCACGCAAACATGAGTGAAAAAGAATTAAGTGATTTCCTTAAAAATCATATTCTTTTAAATAATGAAGCTGACACATTAAAATTATTTAGTGAAGTAAAGCAAAAAAATAATTTTGAAATTTCGCGTATTGTAAAAAAACACACGAAGAGAAATCCTTCTCCGCCGTTTATTACCAGCACGTTACAGGCTGAAGCGTCAAAGGCATTACGTTTTCGCGCAAAACAAACGATGGGAATTGCTCAAAAGTTGTATGAAGGAGTTGATTTGGGAAAAGAAGGAACAGTCGGTCTTATCACTTACATGAGAACCGATTCTACTCGTATTTCAGAAGAAATTTTAGTTGATGCAAGAGAATTTATCAAAAATAATTTCGGAGATAATTATTTACCGGTAACGGCAAATCAATATGACAAAAAGAAAAGCGCTAATGTTCAAGATGCGCACGAAGCAATTCGACCAACATCAATGGCATATACACCGGAAAAAGTGAAAGAGTTTTTAGATGATAAATCTTTTAAACTTTATCAATTGATTTGGAAAAGATTTATTGCTTCACAAATGAAACCTGCCGAATTGGAGACTACCGTAATTGAAATTTCCGCAGATGAATTTCTTTTTAAAGCATATGGGCAGGCTCTGCTCTTTAACGGTTTCATGCGTATGTATGTTGAAGTAAATGAGCAGACTTATGATCCTGAATCGGACGATAAAGCTGAAGCGAAGAATGAAACTATTCCCGCCGGATTGGAAAAAAATGATAAACTTTTGTTAGATGATTTGAAAGAAACGCAGCATTTTACAAAAGCTCCGCCGCGATACACTGAAAGTAGTTTAATTAAAGAATTAGAAAGCAAAGGAATAGGCAGACCAAGTACCTTTTCTTCCATTGTAAGCACCGTTGTAGATAGAAATTACGTCTCAGTTGTTGAAAGAAAATTAGCTCCAACCCATCTTGGGGTTAAAGTGAATGACATATTGGTTGCAAACTTTCCAAATATATTTGATGTAAGTTTTACAGCAAAAATGGAAAGCGAATTGGACCAAATAGCGCAAGGTGAAAACGAATTTGTTACAGTGCTCAACGATTTTTACAAACCGTTTTCGGAAACACTTGCTGCTGTTGAAGATAAAATTGAAAAAATTCTATGCGATAAATGCGGTAATGAAATGGCAATAAGATTCAGCCGCTTTGGAAAATATTTAGCATGTACTAATTATCCCGATTGCAAAAACATCAAATCATTTAAAGACTTTTCTCAGGAATCCAAAGAGCCCGAATACACAGGTGATTCTTGTCCCAAATGCAACAACCGTACGATTTACCGGAACGGAAAATTCGGACGATTTATCGGATGCGAAAAATATCCTGATTGTGATTACATAAAAAATATTTCGTTAGGTGTCCCGTGTCCAAAATGTAAAGATGGAGAAGTTGTAGAGAGAAGATCAAAAAGGAATAAAGCGTTTTATGGCTGCACAAAGTATCCCGACTGCGATTTTGTCTCATGGAATAAACCGATAGCAAAAGATTGCCCAAACGGTGATTCAACTTATCTTGAGCACAAGTACTCCGCCAAAAAAGGGAATTATTTAAAGTGCCCGGTTTGTGGTGAAGAAATGGTTGAAGAGCTTGAAGAACAAAATGAAAATGCAGAATAAATCGTTTAAATAATGAGAAATATTATTCAATCATATTTAAAAGAAATAGAATCAACCAGCGGTTATTCTCCTTTAACTATTAAAGCTTATACCGAAGATTTAGAACAGTTTTATTCTTTTTGCGAATCAATTAAGAAGATTGAAATATCATTAATTAGTGAAAGAACAATTAAGCAATATTTAGTACGACTAAATGAATTAGGTTTAGAGAAGTCATCAATATCAAGAAAACTTTCTTCGATTAGAAGATTTTTTTCGTATGCATTTAAGAAAGAGTTTATTAAAAAAAACTTAATTGCTTATATAAAAAATCCAAAAGTTAAAAGAAAATTGCCGGAGGTAATCCCCGAAGATTTATATACGGCATTAATTAAAAGTATATATAACTCTAAAGATAAAAACAATATTTTGCACGCTGCTGTTATTGAAGTTTTGTACGGTTGTTCGCTACGTGTATCTGAGGCCTGCAACCTTTTACTAAAGGATGTTGATTTCTCAGCTTCAATTATTCGTGTTCTTGGAAAAGGAAATAAGACACGTATTGTACCGCTCGGTGAACAATCAAAAAAAATAATTGAAAAATATTTAAGCATTCGGAACACAGAAAAAAAACAAAATTACATTTTCCTTAAATCTGATGGTTCACGCGTTTTATCAAACTACGTTTACCGTTTTGTTAGAAAATATTTAAGTGAGCTTACGGATTTGAAAAAGAAAAGTCCTCATATCTTCCGGCATAGTTCGGCAACACATATGCTAAATCACGGCGCTGATTTAACGGCAATTAAAGAAATTTTAGGTCATTCTAATCTTTCGACAACACAAATTTATACTCAAGTAAGTATTGAACGATTAAAAAACGTATATAAGCAAGCACATCCAAAATCATAAAGAAAAGGAGCTCAATATGAATATCTCTATAACAGCACGAAAATTCAAAGCTCATGAAACTCTGAGAGATTTCATCACCGCGGAGGTTTCAAAAATCGATAAGTTTTATGATAACATTTTAGATGTTGATGTTATCCTAAGCTATCAACCAAATAAGGACACTACAAAAACCTCGGAAATCATAGTTAAAGTCCCCGGACAAATTCTTACTGCAAGTGAAGTATCTGACGATTACAAAAAATCTACAGTTGTTGCTGTTGAAAAAATTCATCGGCAATTAGACAAATTGAAAACGAAAAATAAATCTTACTAACTATGATTCCCATTGATGAAAAAGCAATTTCAAGAACGGCATCAATTGATGTTGATTTCTTTTATACTTATGCAAAGTCAAAATTTAAACTTACCCTGCATTCGGATGAGTCGGGTTTTGACCGCAAAATTAAAGATCAAAATGTACACAGACCCGGTTTAGCCTTAGCCGGGTTTGTCGAACTATTCTCTTACGAGCGTGTACAAATTTTTGGTAATACGGAGATAACGTATCTGAAAAATTTAACGCCTGAAAAGAGAATGAAAGCATTAAAAAAGTTGTTTGAATTTTATATCCCGTGCATTATTCTAACTGATGGAAATCAACCATTTCCTGAAATGAAGTCCTTAGCTATTGAATCACACGTCCCACTTTTCTCGTCACCTCTTTTAACAACAAAATTAACGTATTTAATAAGTGATTTTCTTGATGATCAATTTGCACCGCGAGTTTCCATCCATGGCTCTTTTGTTGATGTCTATGGTGTCGGTATTTTATTTCTTGGGAAATCCGGAGTAGGGAAGAGCGAGGTAGCTTTAGATCTTATTGAAAGAGGGCATAGGTTGGTTGGTGACGATGTTATAATTCTGACTAAAAAAGGAGAAGGGATTCTAATCGGAGCCGGTACTTCACTTGTAAAGCATTTTATGGAAATACGTGGATTAGGCATTTTAGATATCCAAAAAATGTTTGGTGTTAGGGCAATTCGTCATCAAAAAAGATTAGAAGTTATCGTTGAACTTGAGGTATGGAATGAAGAATCAAGTTATACAAGAACCGGACTTGACGAAACCTTAGAAAAAATATTAGATGTTGAAATTCCATTTGTTAAACTGCCGATTTTACCAGGCAAAAATATTACAGTAATATCTGAAGTGATAGCTCTTCACTATTTATTAAAGCATTATGGATATGATGCTGCTGAAGTTTTCAAAAACCGTTTGGAGAAGGCAATTCTGAGCAAAAGTAAGGAAAATCCCGAAAGAGGTGTAAATTATTTTGAACACGACTTTGAATAAAATATTTTTTTTTATTAAATAAGAAAATGTTTGACAAAGAGGGTTGGTTTGTTTATTTTCGCATACAAATTATGAAGAAATTATACTACTTTACACATAAAAATCTGAGATTTACGGAAATCAAAGGACTTAAAACGAAATTCGTCTTTTTGATATCTTTAAGTCTATTAATAATTTCTTTTTTAGGCTTTTATTTAATAAATGAATTCTCACAAGTTAAGACACTTCCTACTAATCCTGCTTTTCAAAATAAAATTGGTTCTCTTTTAAAGAATTATCAAAAAGTAAGTGAGCAGTTAGACAGCTTACTAAAAGTTAATAACGAATTACGAATTGCTGCAAATTTACCGGCAATTTCAAATGAAGAGGCAAAATTAGGTGTTGGTGGTGGCGAGTTCAATCTTTCAATAGATTTTCTGAATTCAAGTGAAAGTAACAGTTTAAAAGAAGCAGATTATTTTGTTGATAAATTATTGAGGAAAATTGAATTCGAGAAGAAAAATATCGATGACATTTCTTTAGCATTAACTAAAAACGAAGAACTTTTTAAGGATATTCCTGCTATAAAACCATGCAATGGATCACTTTCTGCACATGGTTTTGGAATGAGATTTCATCCAATTTTACATGTAAATCGCATGCACAATGGAATTGATATCATTACAAATGTTGGAACTCCGGTTTATGCTTCAGGCGGCGGAGTTATTGATTTTGTCGGTAATAAAAACGGCTTTGGACTTTGTGTTGAAATTGACCATGGATTTGGTTATAGAACGATTTATGGTCATCTGTCGGGAACAAAAGCTAAACAAGGACAGAAAGTTGATCGAAACACTTTAATTGCATTTACGGGAAATTCCGGACTCTCGGCTGGTCCACACCTTCATTATGAAGTGCTGCACGATGGGATAAACCTTGATCCTGAACAATTCTTTTTTGACGATTCACGATTATTTGCTAATAATTAATACTGAGGATTTTAATTTATGATTTGGACTATTGAATTAGCTTCATTTTTAGATGATGCGCCATGGCCAGCTACAAAAGAAGAGCTAATTGATTACTGTGAGAGAATTGGTGCTCCTTTAGAAGTTATTGAAAACCTTAAGGAATTAGAGGATTCTGAAGAACCTTATGAATCTATTGAGGATATTTGGCCAGATTATCCTACTGAAGAAGACTTCTTTTATAATGAAGATGAAATTTAATAAGATGAAATATTATAATCTAAAGGCACAGAATGTGCCTTTTTTTATTTTTTAACGCTATGTGGTCGAATATCATAGGACAGGAATTTGTCAAGAATTCTATAACTCATTTAATGCAAAATAATATTATCCCTCATGGATTAATATTTTTCGGAGATGAGGGCTTTGGCATGGATGCTATTGCTATCCGATTTGCAAACTTAATAACTGAAAATTCTTCTGTAAATGATAACTTCAATGAAAAAATAGAGATTAAATATATTACAGCTTTGCCAAGGGGAAAAAACGAAAATGATTCTGACGGACCTTTGGACAAAATCCCCGGACCGGAATTTGAAAAAATAAAAGGTGAGTTGCTAAAAAAGGGGTTAAATCCTTATTACAAAATTAATATCCCTAATGCTAATGATATAAAAATTAACAGTATACGAAATATACAAAAATATCTTTCCTTAAAACCAAATTCTGCTCAAAAACGTGTCGTAATAATATCAACTGCAGAGTTAATGAATGAAACTTCACAAAATGCATTATTAAAGAATTTGGAAGAACCTCCTGACAACACTTTCTTAATTTTAACTACTAATAATATAAATGCTTTGAGAGAAACGATACGATCACGATGCCAAGAATTTCAATTTGCCCCTTTTACTGAACATGAAATTGAAGAGATATTACAACGCTATTTTGCAAAAACTAATGAAGAAACTCGTATGGTCAATAGGATTGCAGAAGGTTCTTATTTAAAAGCACTAGAATTAATTGAAACGGATGTCAACTTTTTTCTTGAAAAGACAATTTCAATTTTGCGGTTTGGTTTAGCCGGGAAATATTATTCATGTTTAACAGAAATTAATGATTTTATAAAAGAAGAGAAAGAGTTCCAGTTAGTTATTTCATTTATTATTTATTGGTTATACGAGCTGAATTTATCACGAGATCAATTTACTCCATACTATTTTGTTAATTATCGAGACACTATTGATAAATTCAATTCAAAATATGGACATGTAGACATCTCATGGAGTATCAAAGATTGTGAAAATTTACTTTACAAAATCAAAAATACAAATGTAAATCTAAATATTTTAAAATTTCGATTAGTCATGCTCCTTTCATCGATCATAAAAATAAAATAAAAAGATAGGATAATTATGTTAAAAGAGATTTCAGTCATTGGTGGTGGCACGATGGGGAATGGTATTGCTACAGTTTTAGCTCTTAACAACTATTCCGTAAATCTTGTCGAAATGGATCAACCTCGAATTGAAAAAGCAATTTCTTCAATTACTAATAATTTAAGTAGAATGGTCAAGAAAGGGACAATTACGGAAAATATGATGTCCGAATCACTAAACAAGATTACTTCACTGATTGGAATTGAAAGTATTCCCGCATTATCCGATCTTGTTATTGAAGCAATTTATGAAAACAAAGAAGCTAAAATCTCTATTTTTAAAGCATTACAAAGTTTAATAAAACCGGAATGTATATTTTCTACGAATACATCTTCCATTTCTATCACAGAATTAGCAACTTCATGCCGACCTGATAAATTTATCGGGATGCATTTTATGAATCCTGTTCCAATTATGAAATTAGTTGAAATTATCAGAGGATTTTCTACCACCGACGAAACCTTCAAAACTATTTATGATTTAGCCATCAGCATTGGCAAAACACCTTGTGAGGTAAATGATTATCCCGGATTTATTTCTAACCGTATTTTATTACCAATGATAAACGAGGCCATTTTTGCATTGATGGAAGGTGTTGCAACAGCTGAAGACATAGATACCGTCATGAAATTAGGAATGAATCATCCAATGGGACCATTAACGCTTGCAGATTTTATAGGACTTGATGTTTGTCTAGCTATTATGGAGGTTCTTTATAATGGATATAATGATTCAAAATATCGTCCTTGTCCATTACTAAAAAAAATGGTTGCAGCAGGCAAATTAGGGAAAAAAAGTGGTGAAGGATTTTATAAGTATTAAGAACGCACAAATTCAATTACAAAAGCACAGTGCATGATAATGTATATTATGTAAACTTGCATTTATTCTAATTTTTGATAATACTTTGCGATTTCGGTTGAATACTAACAATTATCTCCTTCTCTCCTTCTGCCAGTTCAATTACTTCACCATCCATATGCAGAAATACTTTTTCGTTTGTAGAATATTTTAATAATTTAAATTTGTACGATTCAACTCTTTTATCTAAAATGTGAGTTCCAGTAATTGCTTTTGGTAAAACTTTTAATAATGTAAGTTTTGAAATATTTCTCGCCATACATAAGTTTAAATAACTGTCATCAATTTTTGCTTTTGGATTTAACTTAAATCCTCCACCAGCAGTTTCTGTATTTCCAACAGAAAATAAAAAAACGTGATCCGTGAAATTCACATTTGTTTCATCAATCCTAATTGAACTTTTAGGCGCTTTATATGTAAATAAACTTACAATAACTGAAGCAATATAAAGTAATAATCCATTCAAAACTTTAATTGATTTAATTTTAGAAGCAACAAATGCATCGAATCCAATTCCTAAACTTGAAATAAATTTTTTATCCACTAAAATCACATTATTTTTAGTGACGATTACGTGACCAATGTCACACCTTGTGGAATTATTATTAAGAATATAGTTCTTTAGTGAAAAGTCTTTCGTTAAGGTTCCAATTGTTCGGGCAAAATCATTCCCAGAACCAACCGGAATTACACCTAAGCGCAAATTACCTCCATGATTTATACCGTTTATGATTTCATTTACTGTCCCATCTCCGCCAATACAATAAATAGAGTTTTCATCCATATTTAGTGAATTAGCAATTTCGGTAGCATGGCCGGGATATTGTGTTATTATAACATTATTTAAAGGGATAGAGAGTCTATGAAGAACTTCATGTAAATGGGAAATATATTTATTCCCTCTGCCTTTACCAGCTGAAGGGTTAACAATAAAGAATTTTTTACATTCCATAACACATTGAGTGATTTATTTATTTGTTTATATATAAAAGATTAATTCGATTCAACTAAAGAATTTACGAAAAGTTTACTATCAAAATTTTGCAAATCGTTAATCCCTTCACCTACACCGATATATGGAATTTTTAATTGCAATTCCTTTGCAATTTGAAAGACAATGCCGCCTTTTGCAGTACCATCCAATTTCGTTATAATTAGTCCAGTGAGATCAACAGATTTGGCAAATGACTTTGCCTGTTGAATTGCATTTTGTCCGGTGCTCCCATCAACGACCAAGAATGTTTCGTTTGGTGCATGATCTAAAAGTTTTTTAATCACCCTTTTTATTTTTGACAATTCTTCCATTAAATTTGTCTTTGTATGCAATCTACCGGCTGTATCGATAAGCACAATATCTATTTTCTCGTCAATTGCTTTTTTCACGGTTTCATATACAACTGAGGAGGGATCCGAACCACTCACCTTCTGAACAATACTAACATTCGCTCTTTTAGCCCAAACTTCCAACTGTTCATTTGCCGCGGCTCTAAATGTATCGGCTGCTCCTATAATAACTTTTTGTCCTGACCGATAAAAATTATGAGCCATTTTCCCAATTGTGGTTGTCTTTCCGACACCATTGACCCCAACTACAAGAATTACAAATGGTTTAAATTTTTCAAAATCCGGTTCAAAATCTGTCAGATTCGTTGTACGATTAAGAACTTCGATCAAAGAATCTTTCATTACTTTATGAATGGTTTCCTCATTTCGTTGTGATTCTGTAACCAATTTCTTTTTAACTTCTTCTATGATATTTAACGATAAATCAACACCTATATCTGAAGTAATTAAAATTTCTTCAAGTTCCGAAAAGACTTCTTCATCCAGTTTAACTTTACCGGTTATAGCTTCTGAAATGCGATTAAAAATTGCCGAACGAGTTTTTGATAATCCTGATTTCAGTTTATCAATATTAATATTCTTAAATATGCTCATTATTTTTCTTTTTAATAAATTCTATTCCTCTAATCGCATAAGCAATTAAAGACAAAAATGAAAGGAAGATGATCAAGTAAAAAATAAATAAATAAGGAAAACTATTTTTATCAATGGCGAAACATATCATGAAAACAAAAACCGCAAAGATTGTGACTGTTATTTTCCCAAGAAAGTTGGAAGGCAAAACTTTCCCCAAATATTTGGTTAACAGCATTCCTCCTAAAAATATTAAAAGGTCTCTTCCTATTAGAATGAAAAAGAGTAGTTGAGTAATTTCTCCAATAAGATACAATTTATAAATCAAAACTGCGGCACAAATCTTATCAGCTAATGGGTCAATTATTTTTCCAATTTCAGTTTCCTGGTTAAATTTTCTTGCAAAAAATCCGTCAGCCCAGTCTGAGAATACAACAAATACTCCCACAAGAATTATGACTTTTCTAGTTTCTTGTTCGTGAAAATTATTCAGCAAAAACCAAAATGGAATTGCCATGAAAAGTCTTAAAAGACTTAATCCATTTGAAATTGTAATATCGTTTTTGTTGATTTTCATTTAATTACGGCTAACTTTCCAATTTTATGGCCAAATTCATTTTTATTATTATCCAATTGTTTAATAAGAAATAAATAGACGCCGGTGTTTACAGTATTGCCATTTAAATCTCTAAAATCCCAGTTTAATCCACCATTGCCATCGCTCTCAAATATATGATTAATTTTATTTCCTGACAAAGAATAAATCAATATTTCTGCGTATTGGGGAAGATTTGCAAAAGTGACATTGCCGCCGGATATTTTTGCCGGACTTGGATAAATGAATACATTTTCCAAATCTTCTGCTTTAGCCATTAAGATTACTTCACTTCCTGTTCCTTCTTCAATAGCTAATGAACCATTTATCTTGCTTGAGAAAACATTCTTACAAATCACTTTGTATTCTTTCCCAATTGCGCCGATACGATTTTTAAAATTTAAAATAACACTTTTATCGTCATTTAGCGTAATGCTATTAATTGGATTTGCCGGTTCAACCACGTAGTTACTGCTATTTAGAGCAGAAAGTGCATCAACCGGAAAGTTGAATTGTAAACTGACTTTATACGGTGTTAAGATAGAATGTGCTGTTATATAAAATTTAACTTTGGTTGGTGTTATTTGATAATTAAAACTTATCGTATCAACTGCGATAGGTGAATTGTAAAAATCAAATAAATCTTTTATAACTAATTTGTTCTCCCCTTCTGTAAATTCCTTCGGAATGGTTATGAGATACGAGAAACTTGAGGACGGAGAAACCGAATGCGGATAAATAGTTCCATTGGAAGTTAATAAACCAAAAGATTCCAAATTCTCAACAACCGTTTTTATTTTATTGGAAAACTTTATCTCAACCGAAAGAGAAGAAACTGCTTTGGCTTCAATAATTTTTACAGCTTTGTGATGATACACTTCAATGACATTTGAGAACTGTGATTGCGATGGAGGATTATTTTTTATCACATAATAGTATTTATTATCAAGGGCTACTGTCGTATCGATAAAATGATTAAAGTTAGTTGAACCAATTTGGACGAAATTCGAAACGTCCGAGGTGTTTCCTCGATAAATGCAATGGTTACCGCTTCCACTCCACTTTAGATAGACAGAAGAAGCATCTAAACTATATCCAATTATATCTGTCGGTATATTTTGAGTTGAAAAAACAGAAGTAAGAAATTTTATTTTATCTGCTTTGGGGAACGCAATATCGCCGAATAAATTACTTAATAAATAACCGTTAAAAATAGAATTACTATTTGTGGTTTCATCAAAATAAATAAAATCTGTAGTTGAATTAATTAAGTTCTTTGACAAAATATAACTGTAAGGGAAAGCAAACAGAACTAATCTTGCTTGATTTTCAATATCAACAAATTTTAACGCACTTTGTTTTTTCTGAAATGATGAACCAAACTCTTCCGCTGGGTCAACAAAAGCATTTGAGAATATCAATTTTAATTGAGGATCACTTGGGGTTGAATTATCTAATTTAAATATTTCTAAGATATTAAAACTTGCGATATCAATATTTGGAATTGAATGAACCAATACCGCCAATTCATTTTTACCATCTTTATCAAAATCTCCCACGGCTATTTGGTTAGATGAACTTTCAAAGCCCGTAGAGTATGAAAGATACGGCACAAACTTATTATTTGTGTTCAATTCATAACTAAAAATATCCCCTTCCCTATCAAGAAACCAGAGTTCTGATTTCCCATTTTTGTTTAGATCTGCTATAACGCAATAAGGGGAATTTATTTCATTTTTATAATTGATGACCGGTATCGGTGAGAAGTTCTTTAGTGTCTGTGACAAGATCAAACTTAAATCGCTATTAACTTTATAAATTGAAATCGTAGAATCATCTGTTAATGCACCTATTTCATAAATGGAATCGCCATCAACATCTTGAGCAAAAATGGGCCAGAACATAGATTTATCAAACGATTGCTTATCCTCAAATTTCGTCGAATTCTTTTCTTTCTGTTCCATAATAAATCCATTGCGTGACCACAATGTTAGGATATCTAATTTTCCGTTTTTATTAAAATCACCGATCACTTTTGGAATTCTTTGGTGCAGAGAATCCAATTTAATAAAATTATCAAATTCAAATTTATAAAGTGAAGTATACTCCACGTTACTATTTTCTCTTAAAAAAAGATAATTTGAATTTGTGGTATCAAGTTTAAATGGTGATTCAAATAGATAACCTGGAGGTAGTGAATACGCTCTTTCTTCAAAGCCTTGTAAGTGAAAATAGTCATTGGATTTTAGTAAAAATGGATTCCCATTGTCCATCAATTTGACAAAATTCCCAAGTGGATTTTCAACTTCAAAATAAATTTTATAGTCCGTATTTGGTTCAACAATTCCTTTTGGAATAAATCCATAATGTAATTGTTTAACAAAAAGATTATTGGTTGCAAATCCATCTAATGATACATATTTGTAAGCATCGTTACTATTTGATTTCCGGTAATACATTTTTGCAATTGCCGGAGCGCTTGAATAGAGAGCCGCAACAAAGGTTGGTTTATCTCCATAGTACGCTGAAAAAATCGAAATTAATTCTCCTTTAGGTTGTTTTGTAATTCTACTAAAGTTAATTCTTTCTTCTTTTGTCAATCCGTTAGTTTGATGCAAAACTATTCTTAAAGTAAATACCGTATCTTTTTCTAAGTGAAGATCAATACTGCCGACTTTTTGATTATAAATTTGATTTTTTTGAACACTTGAAATTGTCTTCCAAGAATCGGGATTTAACCCAACACCAAACATTACATCGAAATTATCAAAAAAAGGAGAAAGAACTGTAACGGAAATATTTACTGAATCGTTAGCTGTTGCATAATCTTGTTGTGGATAATCGAATTTTACAATTGAAGGAGCTAAAGTTTTTAACGCTTTATAGACATTTAATCTTCCGGCGCCACTTTTAATATCCCAACCGGGAGAATCGATATCATCACAAGTTGATTTGATTATTTGTTTTATTTCTTCATTTGAAAAAGTTTTTTGTGAAAGGGTTAATCCTGCGGCAGCAGATACAAATGGTGTTGCGGCTGAAGTTCCGTTGAAGGAAGCGTAACTACCTTTTCGTGCTGTAGTGATAATATCAGTTCCAGGTGCAACTAAATCTAAAGTTGATCCGTAATTGGAAGATGAAGAGACATAATCTTCTTGAGTAGAATTCCCCACAGAAATAACTTCGTCATAACTTGAAGGATAATGAAGTTCAGTCGAATTTGAATTTCCTGAGCTTGCAACCATTACAATGTTTTTGGAGTAAGCATAACGAATTACGTCCCGTAAAACATAAGAATAAGAAACATCTCCAAAACTCATGTTTATAACTTTTGCACCATTTTCTATTGCATATAATATAGCCGCTGAAACATCATCTTCTTCACCATAGCCGTCAGGATCGAATGCACGTAAATTCATTACTTTCACTTTAGGTGCTACGCCTGCAATCCCTTTTTCGTTATTTGCTGAAGCGGCAATTATTCCCGTCACAGCAGTTCCATGCGAATAAATATTTTCATCCATGGGAGAATTATCCCATGTTAAATAATCACCGCCGGTAGAATCAAATGGGAAACCGGTTCTATCTGTAAAATCCCATCCTTGATAATCATCAATAAATCCATTACCATCATCATCAATTCCGTTTGATCTTTTATCATTTCCAAACTTATCTAAACCAGTTTCACCTTTATTTATATATAGATTATCAACTAAATCCGGATGCAGATAATCAATGCCGGTATCGATAACGCCAATAATTATTGAATCGTTTCCTTCAGTAATATTCCACGCATTAAATGCATCAATTTTAGTTAATGCCCATTGTTGGCTTATCAAGCTATCATTCGGGACAGAATCAATCTTATAGATAGTTTGTTTTTGTATGTATTCGATGGATGGATATTTTTTTTTGAAAGCGGTCCAAAAATTATTATTTGTATTTGATGGGAAAGAAATTTTTACGATGTTTTTTAGTAATGGAATCTTGTTTGCTTTTCCTTTTGCAAAAGCATTAACTAAAATTGCATTTGAAGGAAGAACTTTATTACCGTAAGCGCTAAAATAAGCTTCTTGAACGGAAAGTTTTAGTAACAATAAATCGGGAGTTTCATGAAATTTTACAAAGTAAACCTCTTGTGAAAATATCTTAAAAACTGTAAAAACAAATAAGATAAATAATGGTTTATTTATTTTCATAAATTTCTTTTTTGAAAGAAGTATCAACTAAAGTTGGGTAATTGCCGGAGAAACAAGCTGTACAAAAATTATTTTTATCTTCTTCATATACCGCTTCCAAAAGTTCTTCAATTGACATGTACTCTACGCTATCTACTCCCAAGTATGCTCTGATTTTTTCAATATCTTTTTTCATTTTAAATGCTATTAATTCTTCAGAAGAAGGAAAATCCATTCCATAAAAACATGGATAAAGAATCAGCGGTGAAGAAATTCTCAAATGAATTTCTTTCGGATTTGCTTCTCTTATCAGATTAACTAATTGCTTTGATGTAGTACCACGAACAATTGAATCATCTACAAGAACAACTGTTTTCCCTTCAATAACTCCTTTAACAACATTAAATTTTATTCGAACTCCGATTTCTCTTTTTTGTTGATGGGGTTGAATAAAGGTTCTTCCGATATAATGACTTCTTATTAAACCAATTTCCAATTTCGATTTTATATTTAGTTTTTCAAGCTCATTTTGGTACCCGATTGCCGCGGTATTTGAGCTATCAGGAACACTAATAACAATAACTTTCTCCCCATCTTTGTCAACCACGGGATGATTTTTAGCTAATATTTTACCCAATCTTCTTCTAACTTTATCAACATTATGACCGAATATTTTTGAATCCGGTCTTGAGAAATAAATATACTCAAAGATGCAATATTTTTTTTGTTCGACTTTTTCATTTAAAAAATAAGATTTTATTTGTCCGGTATTATTTGCTTCATCGTCAATAACAATTACTTCACCGGGTTCAACATCTCTAATATATTCAATAGAATTAATATCAAATGCACAAGTTTCTGAAGCCACAATAAAACATCCGTCTTTTTTCCCAAGCGCTAAAGGACGAAAACCGTAAGGATCCCGCGCAGCAATTAAAGCATTATCGGTAAGAATAGTTAGACAAAAAGCGCCTTCAATTTTATTGAGAGAATCAACAATTTGTTCAACTTGATTATCAAGTTGGCTTCTAGCGATAAGATGTAGAATTATTTCGGTGTCGCTTGTAGTTTGAAAGATAGCTCCTTCATTAATTAAATGTTTCCTGATTTGTTCTGCATTCGTAAGATTTCCATTATGTGCAACTGCTAAATTACCATCCCGATAATTTACCACAAACGGTTGAATATTTTTCCTTGAACCAGAAGCTCCTGTTGTGGAATAACGGTTATGCCCTATCGCGGCGTTTCCAAATAGGATGTTGTCCCAAAGATTGTCATCAGAAAAAACTTCAGAGACTAATCCTTCTCCTTTGACAATATTAAAAACAACCTTATTGTTTTCGTTTAGATTACGAACAAGTATTCCAGTGGCTTCTTGGCCTCTATGCTGAAGCGCGTGCAAACCGTAGTAAGTAATCAGTGAAGCATTTTCGTTGCCCCATATTCCAAATATTCCGCAAAAACTTTTTGGTTTATCCATTTAGTTCCAATACCAATTAAAAGGGCAAAAATAAATTAAATAATGAGTTGTAAAATAATAGGATTTAAAAATAAAAAGGTACAAAAAACTTTGTACCTTTAGAGTCGGAACGACAGGATTTGAACCTGCGACCCCTACCACCCCAAGGTAGTGCGCTACCGGGCTGCGCTACGTTCCGTTATAAAAGTTGAATGATTCTTTCAAGAGAAGATTTAATCTCTAACAATTCTGAAACCGAAATTTCCTTAAACTCATTTGGGTTAATTTTAAGTGTAGCAGTTTCAACAACTTTCTTCACTTCCTGAACAACTTTATTAGAGTGTGTTTCTTTTTCATTTCCCAAATTTGAAAGAATATTCTTAGCCCCTTCAATAGTGTATCTTTTTTCTCTGAGCAAAGATTTTATTTGAAGAATTAATTGAATATCTTTATTAGTAAAAACACGGTTTCCGGCTCGATTTTTCTGCGGCTTTAATTGCTCAAATTCAGTTTCCCAATAACGAAGTACATATTGTTCTACTTCAGTAATTTTACTCACTTCACTTATTGAATAATAAAGCTTCTTAAGGTTAAAATCTTTCATAAGCATCACTTAAAGTTTGTACTAAAAATAATTAATTAGCGCCTAATTACCAATATATTATTGCTCAATTAGTAAAATACTTTAAGAAAATCCTCATTTCTTTCAATTTCAATTTAAAAAATAACAATTTTGTTTAACCACAGAACGGAATTACTCTTTTATCATTATAATTTTTTGCAAAGTAAATACCGCTGCCAGATAACTTATTTCTTTGAAGCCGGAGATATAACCATTGACAGCTTTTGCTGTTATCATCACTTGCCTAAAATCTTCCCTTTGAACCAGTTGAGATAAATGAACTTCTATTTTAGGAATCTTACATTCAACTAAAGCATCATGGATCGCAACAGATGTATGTGCATAACCTCCGGGATTAATTATCAATCCGTCAAAATCTTTTTCAGTATTT
>Ga0172379_10001983_pt1 | contig 38132 bp, 59 predicted proteins | sample GrowelOW334metaG_FD_119756 | JGI IMG/M metagenome (GOLD analysis project Ga0172379, IMG submission 119756) | Groundwater microbial communities from an aquifer near a municipal landfill in Southern Ontario, Canada - Groundwater well OW334 metaG | ecosystem: Environmental > Aquatic > Deep... | reverse complement strand
TTCAGTAACTCTTTGTGGTGATTTTGCCACAGTTTCAGAGTACCCAGCTTCAAGTATAATATTACCAAGAGACTTAGGATTCTTGTTTCTGATATTTTCTGACACAAGTTTTGCGACCCTTATTTGTTTAATCGTTTTTGTTGTTTTTCTCTTCTTTTTGGCCATAATATTTTAATTTTACCACTTTAATCTAAAACATACACTACTTCAAATCCATTTATTAACGCATTTCGAACTAGCCTATCATCCTCATCTCTACATTCTTCGGGCGTTTTATGTATTGGACAGCAATGTTTTTGAACCAATTTTCCAGTAATTCGGATCATTGGTTTTCTTGTTTTTGCCTTTTTCGTTTTACGCATAGTGGTTTATCCACAGATTAGTTAATTATTTTTTTATTGTCTCCCCTTTTCTTTTGTATATTTTCTTTCTTTCTTTTGTATACATCTCTACTGATGACACTTTGTCATCTCTACTGATGTCACTTGTCATCTCTACTGATGACAGCTGAAATTATTTATCCACAGGAAATCCATAGAGTTACCCACAACTTATCAACATTACAGCCAGTTTCGTATCCGGTTAATTACTCTTCCAATAAAATATCCATGCACTGGTTTGCGACTATATCTTTGTTTGTAGATTGTCTCGTACAGCGCCAAATCAATTGCTGTAGCGTGATAACCCCTCTTGGGGGTATAAACTGTCATTGGGAAAGTAAACGTCGGTTGTAGCTTAATTTTGGGCGTCTGGTGAGATGTTGGATGGTGTTGGATCATTGTTTTTGTCCTCCTTCTCTTTGTTAAAAACTACTTTTTGAGTTTGAATATCAAATATTTGAGATATTTTCAGGTTATTGATAGCATTTAGCATGTGTTCTTTGCAGGTTAGTGTATGTTCATTGTTTTCCAGCTGGACCATATAACGAGCATGCTTTCCGCAAATATTTTGATCGCCGGTTTTATTATCCGTTACCACAAAAACACAGCGAGACATTTTGTTTGGGATAATGTGTATGTCAACGAGAGGGGTTTTAATATTGGTCGCCTCATTGGGTCTATTTACAGCAAACCATTCTGCTAAAAAAGCCATTTCTTTTAGCATTTGTTCCAGCGACATTGGTGATGTGTTTTTGTCCATCATAATTTTATATTGCTTTCAACATCGTTTTTTATTGCCTTTAATATCTCAATAGCCACCTGCGGAACGATTGTGTTGCCTAACGATTTTAGTCTTTCCCGGCGATGTGCTGACTTGGTAAGTTCAAATCCGTCCACCCTTGCGGATAACCCATCATCCACTCCACAAAGTTCGGTTGCAACTTCAAGCCAGTTGCGCTCCCAACCTGTCTTGGCATCTGGTCTAATCTCGTTTTGCCGTCCACTCTGTCCTTTATCTGGTTTGGGGTGTCCTTCCAGTCCCTGACGCTGGGCGTGGTCAACATATTCACCACCGCGTGCAATTGTCCCTTCCGTAGTGCCCGTTCGTTCGTGTCGTCGAATCCCCCCTGAGTTGCGGTTGGCAACAAACCAGACCCTATCTCTTCGGTGCGGTGCATTAACGGCGACAGCTGGAATAATAAACGGTTGGACTTCGTAACCTTCGCTTTCCATATCAACGCACACTTGCTCGAATACCACCCCCCCCTCGATAGTAAGTAATCCACGAACATTTTCAGCAATGATCCACTCTGGTTGCGTAAGCTGTATAACTCGTAACATTTCCGGCCAGAGGTAGCGGTTATCATCCGTTCCCTTTCTTCGTCCGGCTTGGGAAAAAGGCTGACAGGGGAAACCGCCTGTGAGGATAAATATTTCCCCAAACGTGGGTATTGCTTTCCGTGCGCCGTTTGATACCCCTCGCTGTTTTTTGCTTCCGGAGTCGGTAATAGTCCTGATGTCGTCATAGATTTTTGAATTAGGCCAATGCTTTTTTAATACTTGCTGACAAAATTTGTCGTTGTCGCAAAAGATATGTTCGCTCCCTGGCCAAACAGTATCGACCGCCAGTGCAAATCCACCTATGCCAGAGAATAAATCAAGATGCTTCATAAAAATATCCTATAAACCAATAGAAAAATAAAAAATGTCAACATTCCGGCGATAGCAAATGACTGAGTAAGTATAATAAAAATACCCCAGTATGTTATTTTATGGGTCCAGCTCCCGGGTAAAATAATTGCATCCGGATTAAGGACTCTAATAGAAATACCCATGGCCATAACCGACATTGCTGCTGATCCGCTATCCATTGATAATCCCTCCTATTTGTTGCAAAACAAGTACCGCGACAATTAAAACTGATATTCCAATCAGTAAACCGACAATCAGAACAGCAATTGCATTACCAACTGCCAGGTCGTCAGCTATTTTTTCTCTTTCGTTTTTCATTAGTTTGTTCCTTTCTTACTAAATTATTATATTGTTCACTATAGACTTTCATTTTCATTTTCCCATTAGAATTATGCTGATAGTGAAACTGTGAAAAATCAAGTACGATGATTGGTAGTGCTGAATTATTTTCTTCACTATAAGGATCACTAGGGTTGTATATTGAAAATGTATCACCATTAGAAATTTCAATAAATTGTCTTTCGATTCTCTTTTCTCTTTTGAAAAGACCACGCTTTTTGGTACCAAACATGTCAAATCTGATCTGCAAATCTGTAATAATATCTTTGCAATATACCTTCAAATCAAACGCCCTTACATTATGACAATCACCACATATCGTATCGAGTGGATTGACAGTACCCGGTAGTAATTTACTACAATATTTACAATGAAAAATATTCAATTCCTCTTTCATTGATTTATTCCTTTCTTATTGTTATTTGTTATTTTTTTCAAAAACCTTTCCTACTTCCGAAGCAATTCTAAAGGCTTTAGTATAATCAATGACTTCATTACATCTCATACATTGAAGCCACGAATGAAGTGGGTCCTGAGTGTCATTTTTTGGATTTGTCCAGTCCCAAATATGACCAAAAACTAAACAATTATTACTGTTTTTCACTGCTTTCCTTTCCGGATTTTTATCTTCTTCTCTTTCCACTATCATCTCGTATTGCTTCCAATAATCAGCAAAGGAAATTTTTAATTTTTTGAGATTGATAGGATCCGCATGCATCATGGCCTCGGCTAGACATTTTACAAAACTGCCACCATATTTTTTCATCGCATCGATAATGCGAATATCACCATATCTTGTCATACTTTCTGAGTTCATGTTTGTTGATTTATCTCTTTTTAAATATATAATTTTCATTTTTTCAGTTAGTTAATATTATTTGCGTCAATTTTTTGTTTGCACTCCGGGCAATAGTGATAGAATTGCTTCAAGTCTTCATCATATACAATCCGCCAGCCTTTCGATTTTATTTCTTCCGATGCCATTTTAAGATCACAGTTATTCCTCAAATCATCAACGTGTTCTTCAGCATCACAGCTCGCACCGTCACAGTAATAATTATAGGACATCATTGATTCATCATATTCAAGCATATTTTTTTTGTCTCCTTTTAATAATTTGCCCGGCCGTTTCTATGCCAGTGCTGATTCTTTTTAAGTCACCAACCGGCTGACTGATTCTCGGCACTCCCACCATTGGCCCTAGTTTTTTCATAAATGCTTTTGAAAATCCTGTCTGCTCATAACCATTACGCACAATCACCCCCTTCTTCTTCAATCCTTGTAGAGCCCTTGACGCCAACCTGCGGTCCAACCCTGTCATTTCGTTAAACTGAGATAATGATATGCGGTCATACTTCTTACGTAATCCTGTTTTGGTATCACGAAATCCGTACGTCTTACGCCACGTCGCCATCAATACCCGCGTTTCGTATGGGGACAGATTTATTCGTGCTAAAGCTTCCAAAACCTCGTTGTGGATCGGTGTATATAAATCTGTTTCTTTTATTTTTTTTAGCATGGATTTTTGGTCTCATACTGACGCCAAATGCAGCAGTCAGCTTTTGACGGGTTTCCTGATCAATTATTTCCCTTATCCTTGGCATGTTTTTGCCCTCCTTTTGTAAAATTAAAAATATACTTTGCGTCCATGTGATCAATCTCGTGCTGAAAAATACGGGCCAGTAATGATGAAACATTTTCACTCTTTATACTCACATATTTTGTCCCAATTCTTTTTCCTTTGTCGTCACGGTCCACTTCGAATGTATCATAATCGACAGTGATTTTATGAAATCTCTGCATTGTGGTGTTTTTCTGATTCAAAAATGTGACACAACCCTCAGAGCTATCGACCGGTACTTTAGTATGATTTTTTATAACCGGATTGACGATTATTGTGTGATTATGCCCTTGAGATTTCAGTGCACTTTGAGCGAATTGGTTATAAGGATTGAGCACAAAGAATCTCATTGGGTCACTACTGCGAAACTGCGAATGAGCGGCCGCAAATATCTCAGTCTTTGTGTTCATTTCAATTCTTCTCATTGCTATCATCATTTCCCGCGCTTCGGCCAGGACTTTTTCTTGGTCTTCTTTTTTTACCGGGCGACTAATATTCTTATGAGGCATTACCAATTTGAGATGCAATTTAAACTCTTTTTGTTCCGTTTGATTTTTTGGCGATTTGTTTTCTGGCATGATTGCCTTACGTTAATTGTTAGTACGCTTATTTCGAGCCTATTTTCTTTGAAATAGACCCGAAGAAATGTACTAGACCGCGCTGTTTGCATCGCCGTCATTCGGCTTTGGCATTGTTGAACCGTCTTCTCGCGGAGCATCTTCTGCGATGGTATCTTCTGGTTCGCTTGCTTCTTCAGCTCCTACTGGAATATTTTCTTCTTCCACTATTGGTTCTGCTGGAGCTTCCTGTTCATTTTGTATTTCTGGCACTAAAATCACCTCCTTTCATTTTTTGTTTGTAGATAGCAAATGCTCTACAACAAGGATTTTTTCTATTGGGTCTAGTTTAAGACTTTTAATAACTTTACTCATTGCCTTTATTATGTCGATACGCCTGACATAGTGAAGATCAACCGTTGTTTTTGATTTATCTCCTTTCACTTCCGATAACAGCATAAAGTAATGATTATTTTTATTGTCATACTTTTTTAATGTCTTATTGACCGCATCCAAAACTGGAGATTTTAAATCTTTGCTCTCTTTCTTTTTTGTTGGCATATTCTCATCCCCTTTCATGTCATCGTTACTGATGACACTATTATACACTAATTCCAAATGCTACTCGACCGCATTTTGTACACTTTTTATCCACAATCTTTTCCCGGCAACAGGCTGATATTAACGGACGTATGGTTTTATAAGCCTCAATTACTTTTCCGTCTTCAATTTTGTACTGTTGATAATGTGCGGAAAAGTCATCAAGGATTCTGAAATCTCTGCGAGATATTAACTCTGGTCCATGACCAAGCACATGATTATCGTACGTGTAGGTAGTCTTTGGTATTGCTTCTTCACCTCTTAAAAATTCACCACCGCGTTTAGTAATTAACCATGTTGACTTCTCGTGCTGGCCGTCATCAGTTTTATACTTTGTAATGAGGTTGTGAAATCGAAGTTGTGTTGTGCGTGATCGTTCAGTGTAATTAAGATTCACCTCGCGCATATCGATTTTGTTTTCTTTGTGTTCAATAACGTATTGCCACATTTTAAGTAGGGCCGAGACGTCAGAATCATCTAGCGTGTATGTGTAGATTGTCACGTGCTGGCCACAACCCAAACACCTGCCTTCATGGTCCACCTGTGCGCGGACGAGCATGCGAATGTGATCTGGTATTCCTTTTGGATTATTTTTTTGCATCTTTGCTGTTTTTATAATCGATTCTTAACATATCGCCTATGATTGAGACTAATTCGCCTTGCATTGTACCGGACACAATATTAACTCTCCTGCACATATCCTCGCGCCAAATATCCTCATCAATGGGAATATCTTTTTTATCACGCTTGTCACTATCCCAATCAAGGCGGACATTTATTTCGACCGTGATTCTTGGCGCTTTAAAATCGGAAATATTTAAGCTCATTTGTAATATTTCCTTGACACGCTAACCTCTGCCTGTCTTTGTTTGACCGCCAAGAGGTGCAAAAATACTTCAAAGTCTTTTACGTGTGATTCGTTATCAATGAATGTTGCCTCAAAATCCGGCACGCCTTCTTTTGGTTCTTTGGAAAAGCGTAATACCATCGAACCGTCGACCTTAGCTTTTATCTCTTCCTCGTATGCTCCACGATAGCCGGATATTTGATACCTATGCTCATCATAAAACGCATTTGCGGTCTTATAGTCGATGACATATAGCTTCCCATCAACCGTGGCAATTGTGTCCGTTAATCCGTAATAGTGATATTTACGTGAGAATAATAGGCGCTCCGCGTCGTGGAAAACGACATCGTGATCGTTATACCATTCCAGAAATGACGTAATAGCATGGTGCGCTTCTGGATATTTTTCAATATCCGGCATGTCCGGCGTTTTAGTTTTTAACTTTTTAGCGATTGAAAATCTCTCGGCCCAGTCGTGTGCCATGTCACCAATCGATGCTGCTTTTTCTTTGGCTATAGAGTGCTGTTTTTCTGCCTCATCTATTAGCGGATATAATTCTTCAACCGAAAATCTTTCACCGGTCCGTGCTTCTAACTTTTGTCGTAACCACGCGAAATCAAGTCGCGTTGCCCAAATAATAAGCGCCTGTGATTTATCGAGCTGACCAGTGACTGCTGTGACAGAAAATCCTTTTACTTTCTCTCCTTGATCAACAATGATATATCGATGTGCAAGCGGGTAATGAGTAGCTATTACTTGACCATCATATAATTCCTGTACAATTTTTTGAACATCAGCTTTTGCCATTTTATTCTTCTCCTTTCTTTTGCTTTTGACTGCCAAGAATCTGCATGACAGCGCCGTACAATTTGGCCGCTTTAGTGTGGGTGTCAGGGTAGCCGTCATTATACATTTCCTCGGTTACTCCCAACACTCTTGCGATTTCTATAATATCTTCCTCATCATGCATTAACAATCTTCCCCGTGTCTTGTCGTTAATTCGTTCCACATCTGGTGTCGCCCAAATCTTTTTAATATCTGATTTTGGTATTTCATTTTTCGATTCGTCTTCTTCGGTCTCTTTTGTTTCCTTATCGTTATCGGCAACCTTTTCCTTTATAATTTTACCAGTAATTTTTCCCTCAACTACAATGTCACCACTGTTATCTGCCGTTTTGCGTGTGGCAGTTTCTTTCATCCATTCATAATCACCAGTACCGCGAGCAGCTTCAATTATTTTCATGAAGTCAGGCGGAATAATACGACCTAATTGACCGGTTCTATCTTTGGCCACGTATTTTTCGTTATCCGGTTCAACCATAATCACACGTTTTAAATCCTCTCCGTCACGCAAAACAGTCATGAATCCAACAATATCGACCATGTTAACCAGTTCTTCTGATAGTTTTGTAGCAACCATTGGGCGCTTAACGATTTTACCCTCGTCGTCCTTTTCTTGTACGTGAGCAATAATAATAATGTGTTTTCCGGTATCGCGTAGCACCTTCAGCGCATCCCGCAGAGTAGATTTGAGCCAACCCCATCCGGCCATCGTGGGAGATCCGTCAACTTGTACCAGTTTAGAATCTTTTTTGTTTTTCATGTGGGTGATCAACTTTTCCATCAGCTCACCGATAGGATCAATCACGATTGTCTCATATTCCGGGTTATCCTTTACGAGCTGGCCTAATTCGAAGAAATCCATCCATGACCTGATTGCGGCGATTGGAACGTTTTTAATTCCACGCAAACCAAAATACTTAGCACCGTTCTCGCAGTCCGCGATTATTGGCTTCGGTGCTGTCGATGAAAATGTAGTTTTACCTACACCACCCGGGCCGTAAACTAACATGACTACGGACGGCTGGATTTGTGAGCTGTCGCTCATTGCGATTTTTAGCGTCATTATATATTCCTTTCGTTAATTATTTTTTAGTTTTTCTCTTTTTAGATACTTTTTTCTTTCTTCCTTTTTGGTCAAAATCTATAACCTCCTGTACGATAGACTCCATATCCACAATGTACCACCTGTCATCTGTATTGATGATAGGGGAGCCGGAAGGTTGTGCAAGATATATATCCACAACTTTTCCACCTATCAGCGCATCACCGACCTTGATCTTTTTGACAGTGCTGGATTTTCCTATTGTGTTAATTTGCATTTCTTTTTGTTGCTTTATTGTTATTTTTCCAGCGCTTCATTGCAAGATCTTTAAAATGCTTTTTACCATAGCGCTTTAGAGTCTGTTTACCGCCTAGCTGGCCGGCTTCTGCTATTGTCTTTCTTTGCTTCATAATGAATTGTAATTTAATTATTTATTTTATGCAAGGGCTCGCATTGGTTATTTCTTCCTATTACTTATTGGTTAATTATTTACAAGTACATCTACGCCAACTTTGTTTACATTTTTTGCATCTTATACCAAACCTATGAAAACCTTCTTTTGTATCCCTTGATTTGCAAGGAAGTCTGTAACCAAATTGTTTATTTTCTTTTCTAATTTCAATTTCCCCATATTTACAATATATACAATATCTTTCTACTAGACCAAGTGATTTTTCTAACATTTCCTTGTCGTTAATTTTATTTACTGGTTAATTATTTGTACATCCAATGTTGGTGTGCCCCACGCTAATGCTTCTTGTATCTGGTCAGCCGGGAAAGCAATATCATATCGATAGGTATATTGTGATCCCGTTCGGTCCACCACTTCGTATTCCTCACCAGCGATCAGTACTTGTGATCCGAATGGAAGCTCGTTAGTGGCAACAAACTTTCGACCTTCATCCATACCGGCGCAAATGTCCACCCCGCTCGCGGCAATACATGGATCTCCACTTGTTTGTTCTGGTACCGGGTTATAGGCCGAGACTGTACGGTAACGCGGTTCTATCTCTTCATCCGGACACAAGACATTATTAAGCCAACACGGGTCCCAGTCCACTGTACTATCCAAGCGATTTGTTATTTTATGCGAGCGATTTAAGGCGTTTTGTGCTTCAAGCTCATTTTGTACGTTTTGCCATTGAATTGAGTAAATAAGCACGAATACACCAACACCTATTATGATTGTGCAAAGACTGATTATGGATTGATTTTTGTTTTTCATTTTTCCTTTCTTACTTGTTTTTTAGATAATCACTTATTAAAAATATTGCAAACGCAATTCCTATAGAATATATTACTACGCACGTACAGGTCATGAATATTGATGATTTGTTTTTTTTCATCCTAGTGATATTTAATGTATAAAGCAATCAGGTAAATTCCTACAATTGCCCCTAATAATAGCCCGACAAAAATCGATAATAAGGATAGGATCACATGCTTCATCACTCTCCCTGTTTATTATTCGCGACATATTTTTTTGCTTCAATTAACCCCTTTGGCGTAAGAACCCAACCGCTTCCGTAGTATCCGCTTTCATCTTCACTAATTAAACCCCGAATAAGTTCTACCAGCCCCTCGTTGCGAAGCTCTATCATCTTGGGCTGTATTTCTTTTTTGAGTATCCCTAGCCTTTCTTCAAGCTGGCTATAGAACCACACAACACAATCGTAATCATAATGCTCCCAATCCTCCGGATCTTCGCCGATGAGTGCTACTAGTATTTTTTGTTTAATTTCTTCCATTATTGTTCGTTGAATTATTTAATATCCTCTATAAGCTGTAGGGTAAGGATTTACACCCTACATAGAATAATCATTATTACGTTTTTTCTACCCCCAATATGGCTTGCGACCATATCGGGCATAAAAGGTCGCTTTCTTCCCTGTATTCAATCGGCATCCACGAGGGGCTACAGGGTTAGCCTACCCAACTCGCAGTATGTTTTGTAAACGAAAACCGGTCTAAGTTTCATCCTGACCGGCTTTCTAAATTGCGCATAAAAATTGGCGGATGAAACTACAACCATATTACCTCATCCAATTTTATTTGTCAATAGCCTTTATTATTCAGCTTTTTTACTACTAACCTTTGTTGCTATACTGTCCAATGTACCAGCCCCAAATACAACTCCTAGCCATACAGAAATGGTATCAAATAAGAATTGTGATGACGGTAAGTAGTGTCCGGCCAGAAGTGATAACATTGCCAATGTAGCAATCCAGAACCGAATTGATCCAATTAATTCTTTAATTTTATCTAACATAAAATCACCCGCCTTTCTATTTATTTGGTATATCATTTAGAGTTTCAGTTGAAACATACGGCAGATAAAGACTGGCGAGTACCTGTTCAACCGGTAGTTCCCGTTTCTTACTATCTTTAATTAAATACGCCTTGCCGGTTTTATTATCAACAGCACCGGCTATATTACCGTCTTGTACGGCTTTCAAAGCATTTTGCTGTGCTTTGACTACTTGTTGTATTGCCATTTGAGTTGGGGTTAATTCTATTAAATATGGAGTTGGGTCTATCCATCCCGAACGAGGTTTAGTTGATGCTCCCAAATGTAAATGTATTCCTGTGCTGTTTCCTGTATTACCAACCACCCCTATATCATCACCAGACGCACAAAACTGCCCCTCTCGTGCTAGTATATGGTCTAAGTGAGCATAAGTGGCATATATCTTTAATTTTTCATTATAGAGCTGAATTTTAATACCCCACCCGCCGTCTAAACCTGAGAATGTAATCTTCCCATCAAATATAGCCTGGCAGTTTACATTCTTCCTATAAGTACCAAAGTCAATTCCTTTGTGGAGTCCCCACCAGCCAGGAGTTAACAAATACCTTAAATCAAAATTGTTATATCCCTGTGTTATTATATTCGGATCTTTTATTGGTTTCATAATTTTTTATTTCGTGAACGAGCGATAACTCTCTGAATACTAGGGACAATTTATTATTTATTTATTTATTGGTGTATCAGAGTGACTATCAACTCTTGATAATCTTATTCGCTCATCTACATTACATTGTGTGCATGCTTCTATATTATCTTCTCCAATTTTTCCTCTACAACCGCAATCAACTACTTTAATTGGTGCGATGCAAGGTTTTCCATCTTTTGCTAGCGATGAAGTTGTAGAATTTTCCATAATTTTATTCCACCACCTCCAGCACATCTGAGTAAATATCGCCTTATTTGCTCTTTCTGTTTGTGTTGGCAAATTCATTGATTCAATTTGCGTGAGTATATCACCAATTAAATCTCTTAACTGCCCGTGGATTACTGGAAAATATAATTCATCATAATCCATATCAATTGGTAAATGTATAACTTGAACAGATTGCAATTCTGTCCGTTCTATTGACTCTTCCATACTTTTCTTTCCTTTATTTTGTCCCTAGTTTTCAAAGAACTATTTGTGAAACTATTTTTTACGATTACACTTACTAATCCAGTGAGCCATCTTTGCTGCTGATAGAATCATTATTATTATTATTGACCAGGCTATAACCTCTACGAATCCAATACTGTTTGATAGCCACTCAATCCATTTGATTACTGCTGATATGAGTATGAAACCAACTACGATTATACTAGTTAAGACTCCTATAAGTGCCTCTTCATCATCTTGCATATATTTAATTTAAGGATTAAGTTGCGTATCGTGACGTTCTAATTCTATTAATATTTGCACGATAGTTTCTTGAACATCTTCAAATTGTTTATTGTGTTGATCGAGTGCAGTCTGTATATGAGCTAAATGATTATTTTGAATTATGTTTATATCCTTCTGTATTCCGACAAGCTGAACATTAATCCAAACAAAGAAACCAATTATCCCGGCCATAAAATACACTACGACTTTCGCATCATTCAAAAACTCCATCAATCTATTCTGCTTATTTTCTTCCATGATCTATTAATTAATTATTATTCTATTGGTTGGGGTTCTGGTACTGGGATAGGTTCTGGTCTAGGTGGTGTTGGTTTTTTCTTTTTCATAATCTTATAAGTTTATTATTATCTTCACTCCCAAACCTTATTAAGTCTGGTGCTAGTGAAAACTGTTTAGGTCTAGTAGTAGAAGGCGTGTAACTGTAATAAATCCTTAACACTGGAGCGTTACCGCTTGAATTTCTTGAGGAGTGAACTGTCACATAATGAGAAGTTGAGTTACAGTTTGCTGGCACAATAGCAATAGCAGAAATACCACTACTATTTATTGATACTAATGGATGCTCTGTCCAACCAACACTATTAAAAGTTCTATTTCCAGGCGTGGACATTCCAGGTGCATCCCAATCTGTAAGGTCTATTGTATCTCCTAATTCACCTGCCCAAGCTCTCCAATAAGCATAACTTATCCCAGTCGGTCCTTGTTCTGCTTCAGAAACATATACTCTCCAAGCGTGGGAAGTTATTGTCGCACCTGCAGGAAGTCCTAGTGAAGTAAGGTTTGCAGTTGACGTATCCCACATCAGGAACATTTGGTCAACATCTACTCCAGTTGAAGATGACATACCAAATAATATTGTGTTTCCAGTCTTGAATACTGTGATGCCAGTAGAACTGCCATCATAAGTTCCGTAGATGTATCCATCTTCCGTAGTAGGAACGTCTATAAATCCTTCAACTGTTGCGGTGTCATCGTAAGTAACTACGAGTTTAGCACCTACTGTTGCTGAATAAACTGATGATGAAAGGTAGGCTTCTGTATCTCCATCTTCAACTGAAGGTTTTACCCGATAGGTAATTCCACCACTAGCCACAGAATCTTGGACTTGTCCTGTTACTGTAAAAGTTTTTACTGTATCTGAACCTGTAACACTGATTCCAAACTTTTCAATACCGACGCTTGCGTTCGGTGCGTTGTTCCAAGTAATCCCTGCCTCAGTCCACGAATTATCCGTACACTTCTGAACATTCAAACTTCCACCTGCGTATGAAAATGAACCTGCAAAGAATGGATGGATGTATAAAACTGCATCGTCTATCTGCTTTCCTGCGAGTGCTGAAAGGTCAAATCCTAGCCAACTGTGATAATTCTGTCCACCAACAAAGTAGTCATCTCCGACATTTAGATAGTCATTACCCGAATAATTTTGAGTAGGATCAACCTCATTAACACTAGCTTGTTTGGTTGCGTATATTGTTACTGTAGGCATTTGCCCCCCTCATACATTTTATAGCAGTAAACAGGCTCACGCTCTGGCATTATCTTATTCCCGACATCTGTTTTAATTCCAAGAGTTTCCGTAAAGTAATCCGCCATTTCACCAAGTAAGGTTTTATCCTCTACATCAAACGCTAGGAAGTCCACATCATTGCAAGTAAATCCGTTCTTAACCAGTCCGCCAGTAAGATGCAAGGTTTCCTTAAATGGTATTTCTTCTGGTAAGATTGATTTCAAATCATCTAAAGTAATTATCGGAGCTGTGTGAACAGGTGTAGGTAAACACTTATACGCCATCGTTTTCTTATCTATTATTAAAGAGCCTTCGTTGTAAAGTCGTATAGCACTCCACTCCCTATTCTTCCAATCACCCCTGACCGTTGCGTTTATTCCGAGCGGTTCTACTAATTTATTAAAATATTCTCTCATCTCTACTGACGGCTCATCACATTCTGCTAGGAAGATCAGGTTCTCTGTCGTAAGTCCGTATCGGGCAAGTTTATCCGCTATCCAAACATTCACTTTATACTCAATCGTTTCAGGCAGAACACGAATCAAATCTTTGATAGAAATGACTTTTATCTCTTGAATATCTTGTGGTAGTGTAGTTACTATCATTCACTTAAAAATCCATTAGGTAATGTTTTATACTCAATAAACTTATCTCCATAAATCTCTCGCCATTTAGCAACCTCTCCAGTAAAATCATCTACTGTAAAACTCTTAGGCGAGGCAAATACTCTGGTTTCCCTCATATTATCTACTGGCACTCCATCAAGTTCGTAATCGGTCAGAACATACCTCTGAATATAAGGCATCATCTTTAACCACCTCTTATTCAGGCCAGCAGGTTTGTTGTAGAGTTTTCTTTCATATAAGGAAAAGGTAGCGTATGTTTTGTTTTCTTTGTTGTCGGGGATTACTGGGTTCACATCAAATTTAATCTGATACTTTTCTTCATACTCATTACATAAAATCCTAATACCTGAAGCGAGTTCTTTGTTCGGTCCATATAAATCTCTACGTAATAGCATTTGAGCGTTCCAATCTACCATAGGAATTGCGATGTCAAAGTCCGAGTGTAATCCTGCGCAGCCATTTGCGTATGAACCAACTATCTCAATATCCTTAACGTAATCTTTTAGCGGATAGGGGATTAGCTTTACTACACCAACTAAAACTTCTTCTAATTCATCAAGAACTGATTTGTCTAGGTCTAATACGCTTTTTACTCTGAATTTAGGGTGTTTCATTAAATTACGGTTGTAGTGTAATTAAGCACCTTACCTGCGGAAGCACAATAGAAAAAAGGAGAAGCATTAGCCGCACATTTTAAGGTTACTACTCCGCCACTTTTAGCGAGTAATATCCCACCAGTAGTTAAAGTTGCAAATCCCCAGAACATATCTGCATCTGAATTATTGCAGTAGGTTATTAGGAATGCTGAAGTCGGTTCTGTAATCTGATAAGCGGTTGAAGCTGAAGTTAAAGTTAGAGTAGATGAAACATTTGTTGCGAGTGGTAGAACATATTTATCATTAATCTCAAGCTGACCAGCATTATTTGTCCTTATAACCCTAGTTTCATTTGAACTGTTTGCACCAAGTATTGTTTTAGTTTGATTACTAGGTGATGTTATTTCTACTTCGTGTGCCATCGACTTATTTTTTTAATGCGTTCTGTAAAATAGGCATGAGTTGGTTCTGTTTTGTTCCTTTGCGTACAGCATCTACTATGGTATCAATATATTTCTTTTTTGTCTCGTCAGAAGCCATTTGATATTCTTTACTGGTAACTAATTTATCCAATACAAAACTGATTTTACCACCACTTTGAGATTCTAACTGATCAAGTAATTGGGGGTTTAGAATAATCTTCTGTCCTAACAAAGTCTGATTAGGTGAAAGTTTTGAAGGTGTTGCACTTAACCCCATGTCATATAATCTTTTTAATTCATTCACCACCGGATTATCTACCGGTTTCTGTGAATTAAAAAGATCGACAAATGGTAACACGCCAGTAAGTTGATTAGGAATAATCTTACCCAAGACATCTCGCTTTGGTAATAATTTATTTCGTAAAAAAGGTATAGATGATTGAATTGTATCCATAATCCCGTTAGATTCTCTCTGATATGGGTCAAATACTTTTGCCGTATCTTTTACTATATTTGGAATAAATGAACCCAACTCACTCCCGACAAATCGTGATGGTTTATTTTTTACTGGATCAGTTAAGACAGCCAGTGGTTGTTGAATACCCGATAAAAATGTTTGGTTAGTAAATGCTTTACCTAAATATCCACCAGTATTTAATACTTTATCGGTAAAAGGATTTCCTTTTCCTTTATTTTGGCGACTCCACTCACCTCCGGCAAGAAGGATAATGGCTTCCGGACCGACAGAATTTATAGAACGCCATTTACCCAAAAGCATAATTGAATTACGGGGTTTGCCTTCTAATTCCCATTGACGGGTTTCAGTTTCATCTTTAGGTTCGCCTGATATGAGTCCTTTTTTAGCTAAATATGCACCAGCGGCTAGAATTGCTATCCCTATTGTTCCACGTCCAGCTTGTTGAGCAGCCGCGCGTTGTAAAACGGGGTTGGCTGATTTACTGAAAAGCACTTTAGCATCATTAATTAATCCCTGTGTCAGTCCAATGGGAGAATAAGCAACCAATTGTCCAGCAATAGATGAGGGAACTCCCGTGAATGGCATTAAGAAATCACCAGCAAATTTTGCATATTCATTTTTACTTAAAGTTCTTTTTGCCGAAGATGCTAAGTCTCTTAATATATTCTTATTTTGGAATACGGCAGTTGCGGCATCATTTGTGGCAATAGACTTCATATCATCAGTAGCATTTTTAATTAAATTATTAATGAAAGTTTTATTTCCACGCTTTCCAGCATTAATTGCCGCCGTATTTGCTTGTTCTTGTAAAGAGTGTCCAAAAGCAGTGTGATAAAATATTTTATCTTCCGCACCTAATGATCTAAAAATAATATTTGTTGCTTTTTTGAGACCTTGTTGTATAGGAGTATTTGCCCATGTAGTATGTTTACCAATATCTAATTTTCTCATAGTTTGCTCTGGATCAAATCCATGAAGAAGCATATCCTTTGAAGATTGAATACCCTTTTTTATTCCCCCACCAGTCTTGAGGGTAAATGATTTTGATCTAGGTGTTCTCTTAAGAGACGAAATTATTATATCATTCAATGCCGCAGGAGCATCTTTTACCACTTCAGCAATTCCGTGTACAGTGTTGCCAATTATATTTCTTTCGTGTGTTCGGAGCGAAGAAAGCAACCCAGCTTTCCATGCAGTAATCGCCTTATCTACAAACGTAGAAGGTATAAAATCTTTTAATGAATTATCTAGTTTGTTTATTAGAAGGTTTCTTTCCCTACCAACAGGAACACTTTGTATTTTTTTAATTGAATTACTGATAAATTCCTGTTGTGTTCCGGTTAATTCAGGAATCTTAACTTTTGCTGTTAGGTTGAATCTACGGATATTACCAGCCGCAGATAGTGAGATAGCCTCCGGACTCATTTTATCTAACATTGACGCAGCTTGTATTGCTCTTCCGTGTTCTGTTAATGCTTTGGAAATATTATTATATAAGTTTGCAGCCGGTTCGTGATTCCCTAACTTATCCAGATTAATAGCTTCCTGCATTGCGGCTGCAATTTTTTTATCGGCGTTTTGTACTTTATTTAAATCAACCTTAACACCTTCCACTAAAAGCGCTTTTGCCTCTCCCATTAAAGTATCGTTAGATTTTGGTACATATCCACCGGAAACATTTACTTTAGTTTTTCCGCTAATATTTTGAGCTTCTTGTACGGAAGATGCGAATCCTCGTTGCCTTAATTTATTATTAAGTATTGCACTCTTTACGTTATTGACAGTTTTACCATTCTGTGCTAGGTTCCCAGTATATGAAGACTTTGAAGAAGGTAATTGTAATTTTTGCCCTGATACTAGCCCTGATTGCATCGGGAATTCTTTCGGGGTTAATTGTGGTTGGGACGATAATAGGGACGGCTTTTTTGTTTGGAGGGCCTGTATAGCATCAACGTTCTTATTAGTCCCAATTTCTTTTGCAGGCGTATATACATTTATGCCGTTTTTTTCTAAAAGAAATATATCCTGAATAGTGCTTTTTAATCCAGAGTCCCCAAGCATGGCGGGTTTATAATTTGGATCAGATTTTATAATCTTTGCAACTTCATCAAAAAATTGTCCTGCACTATCAATTTTTTTCGTGTTTACTTTAAGAATTTTATTACTTAATTCTGTTTGAGCTACGCCAACAGATATTTTTTTACCAAGAATTTTATCAACTTTTCCGGCAATATCTCTTAATTTATTTTTTGCTAACGACTCGTCCAAAACCATATTATCTAAAATCTGTCTCTGTGATTTGGGTACGGTAACTCCACCAGTATATGTCCCGACATTCTGAGCTTTTTCAGTTATCTTATTTACATTAGCTTTTGCTGATAATCCTCCGGTAACTCCACCAAGCAAACTACCCAATCCCAAACCACTGACTCCACCAATAACTCCACTTTTAACAATACCACCAAGATTTTTGTCATCTTGCATTCCCTGGGATACGCCATAAGCCGCACCAATAGGAGTAGATATTTTAGCCGAAGATTTTGCACCCTCCATAAACCCCTTGCCAAAAGTTGTTGGTATTTTTTTGCTAGCTCCTAAAACAGTTGGCATGGCTTTTGAAAGTTGTCCCGATTTCATAGCCGTTGCAGCCTTCCCATAAGTACCAAAAGAAAGCGCATCAAGTAATACTCCAGCGGAATCACCAAGTATTTGTTTATTGCTTCTAATATGCCCCATTACATCTTCCGATGTAGAGCCGGCGGCTTTATACGCCTCATTTGCCTGATTGATATAATTAACTTTTCTTTTAATATCCGTCTGTTGGTTTGCTAGTTTTAACATAGCATCACCAGTATCCATGTTTTGTTTTGTAATTTCATCAATCTTTTTTTTCCCTCCCGTCATAACAAATAAAGACTGACCTAAAGATTTCCCGAGATTTTGTTCGCTTTGGGTAAAAAAATTAGCGAGTCCTTTTCCTATTTTTGCTACTGCTCCTGGTACTTCTTTTACAATATCTCCAACCCCAATCCTAGACTGTTTTTGTTCATACTGAATAGGCTGAACAGATTGATTTTCCTGTGCAGGTATAGTTTTACTACCATACTTGTCTCGAAAATATCCCATATTATTGAGTAGTATCTACTGATTGACCACCGAGCAATCCACTTAATAAACTAATTAAGTCATTCTGACTTTTAGGTTTAAGTAGATATGAAAATGGAGCAGCGGTAGGATCGTTTATTATTTTATCAAACTGTGTTGGATCTTGATTAATAATTTGCTGTGCTTCAAGATAATCCTGATATACCTTACGTGTATCAACACTTTGATTATCAGGGAAACTTGCATCTTTTAAAAATTTTTCATAACTAGCCGTATTTCCACTGGGTACTTCTTGACCAATAACATCATATAAAGTAGTTCCTACAGGAACATTAAATTTCTGTGCTTCCAAAATGGTTAGAATACGATTTTTCGTACCACTACTCCCACTACTACCCCCACGATTGCTTCGATTAGTAGCATCAATTTCCGCTTGTTTTTGCAATATAGTCAGCGGATCCATGCGAGAGTCAAATTTTTCCTGCGCTAGCCGTGCTTGATTTGCCTGTTCCCCACTTAGTAATGACCTGAAGAAATCACCGGCGCTATTTACCTGTTGTAATGAAGCCGCAGTTTCCGCATCGTATGCCTTGCCCGCAGTATTCAAAACATCAGCACGTTGTCCGCCTAAGTCAGAAAGTTTTCCCTGCACTCCTGTTAAATTAGATGCCAGTCCTCCCAGTTTTGCATCTAACAATGCCTGTCGTTTATAAGGGTCGGTAATTCCCTGACCAATTAAATCTTCCCGATATTTAGTAGGTGTGGAATATTGTTGTTCCGTCAATGCTTTTTCTTGATTTCTAAGTGCTGTATTTTGAGTATCAGCACCAGCTAAAGCTGATTTCAGTGCCGCTAAAAAAGAAGCACCACCAGTCTGTTGTTTCTGATATTTTGATTGACTGTCCTGATAAATTTTATATTGTTGTTCGCTAGTAGGAATACCCATATTATCACTGGGTGACTGACCATTTGAATAAATATCATTTCCCTTGCGTTGAATCATACCCTCAAGTGTTTTTGGGTCGTATTGCTTTTGTAATTCCGACCAATCCTTTGGTGTAAGTTTATACATTTATTTTGTGTTAAATTGTGCTAAATAACGCTGAAATGCTTGATTGTAAGCATTTGATTTTACCCCTGCCAGTGTTGATAATTGTTGCTGTCCTAAAGCCTGAGTATCATAACCCTGATTCGTTGTTAGGTAATTCGTGTCGTACGCCTTATTCTGATTAAATAAATTGGTTTTGTAGGTTTTATCCTGGTTTAGAAGATTTGTGTCATAGGCCTGATTTTGTCCGAGATATTGTTGCGCCCCTTGAAATGCCCCTGCCTTTGATAAACCTCGATTATAATAATCGGAAAGTTGACTGTTTTTTTGCTGTTGCTGTTGTTCAGTAAGACCTTTTAACGATTGATTATAACCTTCTTCTAAATTCCTTTGGTTTACATCTTGTGTCTGGCTAAGTCCTCTTAATGCATCCTGTTGTTGTGCCTGAAGTTTTTGTTGTTCCGTCAGAAAAGTCGGCTGATAATCGGCATTAGCTTGAGCTATTATATCTGCTTCATTATACAAACCAGAATCTTCAAAAGAAGGAGGAGGGGTGGTTTCTGGGTATAACGATTTTGTAATTGCATCTATAAGAGCCTGATTTGGATCTACTGGTGCTACTGGGTTTGCTTTATCTTTTCTATATTGTTCGAATACTCCTTTTGCATGTTTATCAGCCCTTAGGTTTTTGTTTAACAGATTCATACCACGTTCACCGTAATATTTCATTTCCCCAGCATTAGCATTGCGACCAAAGGCATTAAAATATGCTGCATTTATTTCTTTTTGTAATTGTGGTGTTGCCATAGTTATTTAGTTTATTATTTTAGGTGTTGATTAGAGCAAATTTTCCATAAAACTTTTTTGCCATTTGGTCGTAGTCATTAACAGCAGCTTCACGAGTCTTATGATATTTGTAGTGAATATGTTTACTCTTACCATCAACTGTTTTTGATGACTCTGTTACCCAATACTGTCGCCATTTCGTCACGCTACTTCGTAACCAAATGCCGCATAAATGTATTTACCTAAAGCCGCTGTCCATACTCCTCCAGCGCCAGTAGAATAACAAGTAACCGTTGTAGAGCCAGCAGTTAGTTGCATCCAAGGATTGCCATTAAGATATACGTCATTATCCATCGCTCTTGCTATTGGGACGGCGATAGTTTGATTACTGGCAACGGGCAAGGCAAAGGTGGCATAAGTTTGGTTTGACGTTCCGACAAATGAAAGTACAACATTCACCCATTTCCCTATTTGGGAATATCTTGCGACTGTAGTAACCGCCCCAGTCCAACCGCTTGGATTTGATGTCCAAGTAGCCGGAGCTGTATACGTCCCTAAAGCTGTTTTAGAAATGGCGAGAACATCAGTCGTACCAAAATTAACATTTCCTAACTGGCCGTTGACGATATTTACAATATTATTCCAATTTGACATATCCCGTGACGGATCATCGGAATTTCCAGCAATAATTTGATTTAACGCAGGTATGAATGACATAGTATTTTTTTTACTTATTTATCTAGCTATTTTTTTAACAATATAATTTAAAACAGCTGAATGGAAGGTAAACTTCTGTCCAGCAGTATTATTATATACCCGTAGTTTAATTCGTCTACCTCTAGTACCTGAAAAACGAACAAATGTATTAGCTTTTAATTGAGTGCCTCTGGTAAAAGCTCCTCTAGTTAAACTAGAACCACGAATCGGTGAATTGCCTAATAATGAAACCATTACATCTTTAAATGATGTATACAAGTCGGTGTTAATTCCGACGGTAGCAAAGTAGTTCCCTGAAGATTCCAATTCAATAAAGACACGTTTTACTATTTTTTGAAACTGAGGATAACCAAGCGGATAACCCTTTGTAATAAAATATTTCTCATATCCACTTTGATAATAAACAAGAAATAGACCGTCATGAGCGGCTACTGCTGTCCATGCAGATGAAGCGTAGGTAGCAAGATTTCCTCCTGTGTATGCTCCCGCAGAATCACTACCCCAATAATATTGCGAATTACCCGCTCCCTCGGTAGTGTGTTGGCAAACAATCCAGTAAGTACCTGGAACAAGTGAAAAACTACTAGCAAATACAACGTGTTTAAATAAGTAGGTTGTACCCGCGAACGCCGTAATAGTACCTGTAGCATCGGAATCAGCAAGTGTGCCTGATGGTTTTCCAGAATCGTCAGTTTCTATTCGTACAGTTAATCCTGTTGTAGTGCCAGCGTTTTTTTTCAAGGATAAAGCCACTTGTGTCAAAGTTTCCATATTAGAAAGAGTAAAACTTTGAGCGCATCTTTTTACAGCACCAGATGCCGCATCAATGGCATTATTTGTGGTTGCGGCAGTCAAAGATGAGGCAGTTACTAATTCATCGGCATAAGTACTTTGTCCAAATTTTAAAATAGTGCCATCCGTATCCGATCCACCATAAAATCCTACCGCATTAGCTTCGGAAAAAGTAGCAAAACAAGATATATTAAAATTATCGCTTCTAGGAAAATAAATATTCCTATTTGTATCATAAGTCAGCATTTCATCTTGTACTGTGCCACCTACCGATAATTGCAGGCGGTAATATTGATTGTCCACTCCCGCACAGGAATTTGTCAAAATAGTTCTTGATACAGTTGAACCTAAATAGTCCTTTACTTTTGCATCTGAAATATTTTGTACGTTTAATCCGTCAGTTCTCATTAATCCCACTTTTGAAATAAAATAACAAAACTGCCCGACTACTTTTGCTGTACGTTGAGCAATACATCCGATTTGTGTCGGTAGAGGTATTATGCTGTTAGGTTCAAAAGCAATATTAGTAAATATAAACGATCCGATTCGATATATTTTATTTTCAGTAAATACAAGTAAATAATCAAATAATGGAACACATACTACTACGGGTTCATCAACATCAAAATAGTCATTAGCTCCTATTGTGTGAGCATTTTGACCGGAATAGTAAACTCTTCTGGGATTATTAACTGTATTCCAGGCTATTAGTCTTTCTTTATAAACACAAAGACCCGCCGCAGTATCAGATGACGTTGCAGCCGCTTTAGGAAATCCCGTTACTTGTGTCCATGTAGTGCCGTCAAAATAAGTTACTCCCAAAGCCCCTGCCTCTGTATTGCCTTTATTTGTCATATACAACCTGTCCAGGAAGTTGGCAAATTCAGCGGGCTTATTGGTTGTTAAAGTTAGTCCTGCGGGTTCCCAATCAACATTTAATACATAAGCATCGGTATTATAAGCACAAACAAGTTTTCTTGCCCCAGTGCTGGGTTTTACATATTCTTCCATCCCCAGTATTTTTGTTGTATTGCCAAGATAATTACCACGAATTGAAATACCCTTGCGTGGTTCTATTGTGTCATCACCAGTAATTTCTACATTTCTGCCATCTGAAATTTCAGTATCCGAAATCGAATCCTGATTTGTATTTTCATTCCAGCCACCCGCCAGATTATTTATTGAAAAAGTTCTTAATTCAGCAGGAGATATTGGTGGTAGTGGTCTTTGCATATTAATATATTAATATGAACCTACTACCGGAGAAGGTATCAGTAGTAGGCTCGTATCAATCAACATTCGGACCGAAATTGGCAGGCATTGTTAAATTAGGACCCGTCATATTTACATTATCATCTTCACTTTTCATAACATGTAAAATATCCGGTTCATCTGAATATCTCTGTTGCATTTGTGCAATTAAATTATCGAACTGAATTTGTGTTACATTTGCTAAAGGGTTTGCATCCTTTTTGTAAAGTTCTATGAGTGGATTAAGTACAAGTAATTCACGAAACTCGGTAGGTAAATCTGGTTCTAGGGCATCGTTGGCAGGTTGTGTACTTACTGTTTCTAGGTCTACTATTACCGGTAAACGATAATATTTATATGTAATAACATAAACTCCGTCAGGGATTGGATAAGGTTGAATATCTTGAGTACCAGATGTTGATCCCCAAATTTTATAAGCGTAAGGAGAACCTGTTGTACTATAAGCAGGTTGTGATGAATCTAAATCTCTGTCCGGCCAATAACTCATCCTTACTTTAGATGTCGTATTTATAACATCATAAAGTCTTCCATAACCAAAATCACTAGCAAGCGAATAGTTTGTAGTTGTGTCCACAGTGTTAATTGTCCCTGTTGATTTTGCGAATTTCCAATTTATCGGCATCGACCAGATGCGCCTGAGAGTAGCAGTTATTTCACGTCTTACGGTAACGACTGTTTCGGCAGAACTATCATCAAATCGGTCATAAATCGCATTTTCTATATCCTGATATGTAGTAAGGTTTGCCACGTTTTATTTCATTACTCCAGCCAAATTAATTTCACAAGGGCTGATAAGCAATATATGCCGTTGCATTTGTGCCAGCTAGTGTCATGGTCAAGTTTGTTGAAAAAATTAAACCATGAGGGAACGTCATGCTAATAGTTGTATCTCCGGCCGCTGTTACTGCGACATTTGAAATAATCCATTGTGAAACCGCATTATCCAATAACGATAACGATGTAGCCGTTGTTCCCACTCGTAAAGTAATTGCAGTTACCAAACAAGGGGTCGTACTGACTGATGTAGCCGTACCAACCGCTAATACGCCCGAAGACTTTGACCGAGATTCATAAGCCATAATTTTTTACATTAAAAATAAGAAGGTATGATTTCCTTCTCTAAAATCATTATAACACTACCAATAAATTACGCAAGAACATTATATTTCTGGTTTTTTATTCTCATTTGGGGTAGGGGTATATAAATCCATACGCATACCCAGTTTATTCACTCTTTCCATAAGCATTTTATTATCCATCCCAATTCCTCCGTCCTGTAGAATATAATCCAACATTTCAGCTATACTTTTATCCCTGGAACGCTCGACTAAATTAGCAAATAATTGGTTAAACAGCGCTACTTGATCAAAGTCAGTAGTGCATGAAGAGTAAACTGGTTTTTCCTTTTTAATACCTTTTGGCATATATTTATTTTCTTTCTTCCTTAGGGTTTTCCTTTGGAGTTAATATTTTTTTTAATTCCTGAGCAATTTCAACGCCTTCACCTTTCCAGTTACTTTCATTAATCAGGTAAAGTAAAATTGATGCCTGTTTTTCGGTTAATTCAATTATCATATTTTTTCGGGGAAAATAGTTGATAATAATTTTTTAGCCCTTATTTCATAAGTGTGATTGGCTAGAGTATGTTCCATACCTGCTTTAGCGATGGCCTCCCGTTCAGTTTCATGCTCTAAATAATAATGTGCTTTTTCTACTGCTTCATCCATTGTTTTGTAGGTTACTAGATGTTTTCCGTCTTCAAATAATTCATCAATATGAGGAACCCATTCAGTTAAAAGAAATGACCCAGTAGCCATAGCTTCTCCCACTCTCATATTAAAATCGTCAACTGCTGCGGTATTAAAAACAATCTTAGATTTTCTGAATATATCTGCCGTATCCAATCCTCCTGCCGGTTCGCCATAAATCCACCTGGAAAATTTTTGTCCATAAAAATGATTAGGAAATTCTCTCAACATTCTATCTAACATTTCAGCTCTCTTTCTGAAAGTAACAAACCCAACAAAGCATACATCGTAAGTTTTTAATGCCACTGGTTTGTTAGGATATGCTTTTGGTTCTACAGCACACGGCAACCAGAACACTCTATCTTTACGTTCAGGGTGTAATGCCAAATATTCATCCATACCCCGTTTTTGATTAAAAAACACCCAATCCGCACCATCAGCCCTTTTGAACCTATAATCGCGTCCTGCGTCAGTTATGTGCGTATCACAGGGTATGTAGACAGATGGTGATGGTATTTTTTCCATTGGTTTGTAGGGCAAGTCTAAACCGTCTTCTCCCCAATCGACCCATAAATGTAAATCAAACTTTCCGAATCTATCTAAATCACCTGTATCTTCGGAAGTGAAATGTATTACTTCATGTCCCAAAGATTCTAAAGCCACCTTATAATACAAAGGAGCGCCATCATTCCTCCCCATCCGATTTTCAAAATATGTAGCTATGCGTAATTTTTTCATGCCTTCTCAAAATTAATTATAAATGAATGTGCGTTATCAGGATCTATTGTTTCTTTATATATTAATCCGGATGCTTCACCTAAAATACGCAACGATCCCGGCGTAAAGGCGTGTAAGTGTTCAGGATTAAGTGTAATGCTATCCTGTAGTTTTTGATTAGGCACAGCAATAAGTAATTTACCGCCAGCCTTAACTATTCTTGCCCATTCTTTTAATATTGTAATGGTGTCCAAGCAATGCTCAAGAACATGCCTGGCAATCAATGTGTCAAATTGTCCATCTTCAAAAGGCAATGGCTCACTGACATCCGCCACTACGTCCGCTACTGATATTGCTTCCTGCATCCAGGGTATCACTTCTCCTTTAGGAACACGGTCAACTCCCAGTGCATCTGGGACAGTCTTGGTCGCACCACAACCAAGTTCAACTGTTTCACCAGATACTAACTCTTTTATTGCCTCCCCCTCTTTATCTTTTTCGACACTTTCTTCTCCTGGATGAGATTGCGGGGTCATGGTTTCCCACCAGTTGAGAAATCCGTGCTTTTTAATAAGTGCAGCGTTTGTCCGTTCAGTCATTTCTTGAGAGTTCCATCCATTCGGTTTTGTATGATCGCCATGTAATCTAATACCTGTTTGAAAACCATGATGATAAACAAACACATCATTTAAGACAGCCATTTTCCACTTCTTCAAACGCAAACGGATAGAATAATCAATATCATCACCACCTGGCAAAGTATCGTCAATACCACCTATATCATCCAGGGCGGACCTGCGGAATAATACACAAAAACCTATCAAGAATTGCACTTGAAACATTTGATTATATGGTTGTAGGAATATATTTTGTGGTCCCATAACTACATTACTTGATGGGCCGACTGCCCCAACATCGGGACGACTTTCCAGTAATCTTGTCATATTCTGCAACCAGTGGAAAGATGAACGGGGTATAAAAATGTCATCATTGGCAAACATTACATATTTTGAAGTAGTATGTTTTAATCCTTCTTTTAACCCACCCTCCCAACCCAAATTTTCACCTGGATTGATAATCTTTATTGGCCAGCCTTTAAACATCTGGTCTAAGGGAGCTTTGCCATTGTTAATAACAATAATATCTACAGGGTAAGCACTACCTGAATTAATTATTGATTGCAGGCATGCACGAAGTTGCTCAACATTATCGTAACTTGGTATTAAAATAGAAACTGGCTCGGTCATATATTTTTATAACTAATAATAGCAAATCCATTCCCAACGTATCTGTCTGGTTTTACCCCACGGATACACGCTTCCAAACGATATTTTGAATGTTCTTTAAGCCAATCTGTAATAGCTTCTGATACTTCTTTAGCATTATCTTCTTTCCCTTTTGTAGTAAAATCATCAAAAATAATAATTGCCTCTTTAGATAAATGCGGTTCAGCCCAAACTAATCCATCAATAACATCCTGATATGTGTGGTCAGCATCTATAAACAAAACTCCAATTGTTTTCGGGTCATCCCAGACTATTTTACGGAAATCTGATTGTAATACAAATGCTGGAGTTTCAAAAGTTCTCATATTCTGTTCCATTAATTTCTTTCCATGCTCATTCAATTTTTCATTGCCATATTCCAAATCATACGGATCGATTCCTATCACAGAATTGTTTGAGTCCAAACCTGCCGAAGCCAGTGTAAAACCAGTCCACGTTCCCTGCTCCACATACGTTTCAGTTTTATTGTCTAAGTGTTTGCAGGCATAATGGATAATCTTACCTAGTCTTGCCGAGGCCATACCTCTACAAATCAATCGCAGTGCCTCAAAGCGAGCGTCATCGTTATCGCTCATCATTATACTAGGCAATTCTTTTAAAAATTCATTTAGTTTCATTTTGGTTGTGATTCAAAAGTTTCTTCAGTAATAACTACCCTTTCCCCTAAGTGTCCTATCTTAGTTGCCGTATCAACAAAAATATGTGCCCCAACCCGACCAGCACAATGGGAAAAATGTATATCTTCACCGGCTCCTGATGTAGTCATAAACCACGGCTGTTTCATTTTATTTAAAATAGACATATTTATTAAAACCGCTCCAAATCCTACAGCATCACACTCCACTAATTGGTCTTTTGGATAATCATTGACCGTAACATTCAGATAATAATCTTTCTTCTCTACCCCGTCCCACCCTTTATTTAAACGATAAATTACAGGGCTATAGGGTGAAAGACGTGTGAAGGCAAGTGCAGCGACTATATCCTTTTGATGTTTAAATAGTCTTTCAAATAAATCAGGCATAACCAGCATATCATCATCAAACATAAATAAATATTGAGCCTTCATATCCCGTGCTGTTTCTGCAATTTTTTCACGAGCTAATGCCGGAAATACTCTGGGAATAGTAACTAAGTGAAATTTAAATTTAACTCCATCAGGATAATCAAAAATATCCCCATCTACTTCATGGAGACCAAGTTGTGATGCTACCTGTAGTTTTCCTATATGATTCAGTAATTCTAAATGATTATCATAGGCAGGAGCATCGGTAGTGCCCTTTGTTGGCACTCCTATTACTACATTAATTGTTTTTCCTTCTCCCATTTTATTATCTTGTAATATGTAATTTTATTAATACCCATTCCCAAAAACTTACATAATGAGCATCCGATAATTGATGACCAACACACGCTCCCTTACTTATCATCCTATCAGTAACGATACGATGATCATAGTGACAGCGAAAGTATTTTATTTTATTCATATTCTTCTCTAGGGACGGGGCCATAGATACCCCGTCCCATTTTTAATATTTACTTAGAGGCCTCTGACAAATCCTGATCCAATTGGCTGTCCACCAGAAATGTTAGTCGTAGCAACGACATAAACATATTTGAACATAGCAACTGAACTTGCTTGAGGAACGCCTGCCGATACAAATGTTCCGGCGACTCCGCCACCTTTTAAGATGGCTTTAGCAATTCCCTCTACTCCGATTGTAACGTCTGCAACAGCAGAATAAGCCACAGAAGCTAATCCGTAAGCGACTACTCTTCCATACGCATTGACGGCAATGTCTTCTGCTGCAATACCGGCAAACTGTGCCATAGTGGCATCAGTGCTAAATACTGCTTTCCCGCCCCCAGTAGAAACTACCTCAGCGGCCGCAGCACCAACCCAACGCATACCAAAGCCAGTGGTGGCAGTTGTAGCATTGACGTTGTTGACAACGAGATATACTTTCTCATCGTCCGTTCTATTTACCTGTTGAATTTGCATTTTATTTTCGTTTAATATTTGTAAGTAGGCTCATTATTTCTAACTGGCATCTCTCACAAACATAGTTGATAAGGTTTCCTTCTCCTCATCGACCTATAGCCCACCAATTTCCGTCAGTACCAGATTCAGTAACAAGAGTGATAGTACCGCCGGAAACAGTGAATTTAGGATTTTGTGAACCAATGTGAGATGTGATCCACGCACCACATGCAATAATAGCATTGAAGCCCGTAGTTATATCTCCACCGACATCCGTAGCGCCGTTAGTAAACGTGCCAGAGATTATTCGGTAAGGACCAATTGGGGCAGGCCCTAGTTGAGTTGAAGTGGTTGTAGCAAATGCCATAATGTTCCAATTAGTTGATTATGCAGTAATTCCTGTCAATTTTCCATGTCTGCGTCTTTGCAGAGCAATGACATTACCCATAAACAGAACATTAGCAATCTTTGCATCCTGATTAGCAGGTTTTACGAAAGGTGTAGTCTTCAAATCACCATCAGGGTGTACTGCCAGTTTCATAAATTCACTGTTAATCATATACATTACGCCAGAAGTTGCATTGCTATCCCACATCAGGGTCATTCCTTTGAATTTCAGATTTTGGAATCCGCCGTCCAGTGTTGCGCTATCGGTAAATCTTTGCTGTGTCTGTAATGATTTCTCATAATACTCAAAGATAGTCTGAGTAGTAAGACCCAAGTCAGGATTTCCCATACCGTCAAGTGAGCATGAATTATACAGAGTTCTCATATTATCCAATCCTTGCGTCGCAAAAGAACCAGATGCGGTTACTTGTGCTTGCCAGAAAGCCTGAGTAGTGCTGTTTATATTACCAACAGTTGAAGTAGCATTGATTAATGATTGAAACCCATTAATTCCATTAGAACCTGCGGAATTAGTAAGCTGTGAACCAAATAAATCAACATCTAACTTTGTTTTGAGCGCCATTTCAGCATTATCTGTTTTTGCCTGTAATAGATTGATGATTTTTACTTTACTACCACTATTCTGACGTTCGTCACGTCCTGAAATAGCAATACTTGAAGCATATTGCGCCCAAGGATATTCAGCGGCAGTTTCGTTGTCTTGCGGAGTTACGTCAATAATCCCATACCCTGCATAAGCAGCGGCGGTGGAATTTTTGGCATAAGTGACAGGCACAACAATTGTGCGTCCGCCATCTACAGTTAGTTTAGAACCTTTCTCCATCATCCAATAAAAGAAAGGTAACTTTTTGTAAATGTTGTCTTGTAATTGCGGTTGGTAATTTTGCAGAGTTGTTGATGCAATTGAATCAAAATCTGTATTTAATTGTGAACCAGGAGAAGACATTTTATTTTTAGGTTAATTTATAGTTCCTTCTTCAGCTTGCGCCCATGCGTCAGCAATAGACTTGGCTTTAGCTTTTCCGGCGGGTGCAGTTCCTTGCGGAGTTACAGATGTTTCTTTAGATTTGTTAAGTAGTTTCTTAACAGCTTGATCCGCTCCCGTCTTTTGTTGCTTTTCCCAAGTTACATACCGGTATGCCATCTCTAAACTTTTTTCATTCAGATTTTCAGCAAGTGAAGGATTTTGGTCTAAAAATTCAGCAATAGCATCTTTGTTTTCCTTGAAATCAGGATATTTTGATTCCATACCCTTAACCATTTCGTCGGCTTGACGTGTATAAACGTCTTTAGCCATAGGGTCAATATTCTCAGATTTGAATTGAGATATTTTCTCATCGAAAAGTCTTTGCGCTAATTTTTCTGCACGCTGGTCAAGATATTCAAGTACCTTTGGAGCGTCCATTTGTGAAAAATCAGGCAATGGTTCGGGTTGGGCAGGTTCAGGTTGCAACGCATTCTGAACACGCGGGTCTTGAGAAAACTGCTCATAAAGAGCCGCTTTCTTTTCGACTTCCGACCAATTTCCCAACTTAGATTCAAGGTTTTGATACCGGTCAATCGGGATATATTTATCCCGAAGAGCCTCTGGTAATTCTTCTTGAATTGGATCAGCACTTGGCTGAGTACCCTCTTCAGGAGGATTAACAGTAGCATCGTCAGTGGAACTTGGAGTGTCCCCAGTATCAACTGGAACTCCACCTTCTAAAGTGTCCCCACTAGAAATGTCATCTGGCATAGGTTTATGTTAAAGAATAAAAAGGACTGATTTCTCAGTCCATTAGTGGAACCCTCCGCTGGAGTGAAGCGTCCCACAAATAGACCGATCTCCAGCGATTAGTATTCTTTATCCTATTGATTGTAAACTTTCTTCTCTATGAAATCTATCAAGTAATTCTCTGTAATGATATTTGTCTTCCACCCAGGCGTTCATGCCTTCATTAAACCCAGGTTCTGAATAAGCATAATTAGGTCTTCTACTCCTACCGCTTCTTATATCAGACCTCTGCTTTTCATTATACAGCTTATAATGTTTTTTGCAATATCGAGAAAATGGTATTTCTCTCGGTATATGGCATACAAGGCAATAAATATCTTTGTATTTTTTATATAACTCCGGCTCTTTTTTACTTAAAACATCTCTGCTATATTCCAATAATTCTTTATGACGTTTCGGATCTCTTTCTGCTATTTCTTTATCAGTTATATATCGCATATTACCCTACATAAGCCTCAGTTGTTGGTCTGACATATTGTATCTTGTTTTTATCTACCGGACCCATTTTCATACCCATACCGGATTTGTGCATTGGACTGGAACCTTCGGGAATATCCATAGGTTTATCAACTCCTACTTTTTCTATTTCGGAAGCACAGAAAGTAAGGGTAGCGTTATCATTTTTAATTAAAACTGCTTTGACCATAAACATACATTCATGACCTTCTTCATAATTACCCAGTCCTAATTGATTTGCTTCCGCTGGAGTAATAGTAAATTTAAAACCTTCCTTTGCTTCTTCCATTTTATTTTTTTCTTAAAGAATCTAAAATTGCTTTGTTTTTTTTCTTTTTACCTTCCGATATTCCAATAGCAATAGCCTGTTTACGATTGATCACAACCGGCCCCTTAGCAGAACCACTATGTAATTTACCCGAAGCAAACTCATCCATTACTTTGTGCATTTTTACTTCTGCGTATTTCATTGTGGTGGTGTATTAATTGGTGGAGTAGGATTTGACCACTCTGGTTGCTCTTGTGGAGGCATAGGAGGCTGTCCTGGCATTTCTTGTCCCATAGGTGGCATAATTTGAGGTGTAGGAGGTGTAGATGGAGGCAATCCTGCCATTTGTAATGCTGCCTCAATTTGATTAATTGATACTTGTACTCCGCCTTTAATTAAATCAGATATTGCAACTAGTATTTGAGCAGGTGTTGATACAGGAGGTGGTGGTGGTGACGGCGGAGTATTCTCATTCTGCTTAATTATTTCCTTTGCTTTATCAGCAATACTTGAAAATTGTGGGTATGTATCCAAAATAGATGCAGCAACATCTGGGAGTAGTTTAGATAACATCGGAACAGTCGCTATGTGTGCACTGACAGCACCCGCTTCTTTTCTTACTTGGTCATCTGTCTCACGCACCATTGAACCAGAAACAACAGATAATAGCATTTCACCTTTAATATCTTCTGATGATACCTCTTGCCATTCTTGTGTTTTAGAACCGTTTATTTTAACAGCCGTTGGGGTTTGTAAATTTGCCTGGTCTAACTGCAATAATGAGCCATAAATATCCTCCACAAATTCCTCAACCATTTCCTGTTCTTCATCTTCCCTCGCTTGACTTCTGCTTTCACCGATTTGGTCTTGACCCAAAGTTTCATTAACACTCTTACCTGATAAACCAACTTGAGACATTCCCGTAATAACGTTTATATCATCTTTAGTCAGACGATCCATTTCATCATTCGCCATTGTCTGATTAGCGTCAGATATTGGTACAACTAAATTATTGATGTTCTTTCCGCCCTCTAAGGATATTGGGACAACAATGCCATCCTGTCCTTCTTCAATTTTTGCAATATCATCACTGCCTAAACTGCTATCAACTAAATATTTACGGTTGAATCTTTTACGATGAATTGATTTTTGAGTACGGGTTTTATTCAGCTCTAACTGCAATTTTTCCATTATCTGGATAGTGCTTATCGGCCACTCGCTCTCTAAATCATCATCACCCCAAATAAAACGTACAGGGATTGCTTTCTCTTCACCGAATATTTCAGCATAAGGATTCTCTTCCGGTGCTAAAATAGGTTTATCCTCGCTTTGGACGTAAACAGCTCTTTCTTCCGAATCGTAGTAATGAAATGTTTTGATTCGTGCTAAGTCTTTTGATTCAGAAGAACTTTTATTGCTTTTAATATATGAAATTGATGCCGGCCGCAGGTTTTTTAATACTTCCTGGTCATAGTTTTTATTCTTTTTCAAATCATCTAAAGAACTGTCTACCTCGATAACCACATAAGGTTGTTTCTCCGGAGTAAACGAAGGAGGTAAATGAAGTTTTAACGGATGAATACGTCTGAAATCGGGTTGATCTGAATTAATTGATTTTACTTCGTCTTTATCTTCTTCTAAATCAGTTTTCCAACCAACAAAAAACGCTCCAATTCCCGTGCGTTGCCAATCTGTTAAGGATTTTTTGATTTGGGAGCGTATTCCTAACTTCCTATCATTCATCTGCTTATTTACCACCGGTTCGGCTTTTTCAGCAGCTAAAACAGCCTTTTCGTTCTTAGGATTGACAGGTTTTACATTAATAAAAGGATTGCGATAATAAAGTCTAGATAACTTATTTTTTATTACCGCAAATACATAATTAACAAAGATATAATCACTTTGCTTAATTGAGCCTGGTCTTGCTGTGCCATTCCAGAATTTATTCCACGTTTTTACCTTATCATGCCAAACCTTAGAGTTATTACGGGCAACTAAAATACGGTCAAGAATTATTTTATTCTTATCTTCTGTTTCTGTTTTTTCTTTTTTCTTTGCCATTAGATTATAGAATCAGCGAGTTCGCGCCTTTTCTTCTCTTGGTCTATCGTCCATAGGAACGAACCTATAGGAGGACTGTCTTTTTTAATTTTTGAAGGATATGAACGGGATACTAGGAAATATCTAAGATCGTCGCATGCATGGTCGTTTGAATCAGTATTCAAATCTTCAGGTTTTAAATCATCATGCACCATTTCAGGAATAGTCTCTATCATTTTATAACATGTTTTGAAAATACGCAAGCGAGGAGGTTTGTTTTCATGATTTAAGTATTCCCTAACAACCGCCCACCCATTAATTCGGTCATTATTTGCTTTAGTAAGAGGCACTCCGTTTTCAGCATATATTTCTTGTGCACTCTTTCCGTCAGTAGGCGATTTAATCCACATAGATGGATCAGCAGCCGTGTAGGTAATCTCTTCACCCTCCGATAATTCCTTTATCCTTTTAGCATGGTTAGAAGCCAATTTATCAATCAAATAATGCTCCCGATAGCAATAAACATTATCATCAGGGTCTAACGCATACCAGTGGCAAGATGTAGGTTTAGCGGAACCATGATCAAGCCCTCTATATCTTTTCCATTCTTTTGGTATTTTAAATGGTTCAACTACGTGTACATTATAATCCCATTCGCTAAAATATTGTCCCTCAAATATATCAAAATCGCCTTCTCGCCAAGCCTTACCTAAATTGCCGGATAAACCCTCAAGATAATCAATATATTCTTTGTTAAGAAACGGATTGTCTTTGTATGTTGATGGAATATATCTGGTTATGGTTTCCTTATTCTCTCTAAATGGAATTACATAACGCTTTTTAACTAAGTTGTGTCCAAGGCCACCAGGGTTAAATGAACAATACAGTCTAGGTCGCCAGCCGGCTTTACTGGTACGCAGAGAACCTTTTAACTTGTCTATTTTATCCTCTGTAAGCTGATTTGCTTCCTCTAAAACTATTACATCGTATTCAATCCCGATATATTTATCAATATCATTAGCGTCGTGAAATCCGCCTAATATAATCCTTGATCCGTTTGTCAGAGTAAGAACATTACCAGCCTGGCTATATCCAACCCTGCCACGAATTACTTTATCAATTAAATCTCCAAACGATTCTTTAGCACTGACTGCGGTCTTACGTAAAAATAACACTTTCAAACCAGGGAAACGCTGACAATCATCAATGGAAACTTGAGCAAAGCAAGCAAAAGATTTTCCCGGCCCCCTAGCCCCACCGGCTGCCACTTCTATCGGCCCATCCGGTAAATCACAAGTGCGAGCTATTGCATGGAATTTTAACTGCCAAGGCAATGGTATATATTTTGCTATTAAAAATCGCTCAATCTGTTCCCTTGGTACTTTCGTTTTTTTGGCCAGCGTCAGAAGTCTTTCTATTGGGGTCATTACCATATATTTTATTTAAAGCCTCAATGTTTGATATTTCAATAGGAGCTCCTTCTGGCCCGGATAATTCCAGAGATGTTTTTGGCATTCCCTCCGTACGATTAGCTACTTCTTGAAACTCTTTTAAATCAATACGTCCTTTTAATACTCTTTCATAAGCTAAACTCGCCGCCATTGTATGTTCCGGATTATCTTTTTTCCACGACAGAAATGCTTTTGTATTAAGTTGCTTAAAAAAATTCATCCAATAGGAGAATGAGTTCTCTTTTGACCAACGACCATTAGATCGGTCTTGAGGACGTGTTTGCAATCCTCCGATACCCATCGGATTCATATTTCCACCCTTACCAGCCATTGTCTTAGTTATAAGTCATTTAAAACGATTCCCCTTTATTCTCACTAATCCTTCTCGTCTGCACTTCTCAATGGTTTAATAATAAGATCCTCACCACAACAAGGACATTTAGCTATTATATAATTATGTTTGTTCTTTTGTTCACAGTGTTCAGATATATATTCTATTGTACGAGCAATATTAATAAGTTCTTTATCATCTCTTGGTGGATATGGCAAATCAATGGATTCGTTCTTTTTTGATTTCTTCTTCCAAACGTTGTCTATTAACTTCATAATGTTTCTATTTAAATTTTATCACTAACGTCTTTATTTTTCCGCATATATCACATATAAATTCGTAGTTTCTTTTGATGTTTTTAATATTACCGACATTATTATATTCCCTTATAAAATGCCACCTGTGTTTATTGTTTATGTTTTTTCATAGCCGTAGATTATTAAGTATATCACTAATTTATTAATTTGTACATCAATATCCACTCATTTCATCTCTTCCCATTTCCGCACGCTTTTTGGCTATTCTTACAAACTCTTCTGCTCTTTTAATCTTAGCTTTTAATTTCTGCAGTTCTTTGTATTCATCAGTAGTTCTTAGCATTAATTTTGTGGCCGAAACATTATTATCGTTTGCTATCATGTAGCTTTGTTGTAATCCGGCAACTTCTTGATCAAGTTCTGTTAGTTTGTCGTCTTCATTCCCCAGTAAAGCATTAATCTTAAAAGCAATATTTATCCATTCAGAAGGTGGAAATGCTTCTTTTTGCTCTACCTTTTCCCTCATGAAGTCCAGTATTAAATCTATGGTTACTAATTTATCTGTCATTCTAGTAGTTTTAATACTTTTTTAGCTACATTGATTAGGCTTTTAATAGCCCACCTGGCTTCAGAATTGGCGTTCTGTGGGGTTTTAGGCTCTTGCGCGGCTCTGAATAGGTCAATCCAGTCATCTGACGACATACAAACAATCCAAGTATCTTCTGGCATGCCGTCAAAATGGACTACTACATAAGGTTTAGTATGAGACATTACCGAGTCTCTTTCTGATTGTCCAAACGCTCTTTTAAGATTTAGTGCTTTTACTGTTTTAATTTCAAAGTTTATTCCGAGTGAATTATGAATATCTGATTTTGCAATACCCGCACCTGATCCTTGATTTCTTTTTACATTGTCTATACCTTTAAAAGCAAGCCATTTTGCAAATCTATTTTCACCGGCATTACCTTTTTTCTTTGCATTAATTCTTGTCATATATTTTTAGAATTAGCGGGAGTCGCTGTATTACGAGCATATACAACAACTCCCATTCCCGACCTTTCGCAAGCTTTTAATAATTATTCATCGCCAGTTAATATAAATAATAATCAAATAAACCCCACACACCGCACCCAATATAAAGGCTATGCCTACTATTAAAGCGAATAAGGGTAATTTCATTTTGGTAGTTTTTAATAATATTCTAGCCATTCAGCTCGCAAAAGCTGAACGGTCAGAGTATTATTTATCAAGATTGATAAATGGAAGTGTTGAGTCTGGGATAAATTGCTGTGGCAATTTGCCATCCCATTTATTGATTGCACTTAACTGTATTTCCAATGCTTTTAACTGCACATATTCTGAACCACCTTGCACGTGAAATGTGTGGTTGACTCCAGCTACAAACAAATGCACCGTGGTTTCATTTACCACCTCGGTTATAATAGCCGGCAGGGTAATCAGCTTATTCTCTGAGGGAAAATAGCTGTATTGTACTATCATGCCAATTCTTAATTCATCCATAGATATTTTAAGTTAATTATAAAAAACCACTAGATATTTATTATATCACACCTGGGCTTTGTTGACTGTCACCTCTTCCACGCGCACAGGTACGCCCTGGCCTTCAACTTTGTTGTGCCACTTAACAAAATCCTCCGCTTTTTTCTTTTCTATGTAAATTAAACACAGCCCGTCATTGCTGGCAACGCGGCCGCCCTGCATGGTGATTGCGTATAGTTTTTGTTCTTTTGGCATAATGTTTTTTTCTATGATGTTTTTTACATAACCAAATTACCTGTAGTGGTTTAGAATAATCTGGGTGATGACCTTCTGATTTTGAATTTTGGCATTCCTCACAAGGTAGTTTTTTTATTTTTCCCCTTTTAACATAAACATGAAGGTATGATCTTGCATTGTTTCTTTTGCGCTGTTCTGCGGTTAATGGCCATTTACTTCTATTTTGTCGTGAATACTCAGCATGACATTCAAGGCAATATCTACCACCAATTCGACGTTTATTTATTTTGCATTTACTGCACATCCTATCCATACCGTAATTGTACTACATAAACACTAAAATTTAAAATTTCTTATTTTTTAGCTTTCTTTTTCGGCCCGGGATATTTTTTATAGCGGTCAATCAATCCCCTTTTTTCCTCAATAGCCTGTTCCAAATCTTCTAACCCCATACCCTCAAGAGGATCGATAGTTTGGTGTTTCTCCGGCGCATAGTCCCCAGTAATCTTATAAAGCTTATCCAGCGCTCTATCCTGCGTAATGGTGTCTGGCATCGCAAAGAACACTACAGCCGTCGTCATGAAGCGTTTGGTGCCAATAAAGCGCCATCCTTGAGCCTCCACCATCTCCTTAATTTCTTCATCCTTAATCTTGTAATAAAAATTGGCCTGTTGCATGGTTTTGGCTTCAAGTAAGGATTTGTGTTTCTTTTG
>Ga0172379_10001982_pt1 | contig 38134 bp, 56 predicted proteins | sample GrowelOW334metaG_FD_119756 | JGI IMG/M metagenome (GOLD analysis project Ga0172379, IMG submission 119756) | Groundwater microbial communities from an aquifer near a municipal landfill in Southern Ontario, Canada - Groundwater well OW334 metaG | ecosystem: Environmental > Aquatic > Deep... | reverse complement strand
GACTGGACGCTTCTGCCCATCGTCTCGCATCTCCCAGGCTACACCATCGACTTGGGTCCAGGTTGACATCTAGTATCTCCTGGTTTGTGGATCGTGAACACGATCGAAAACAAAGCCATTAGAGGTAATCCTCATGGCGTCCCGGCAGCCAAACATAGACTGCGAGTACCCCTGACTGGTGCGTAGTGCGGTTCCTGAATTGTCCAAGACTCCGCCTGCTGTACTGTCGGCCAGCGCACCAGCAGCGTACAGCTTGGACTCTCGACGACCATGCTCTACGTATGCCCACGCATTGGCGATCAGCGGTGGACCATCAGCGACCATAGACAGCACCCCAGCTACATACCCACGGAACTGCGCTTGGTTCAAACCATTGCCAGCGATAACTGCCCACCCTTTCGGTATGGTTGCATAGTGCGAAAATAACTCTTTCCCTATAGGGCCTGTCAAGTACACCCACGCTGAAACGCTGAAATCGCCAGAGAATGACCACCTGCTGTCATTTGCGACACTCAGTATGTCGGCGTCGGCGTCTGTAAGAATCGACTTACTACCAAACTTCACCTGTGCAGCACTCTGTGTCACACCACTATTCGTCACTACTCGACCGGATGTGCTGAACTGGTAGAGGTTGCTTGCGGAAGCCGTTCCACCGTACAGCGTACCGTTCCAAACAGCCAAGGAACGAATCTGAATCTCAGCCCCAAGTTGTGCTGCAACTTGAACCCAACCGATGCCAACATCATATCGGAAAAGTCTTCCATTCTGTGCCGTCCCACCATAAAGAACACCATTCCAAACAGCAAGTGAGAAGATGTAAATTTGTCCACCAAGTTGGGCTGCAACCTCAACCCAACCAATACCAACATCATACCGATAAAGCCGTCCTGTGTTTCCTGTCCCGCCGTACAGAGCACCGTTCCAAACAGCAAGGGAGTAGGCAGTATCCTCAGCCCCAAGTTGTGCTGCAACTTGAACCCAACCGATGCCAACATCATATCTATAGAGGTTCCCTGAAGGATATGTTCCACCGTACAGAGCACCGTTCCAAACAGCCAAGGAACGGATCTGAATCTCGACCCCCAGTTTTGCTGCAACTTGAGTCCAACCCACGCCAACATCATACCGATAAAGCCGTCCTGTGCTTCCTGTCCCGCCGTACAGAGCACCGTTCCAAACAGCAAGGGAGAAGATGTAGCCCTCTCCCCCTAACTGTGCAGCCGCAGGTGTCCAGTGACTCGGAGGCGTCGGTGATGTGTCGATGAACGTCCCACCGATGAACGGTTCGGCATTGACGTTCAACAAACAATGACTGTTGCACCCCTGCCCCGTCATTGCCCCATGACCAATCACCAGTGCCATTGGTCACTCCTCCGTCACAATCTCAATGGCAATCACCATGTTGTTGCTGTCACCAGTCGTACCCTTCGTTGCACTCAACTCCAGGGCACTTCCGTAACCCAACACATAGTTTGCCACCTGTACTACTGTGGTCTTGACCCCTGCCTCTGACTCGTTGAGTGCCACGGCAAGCAGGCTGGCTCCATTGATGGTCAGGTTCAACTTGGCATCTGCCCCACCCGAATCATCCGTGATGACCCGATAGTAGAACCCAACCACATAGGCAACACCACCACGCCAGGAAATGCCACCCTTCAAGAGCAGGTCATGTTCCAACAACAGAGCATCATTGGCGTCTGACCACCAACCCGGATCGGTGAGGTCAATCTGACGCAGAAGCTTGCTACCCCCGTAGGACAACTCGTCGTCGTCCCCCGCGGTCATGGGGGCACCACGGAGAGTGATCAGCAGTGTGGCACCTTCATTGACCACGATGTCAATCAAGCCGTAACGCCAGGTACCAGCAGTAGCCCTATACCGGATGGGTCGTCCAGCCGTCAGTGTGGCTAAGGATGTTGCGTTGTTTGGCACCCGGAAAGAAGTGTCGTCTACACGGGTGGGAACCTCTGATAGATGCCAGGTACCAGAGATCTCGATATCATTTCCAACTTGACTCATAGTGATGCCTGACCCCTCTGATAGAGTGACTGCCCCAGTAAGTCCAGCTGATCCCAATTTAGCAAGAGTGCTGACCCCAGTTCCACTGGCAGCGATCTCGATGTTATTTCCGACTTGGGTCAGAGTTGCTCCGGCACCTTGAGACAAAGTGACGTCGCCTTGGAGTTCGGTGCTCCCAGTCTTAGCGAGGCTGCTCACCCCAATGCCCTGTGCAAACCCTCCTCTAATAGGCATTGACAGCCTCCTCAGTATACCGCTGGCTGCTGGGCAGATCGGATCAGGTCTACGGTTACGGTGTCGGCATTTCCAGCCCAGGAAACCCGGAGATTGGTAAAGTTGCCCTCAACGGCAATCGAATCTGTGACAGTGACTGCCCCAGAGATTGGCACCCATCGGAGTGGGGCAGGAGCTACTGTCATGACAGCTGCTTCAACCCACACGGAGCCTGCTGCGGTCAGAGTTACCAAGAACATATGCCGGTAAGCATCCCGTGGTCTCGTCACGGCAGCAGCCCCAGCAGCGGCTGCCGAGGCATTCACAAGAGCAACTTCCTGCAATACCAACATTCTAGCCTCCTCAGGCGATTTCCATACCGATGGTGGTTTCAATCGAAAATGGAATCACCCCTGAGGCACTGGCATCCGCAGCAAGGATCAATTCTTTGACCCCCGGCTGAGCATAGCCACCCCCAGTCGGAATGGAGGACTCACCGGCTCCGATCTCCAACATTGGCTGGGACAAACCGAACGAAACCAGCAATGTGTCACCCACACTGAGGTTCTTGATGCAGACGGTGGATCCAGGACGGGGTAGCAACAGGTGCAAAGGCAAAGGTGTCTGAACCGAGTTGTCGAACACAGGTGGTGCCCCCGCGATGCATCCTGTTGCCAAAGGTGCACTTGCCTGTAGACTCAGCACATTGGCACTGCAGGCAAAGAAACTTGCCTGTGGGATTACCAGGATGGGCCCACGGATAGGATAGTTGGCATTCAAGGCTGCTCCAGCAGGAACGGCACTCCAGACTCCAGCTCGTTCCTCTTGCACTCGTGCATAGGTGAGCAGGTCGTCTGACATTCCAATATCTTCCAGTGCATACTGGAAACTCGTCAAACCCCTGCGGCACTCCGCCACACCATTACCTCTACGGATGATCCTGAGTGTCTGTCCAATGGTGCCCACGTCAACACTTAGGGTGTTCACCCCACCTGAGCCTGCCAGCCCGCTGCCTACCAGTGTGCCGTAGGCATTCTCAATGGAATTTGCATTCCACAACCGAAGGGCAGTCGTACCTGGGCGATGACGTGTAATGACATCGAGGATTCCCGTGGAGCGCTCCAGCAGCCCGGAACGAACATCGAAGGGTCCAAAGATACTCATGCCCCACCGCTCTCCTGCCGCACGAGCGGATCATAGGAATCCGTGTTCTTGCCCTTGCTGGCAGCGAGCTTCTTGGCTTCCACCCAGCTGTCCACCCGCTCCCCTTCCACGTTGGGCGCCAGGGTCATGCCAGCTGGACGTTCCTTTTCCTTATCCGCCAGACGGACATTTTTGCGGCTCATCTGCTCACGGATCTTCAAGGACTTTCCTGCCCAGCCGTCGCCTTTGAGCACGAAGTCAATCTGAGTGACCTGCTTCTCGGCTGCCCCCTGGCATTGAGTACAAGCCTGAGGATTGTTCCGGTCAGCAAAGGACAAGACCGTGTCAAAACGGTGTCCGCATTTCTGGCACTTGAATTCAAAAGTTGGCATCAGGCACCTCCCTTGATTCAAGATACCGATCAACCACGTCCTGAACGAGGAAGGCATCTTCAGAGGTCACCCAGACTGTGCCATTTTTCCTCAACAGGTCTGCTAATAGATTGATGGATGCAAAGCGCCCCTTGGGCATGGCGAAGCCACTGACCTGCCTTAGCACAGCAAGAATATGCTTACAGGCGCCATGCTGACCCGCAGGATCTTTGATGCCCGGGGCAGACGCGGTCCCCACGGGTTTGCCATAAAGATAGCCCTTCTGGGACGCATGATACTCAGGTCCTTGCCACTGCCAGAAAGGGCAAGAGCATGACACCAGGATGTCCATCTTGCCTGGATCTCGCACATTTGCTTTTGGTGAGGAAGCCTTCACATGCACCCGATAGGAAGCTCCCTTGGAGCCCTTAACATCAAACAGCCACATGCTGTTCTTGGCGTCCACTTTCCGCAAACGCACAGGCACCTTCATGGATTTCCTGACCAATTCGGGACTGCAGGAATCCACGATCTCACTGATCCGCATGGCGGCTTTGTTGTTGACGAGATCCTTGTTGTAAGGAATGACCTTGGCGGAACCCGGGTTATCTTCTACTTGATAGTCAGGCCCAGTATTCTCGCTTGGGGCATGACCGGGCCACCGCAACGGTGGCTTACCCCGATCGAATTTCTGTTCCGGTGGTACATCAGGCGGACGTTTCTCATAGAGGAAATCCGCAGTCTTTGCGTCCTCTGTATACTCAAAAGCCTGGTCGAGGTAGTCAAACAAAGGATCCAGATCCTCTTCCTGACCTACAAGCATCTCATCTAGAAAGGAGTCTAGAGGCACTTGAACGGGCATCCCCGACATCTCGACCAGGGCAAAACCCTGGTCGAGATCCACATCCAGCAGCAATCCTTCCTGACCATCGGAGAGCAAAACCACCTTGGGATCAAAGGCTTGCTTCTTGAAATGGAGCTTTTGCTTTTCCCGCTCCCTTTCACCACGCTCAGCGATGCTGGTGGCACCGCCGCCTGGATAGCGTTCAAACTTCTCAGGCTGCTCCCTGCGGCGTTCCTTGTCCTTCTTGACTAAGGTTTGAGTCTTTTGCGTGCGGTACCACTTTCGGCTACGCATCTTCATTTCATTGCGGTTTTCCCGGTACCGTTTTTTGTAGTAAGTGCGGGCTTCGCCCTTCTGCTCATGCTGTCGATGGGTTCCAGGAAAACGAGGTCCATTCACTGCCGCCGTGACATCTACTCGACGCTGCTTGTAGCCTTGAGAGGCATTATCCACCCAGGGATGATCATCCTCCCCACCTGGCGTCCCAGGTGTACGAACCTTGTCCTTGTGAATGGAACGACCATCAGGAGCACTTCCTGATTCACCTGGAGTGTTGAATTCAGGCTTTCGTGTGGGCTTCGACCTAGACCAAGGGGGGCTAGGCAACACACGCTCATTCTCGGGCGTGGTTTTCTGAGTCCCATCAGGATTCTCTACAAAGGTCTGCTGACCTGGAAGCTCACTGGTCGGGGGGCGATAACCCGCCAAGGTGCAGAGACCTTTGGGTGGCTTGGGATCAGGCTCACCTTTCCAGTAAGTTGTGACGATCTTGACCCGTCCAGAACCCGCACCAGCGAAAACCACAGCCAACTGCAGTTTAGGGTCAACCCACTGAATAGGTTCTCCACTGTTGAGATCATCTGCATGTCGCTTGTACTGAGGATCCTGCCGAGACTTCCACAGGAAAAACTGCTTGAGAAAGGAATCAAGGGCTACACGAATCAGGGGCACTGTAACTTGACGCAAATCCATCCGGTACTGAGCATGGGGTCCAATAACCATCTGCTTGATTGGACCTACACCACGCTCAGTCTCCAGGTCATAAACTTTAGCTGCTGCCGGATTCGATAGCTCTAAACCCTTGTTGACATCCTCGACAAGCTCCCCCTGCAAACGGGGGTCTTTTACCTCCTCCAGGATACGAAGAATCACATAACAGGGCCCACCTGGATACCCCAGGGGAGGCTGCAAGTCTGCTCGTCGGGAAGCTGTGGTCATTCGTCAGCGTCCTGTACCAGGCGTCGTTGAATGAATCGTTCAGCTACTTTGGAAGCGGAATGCCGATGCTGGGTCACCCCAAAAGCTGCCTGCGTGGCTTCTTCCACCATGGTCTTATCAGACAAGGACAATCGGGATTCCAAGTACTCCTGTCCCATCTTGGCGAGGGCTAGGCTGGTGCGATCCAGAGCTTGCTGCAACAGTTCCAGACGTTCAGGCATACCAACGATGATATCCCCGGCAACTTGGTAGATTTGCTCCTTGGATTCTGATGCCTCAGCTAACTTGAGGGCTCGTTCCATCATGTGTTGAAGACGATGCGATTCAATCCTGGCTCTGGTCACCCCTTCCGTAAGGAGCGCCCAGGCAGCCTGACTGTTTGCGGTCTTGTTGCCAAGCCTTAGAGGCTTGAAAGGGATTCCGTCCTCAACACTCATCAGAGCCCCCAAAGGGATCGTACCTACACAGGAGGTCTCTGATTGAAGGACTAGCGGGAAAGGGGACTACTTCTTGCGGCGAGGATTGCCCTTAACTGCCTGCGGGGAGCTGTCCGTTTTGACAACACCGGACTTGGGCAGCCCGGAAGAAGCGGCATCCGGAAGGATGTCAGTCAACTCATCACCGGACATTGACTCGGCAACGTCCCCAGTAGCCCCATTCTTGAATGTCTTCGAGATAGACTCGCCCTGATCCTGCTCATCCTTGATCACGGCGTACTTCTCAACCTTGGGGGGGCTGTTGCCATTGACCGACGTGAGCTTGCTGATCTCACCATCCACGGAGGAGCTAGTTTCAGCAGAAACCAGCACAGAGGACGCTTTGGCAGGTCGCAACTTAGCAACTGCCACGGCGCCCTCATTCTGATCCGTAATGACGTTCCGCTTGATCCCACCAGTCTTCTTGCCACCCACCTTGAAGTTGACTTCGATGGGAACAGACTCTGTCTCCACCACCATTGCCCTAACAGGAGCGGCTGCGGCTGCAACCTTGGGCTTGGGTGCCGGCGGCGGGGGCGCCGGGCGCTGTGGACGAGGCTTGGGCTCCGGGGCGGGTGCATCTACAGACAGCCGCACGGGAGCCATGTTAGCAGCCTTGCGCCGGGCATTGCTGTCCGTAAGTGTTCCAACCTCCTGCTCATCCTCCGAGGCTCGCTCCACAGCCATGGCTTCCTGACGATTCTGGCTTGTGGATGTAGCGGGATGAACCTTCAGACCAGCGGGCTGAGGAATATACTGGCTGACAGTATCCTCGGCGTCTACCAACCAGCCTAGGTTATACCCCCCGGCTAGCCCTGGAACGCTATACTCTTTCCCCCCATATTTCAAGGTGACCCCATCAAATTCAATGATGACGTCTCCCGGAAGATCCATCGGAATAGCTCCGAGATGCACTTTATGGGTGACACGCAGTCGCTTGAATGTGCCTTGCTTGAATTCCATCCTGTTGATCTCCTATGCACACACTTTCAATCAGCACCATACCACGAGAATGTGTGAAAAACCTTGACGTTTAATTTGTCGGTCCTGTTGAGGGGAAGTTTGCAGCTTGGATACCACTTAGAATCTCACTCAGATGCAGGTGCATCTGCAGTAAGTACTCTGGGTCGACTCGGACACGACTAACCACGGAGGCTCGATTTTCTCGAGCCGAGTACACCAAAAAGTCCAGATACCAGACGTCTTGTTCTTGGATGATGCGGAAGGCATTAGAAAACTGACCAAGCTTCAAGCTGTCTGTTGGGTGTCCAAGCATGCCTGACACCCTACCCTCTGAAATCGAAACTCAGACGGTAATGATTCCGGGATGCAGGTTTCCCGGCAAACAACAGAATTAGATCCTCATACGGATCCTGAACTTGCTGGCTCATTACAACCCTGTCTGAATGCCAAGATATCCATTATTGGACGCCTTTGGCACTTGAGCCACATAGCCGGTGAAAAAGTTAGGCGCATAGAGAGCCCCAGAAAGAGTTGCCTCATCCTCGTTAGTCCACAAACCTCGTAGGGAAAAGTAGAGGAAATCATTAGGTCGGTACGTGATCTGCACCAAAGGTCCAAGTTGCCGACTCGCCCAGGTGTACCGCTCATACGTGGACGTGCTGATCAAGCCTCCACCTGACATGAAGGTGGCATAACGGCATGAAACCTGATTCCCGGTCTGAGAATTGTATTGATCAGCAAGCTCATCTGACCCCCAGATCAAAACCCCACCATAGTGCCCGTCCGAGAGCCCCACAGTGCGTTCATCGTTGACACCTGGCACCCACATGACTCCGGTGCCCCCAGCCCAACCAGCAGCCAACAAAACCGCAGACGGGGTCACGGTATAGGTGTCACCCTTGAAGAAAACGATGCAGTCACGTCCTCGGATGATCTCGGTGATTGACTTCGCCATCAGATGGAAGTCTCCAACACAAGGTAGTAGCTATTCGTTGCCCGGGGCACTTGAACCACAGATGCTGTGTAGAAAGTGTTCGGAGCCCTTGGGTCACCCGAAAGTGTCCACTCATCCTCATTAGTCCACAACCCACGGTTGCTGAAAACCAACCTCTGTCCTACTTGGTAGGTGATAGGCACCAAAGGTGGTGCTAACCGACTGGCATAGGTGTAGTGCTCGTAGGTGCGGGTGGAAAGCAACCAGCCCCCACCACAAAAGATTCCGTAACCGTAATCCAATTGCTGGTGGGTCATCCCCAGATATTGGTCTGCATCCTCATCTGACCCCCACAGCAAGAACCCTCCATAGATGCCGTCTGAAAACGTCACCATAAATTCGTCTTGCTGGGAGTCTGTCCATCGGACTCCTTGTCCACCCGCCCAGCCTGCTGCCAGCATTGTGGCATCTAATGCCACGGGATAGGAGTCCCCTCGGAAGTGGGCAATCACATCACGGTTGCGGATGATTTCAGGCATGTCAGATCGATGTCTGCAGGGTCATGAAATACCCATTGGCTGCAGTTGGAACCTGGCACACAAATCCAATGTAGTAAGTGTTCGGAGCCCTTGGATCACCTGAAAGCGTCCACTCATCCTCGTTAGTCCACCAGCCCCGATTACTAAAAACCAACCTGTCACTCTCCCGATAGGTGATGGGCACTAGTGGTGGTACCAATCTGCTGGCATAGGTGTACCGTTCGAATGTAGAAGTCATGATGAGCCAGCCACCGGCACACAACGTCCCGATTTTGTAGATGGGCTGACTCCGGGTCAACCCGGTAAGCTGATCCCCGGACTCATTTGATCCATCGAGCAAAAAACCGGAGTAGAGCCCATCTGACTGACGGACGAAAAAACCGTCCTTCAGGTTGGATGCCCACAGCACCCCTTGCCCACCGGGCCACCCTGTGGCTGCCAGGGTGTTGTCGATCTCGACGGGATAGGCATCCCCTTTGAAGAGGACGACACACTCCCGGTTCCGGGATGCCTCAGGCATTGCTCCCTAGCCAACGTGCGGCTACACGTCCTTTCAGGGATTCGATCTTGAGGATTTTCTTAGGGTTGTAGACAGGCTGTCGTCCAAACACTGCCATCCCGAAGTGCTCCAGCAACCACTTCTCTTCTGCAACATCATGCCATCGTGCATCTAGCTCAGTCTCAGGAATCCGACCCCGATTGCCCAGCAAGGCGGGGTCATCAAAAACGATCTGTCCATTCTCATAGCCAATGGCGACCACGTAGTGCCCCTCATCGAGGGCAATGGCGTAGTCCTTGTTGGGGTCTTCGGGCCATGCCTGAATAGGCATAATCACAGGCACGCCTTTATCGATCCACCTCTTGAGGCTGGCGATCGTCATGCGACCTGCATACAAACAGAGTCCATGCTCCAGCATGTATTTGGCGATCAGACCTGGAGGGGTTCCAGATTCAGTAGTCCCCATCTCTTTGATGATGTGATCCTCCCTGCGCTCAATTCCGTAATAGTACAGCACGGATTGAGTTGCAGAGGCACCACAATCAAAAGATTGGGATTGTCTGGTTTCGGGGAACGTCAAGATCGGCATCACTTCCTCCAGGGTAAAGACCCTCAAGGAAGCTTCTGTATCAGAAGACTATTGATCAGCGGGGGGCTGCAGCCTTAAGAGTCTCTGCAATGAAAACTTCCTGCAGCAACTGATCCCGTTCAGCGAACCAACCACAGGTGACAAGGTGGGAGCGCACCTTGCTGCCGATGTAAATCCCTTGAACCTCAAAAACTGTCATGAGTGGGCTGCCGGACTTCAACTCCACAAGGTCCCCGGCAACAAAAGGAACACTGTGGACTGCACGACTCTTGGTTTCAGTCACGGAGTACCTCCTTCAAACACTACAGACAATCTACCCATTAACGAGTGACAAGTCTAGAGAACTCTACGAGATTGGTAGGTCTCTAACATATGAACACTCAAGTAGTGCAAACGGTAGATGTTTTCTATGGCGGGCAACTGTTCAGGATGACCCATCTCAACAGCTTTCTGGAGTTCCCCTAAAAGGATGGGGTCAAGAGGGGCTGCAGAAACCATGGCACGCATCAACTCAATGCTGGATGGACTCGGGGGCATTTCTCGCACGGACTTCCCTCATGCTTGAGTCACCCCAGAACCTAAATAGGCTCTTCAAGGAAACACAGCTGACCGTGCAACTGATTGCTCAGCCACTCCGAGAGTTTGCAGGCATCTCCTAGTCCAGCCGAAAAACAGGTGCTCGGAACGTGCGGGATGACCTCAGGAAGCTCCAGCTTCCTGTTCACCAGCAGGTAGCTCTCCTGAGCATCAGAGGCTTCGACAAAGGCAACGAGATAGAGGCTGACCCGGTACTGAGGTCTCGGGTCATCAGAAGGAAAGTACTCCCCTGAAATCTCGTCCTTGAAGCCCTGCGGGAAAATCACCCCCAGATAGGCTGTGGGCTTGAGACAGTACAGCACCTGACCTTCCAACCTATCCTCTAGAACTTCCCGGAATTCCGAAACAACCTCCCTCAGCATTTTGACACAACGCTCTGGAGTGTATTCGGAAGCCTCACACTCGGATGAGGCTGTAATGTAGAAGCTTTCCGTGTCCCTGGTTACTTCACGCATGGCGGCACACCCCGTACTGGCAGATTCCTGAGGTAGTAGAAAGCGTCCACGGGCTCTGTAAGTGACCCGGCTACGGAAAAAGGAAGCTCACTCCCCAGCGTTATGTCCGGATAGTAAGGAGGCACTTTCATTCCGGTAGCCAAGACAAACTGAAAAGCAACCCCTGGGTTAGCCCGCCACATACTTGTAAAGTCTCGGTGGGCTCCTGCAAGCGCCATCGGGGTTAAGAACGAGATGTCTGACCTCGGAATGAAAGCCACAACCCTTTGAACCTCATGGCTTGCCATGTAAGTCATGGCATGGTCGTGCACGAACATCCTCGTGAGCACCAGGGGACGAAACTCAACCTCCAGGAGCTTCGCTGTCTCAGCAAGAAACTCCTGGGGGTTGAGCTGAGGTTTTTGCCACCACCAGCGCATCAAGGCTCCGAGGACTCCGGGGTCTCAGCACCCTCGATCTTCTTCCGGCGGACTCGCTTCGCCTTGGGCTCACCATCCACCGGAGCAGCCTCCGCCCCCTCGACTGCTTCAGCCTTGGGCTTGCGAACCCGACGAGGCTTGGGAGTCTCCTCCTCCGTCACAGGGGTCTCGACCACCGGTTCCGCAGGTGCATCCGAGGGCAGAACCACCGGATCCGGCGGGGTCACCTGAACACCTGGGGTCACCAGCGACTGAAGGTAGGCAGCGGGAGTCCCGACGAAGACTGCCTTCTCGGTAGGGCGCACAGCCCACCAGGGACGAGCCTGCTTGACGGGCTTGATCTCCAGCGTCTCGGGGTGCACGAAGGCGGAACCGTGCATCGGGCCACAACGCTCAAACTTGGCTGCCTTCAACAGGGCGTCGACATTCATATGAACTCCTCCCAGCCCATCCATCGGGCTGACCTCTCTTACGCTTCGGGTCTGAAAAACGACTGCCCACAAACCAAACTTGTTCGTGGTTCAGCCAGCCCTGTCCCATACACGTAGGGCTGCCCCTCAAAAACCCTGGAACCGTAGCTTCCAAGCTCGACCCCTTCCTGAGTGACTAGATCAAGGTGATCCCCCTCGGGGACTCGTTGAACCTTGAAGCCGTCACAGCTTTGAAAGAACTGCTCTGCTGCACTGATAACGGGCTCCACCTCGGTGCTACCAATATCGATTAGCTCCAACTTCAAGAAGATCCGATGATACCAGGCATCCAAGACAGGCTCATCCCGATAACAAGGGGTGATTGCCTGGTAGCGCCCTAGGGGAAAAAACCCGTTCCGTAGAAGCTGCAAAAAGCTCTGCTCCGCGGAAGCAGGGTACACTTTCCCCCCTACATGGGGCAGATCAACCCGACCCAAGGGTCTGGTGAAAGCTGAGATGTCCTCGTCAATGGTCAAGGGCACGCTCAAAGGAGCGAATCCCAGACCCCGGTAGAATTCGCTAGCCCGCAGAATCAAACCCAGAGAGATCATTGTCTACCCCCGGATTGAAAAACCCGTTCGGTAACTTTGGACATCTTGGCAAGATCCTCCATGGAGATGCCGGGAAACTCCTGCTCCAGGTAGCCCTGCATCGCTCCATAAAGGTCGCTCAGCTCCATAAGTGCCATGATACGGACACCCTGATTCTGAGCGTCTTCCAACTCCAGAGCTTCTTCGAGAATCTTGCCTACAGTGCCGTAGGTGCCTTTGGGGATTTCTTTGATGTGGTAGCCTGCCATATCCAGACTACCCTCAAAAGTACGGGCTTGATCTCCCCCTTTTGGGAGTACTGGATGCAGGAGGTGCCTATGTCCTCGAAGAAAAAGCCCGTGGTCATGCCCCAGGAACCTGTAGCCCTGGTGGACATGGATGGTACGCTCTGTGACTTTGACGGAGCAATGCAAAGAGATCTGGAAAGGCTGCGTTCCCCTGGTGAGCCTATCTACATCAATTCCCCGGACAACAAGGATGAGCCCTATATTGAAGCCCGCAAGCTGCTCATCAAGAATCGTCCCGGTTGGTGGCGGGAGCTGACCATCCTGGAAGCAGGTCGGCAGATCCTGTGGGCCTTGAAAGAAGTGGGGTTCCAGATCCAGATCCTCACCAAGGCTCCGTCGTCCACCCCAGCAGCCTGGACTGAGAAAGTGGAGTGGTGCAGGCAGCGCATGCCCGAGATGGGCATCCCGGACTTCGGCATCACCATCACAGGGCACAAGGGACTCGTGTACGGTAAGGTACTCGCTGACGATTGGCCCCCGTACATCCTGAGCTGGCTGGAGCACCGTCCACGGGGTCTGGTCATCATGCCGGATCAGCCATGGAACAAAGACTTCAAGCATCCTCAAGTACTGCGGTACTTTGGTGGCAACTTCGAGGAGATGATCGACCGGCTAAGAATAGTGAAAAGGGTCTCGAGTTCCGAGGCTTAGTCTGTCATCCTCCCGAGTAGTGCTATCACGAAGGGAGGACGAGATGAAGGCTTACCAGACCTACAGCCCTCGGGATTACACGCATCGTGGACGAGATGCGGAACTGGTCGAACGACGGCAAGACCAGTGTCGGGGAGGCTCACGTCGAGCAGATGCTCAAGGAGCTGTGATGGCTCGTTACAGCGCCGAGATGTTCAAGAACAAAGGCAAGTTCTGGATGGCTCTCGTGGACTCCGAGGGTCACGATGAGACCAACGGGCTGGTCGGGGTGACCAAGGATTGCAAGACGGAAGCGGATGCAAAGGCGGAAGCAACCAGGATCTGGGGAAAGATCCTGAAGGAGGACTAGGATGTCCCGTCAGGCAAAGATCGAAAACATCCAGGAGATGCTGGACTGGGCATACCAGAAGCAGATCCATGCCGCCAGCGGAGATGCCCTCGATGGACGTCGCAAGCGGATCATCTTCTGGGGACTGCCCACTGGAGAGGGTCTCGGAGTCGGCGTCGGAATGCCCTGGCACGTCCAGGTGGGCAACGAGGGTGAGGAAGGGTTCGAAGACACCCAGTACAGCACACTCAGGATGGCAATCGAGGTCTACAACTCGATCTAGACCCCTGTGTGACCAAACCCTCCGTCGCCCCGCTTAGACTCCTCCAAAGAGTCAGCCCACTCAAAAGTGACCCTGGAGCGAACCTCTACAAACACCAACTGAGCAATCCGCATCCCCGAGGTGACCTCAAAAGGCTCTGACCCATGGTTGATCAGAATCACCTTGATCACCCCCCGGTAGTCATTGTCGATTGTCCCCGGAGAGTTGAGCACTGCAATGCCATGCTTGATTGCCAACCCAGAGCGGGATCGGATCTGACCCTCAGTATGGGCATCCTGGATCTGGATTGAGAGTCCTGTTGAGATTAGAGCCCGCTCTCCAGGAGCCAGTGTTACGGAACCATTGGGGAGCCATGCCTGAAGATCAAAGCCGCTGCTTCCTGGGGTTGCACGCTCTGGTCGCTGGATTGCGGGATCAAGGCGGGTTGCAAGGACAAGCATCGTTCACCTCAAGGTTTTCTGACTGTTTCAGAATACCCTTGAGATTGTGAGGCTAGCCTACCTGCACTTCGATCTTCTGCCCCGAAGTCTTGACCGCTGCGGGAACCGTAATGGTGAGCACCCCATGCGCCAGCTTTGCGGTGATCCCTTCGATGCTCAAGGGATGATTGATGCTGAAAGCCTTTCGATAAATTGTCGTCTGATCCGCCCGGGTGCCCTTGATGAAAAGCTTGCCATTTTCCGTTCGAACCTCAAGACCCTCAGGTGTCACACCTGGCAAATCCAGGGTGATCACCATGGAGCCTTCAGCACCCTGAGTCATCGTGTTATAGGGCACTTGTCCCAACGGGGCAGACTTGCAAAGGAAATCGAAATCGTCCCCAAAGCCACCTTCGAGCTTGCGAAAAATCTCATCGAAGATATCCCGACGCATTGCAAGACCTCCGTCCAAGCTGCCTAAAACCTTGACATTTAGATAAGTCTGGAAAGTTGAACGTCAAGTGGTCACAGTGACCACTTGTACTGGTTTGCCAGCCTTTTTGAACTTGCTCACTGTGTCTTGAGTCCCGTGAGAGCGACCATCCCAGAATGCCACGCAACGATCGGAGTTCTCAACGATTGTGGTATTCCGCAGGAAGCCCGCTGTCTTGCCATGTGTTGCCCAGTCAGCTGGGTACACAACCACGCCTAGTCCTGCCTCCTGAGCCGCTACAGCAGCCCAGCTGTCAACGCCCTTAGCCCCTCCGGACACGATGATGACTTGAGGATCACGGGCGGCTAGCTTTTGAATGAATTCTCGAACAAGATCTGGGCGTGGAAAATTGCGGGAGCCTACAACGGCAACTCTCATCTCGTCAAAGAGCACTTGGTGTCTAGTTCAGCACACTTGGTGATAGTCACCACACAGGAAGGACGAAGAGCATGCCCTGAGTCCTGAGTGGTCTCACAGAAATCCTCACAAGAGGTGCCATCCTGTAGAGGTTTCCCTTCCTCACAACCCAATGTGCGGAGATGCTCACAAGCATCCCCGCACATCCAGCGATCCCCTGGATCGACAGGTGTGGGGTGCACAATAGGAATCGAGCCACAACCTAGACCCAATAAAGCCAAACCTAGAAGCAGGCTTTTCATGGCGTCTCCCATCCAGCTTGGGGCACCCAAAAGTCTAGGGAATCCTCAGAGGCAATGACACTCGGGTGCATCTTGTAGAAACCTTCACTGCCCCAATTCAGACCCCAGGAGTTCTCACCCAGGAAGAGTCCATCCTTGTACCCAACCAAGACTGTGGCGTGGCGCCCTGTCACTTCCGAGGGGGACATCAGCACAGCACCCCGCTGGTACTTGTGCCAATTCTCTCCCACTGTTGTACCAAATACAACTGGATTGCCCGAACGAAGACACTGCAGCACGTCTTTCACTCGATCATTGCCTTCTGAGCGGATCTTGTAAAAAGACGTGATTTTGTGCAGGTAGGCTTTCCTCATTGCTCGCCAACTGGGAGGGATGCAGACCTTGTTCTCATCCCATGACCAATCAGTCTCAGGGGGAACTCCAAAGCGCCGCAGAACATCAAAGCCAAGGGAAATATGAGTCCCCGTATCGATGGAGCACTCGGGGGGAGTCATCAGCTCTCTGGCAAGATAGTAGACTGCCAAACGGGACAGATCCACGTGTGCTGTCATGCCGTACTTCTGGATGCGCTTGATCTCCAGCGCCTTGATCACGGCATTGGCAACGCAAGACTGGGTGCTTCCCTGATTGTGCCTGGGGCTTGTGAAAGGACGCAGATCCACATCCCCTTTTGTGATAGGGCGCAGCTTGGACTGCAAGAGTCTGAAATCCCGATGCTTAGGGCTATCAGGTTCTGGGCGAAATCCGTTGCAATACATCAGGCGTCCTTCTTTTTGAGACATCGGGTGCACCTCTGATAAGGCTCCCCCGTGTGCTCATCATAGAGGGTCTCGAACTCGTGGGCTGCTGGTTCCCGATGAAGGCTGGGAAACTGCTCCAGTGTCGTATGGCACTCACCACACCCCTCACACAAAGGTGGTGCCATTGAGCCCCAGGATTGAGACTTCCCACACTTACATCGATAGTATTGCATCGTCGCCACCTCCCACTTGGTTTTCATATAGAGAGATCAACAGGTCTTGCTTTTCAGCCGTTCCTGCCGAATCTCCATGACCGCTGGATCTTCAAAGCAGGACTCCTTCTCCAGGGTATCATCCATTACCTGCTAGGAGGTTTAGATGAAACCTGAAATCTGGGACACTCTGAAAACGCTGATTGAGACCGAACTGAAGGGGGTCAAGAAACTCCAGGGCTCCAACCCTGGTGGGATTCTGGAAGCCAAAAACCTGGAAGGTCTGCATGGGCTGCTCACCGTGGCGATCAACCTTGCTGAAGCGGAGCGGGTAATTCTGGAAGTCCAGGAGATCCAGAATTCCCACAAGCTCTAGACTTCCCCACCCCGCCCGTCATCTACCGTCCACTTGTGTCCGTGAGATCCCTCGTGCTGCCCTTCATGTCCCTTGAGTAGACTGCACATCTCCATGTAACGAACGGAAGTGCACAAGTCATAATGCTTGAGGCACATCAAGCAAAAGCCTGTGTTTCCTTCCTGTCGCAGTTCCACCTCAGGATGTTCAGGACAATTCATGACGGTCTCCTCAGATTCCGTACTGCTTAGCAACACATCTCGCTTCGAGGGTCTCCCGACGAGCAACCTTCTCCGTCTCAGGCTCATCCTCCATGTGGGCAAGATCCTCCATAATGATGAGCAAATCCCTTGGTGCACCTGCACAGAAAACCGCCATGTCCACCACGTCCCGTAGGAGCCTCAAGGGGTCTTCCTTCGGAGGTGGGGGACAATCCCGGCACCAGACGGACAAATGCTTGTCGAGCATGTTGTCACTGGCAGTGCCCAGAAGCTGAATGAACTCGTAGAGCTTCTCAGTGGTCAGCATGATTCAGGTTTCTCTCCAAAGATGGCGAACATCTCTTCCTGGTATTGTTTCCGCCGTTGCTCATAACCTTCGGGGTCTTCCGCGTATGCCTTGCGGATGAGCACCTTGGCTGCCTTGCCATGGATACTCCGGATGGAGTCTTCTTCATTCGGGTAATAGTCCCCCTGGATGTACTCCATTGTCCTGGAATTGAAATGGTTCACGTACCCCAACACATAACCATCTGCGTCAAGCAAAAGCAGATGACGTGTCCAGGGTTGAGTACCAGCTGTGATCTCCTCTGGAATCTGAATGGTGGTGCTTTCCAGGGGCACATACTGATCTACGGCATCGGGATGCATCGGATGATGCATGTGTGCAACACACATTTCACGTGTCAACATACTACAAACCTCCTTCAAGAGCTTCCTCAAGGGACGAAGCATGGTGGATTAGGGGATGTCGCAACACCGAACTCAATGCCTCAGGAGGGCCCACATAAAGGGCACGCTTCCCGGCACCCAAACGGGCACCCAACTCTACAAGGGCACCTCGAACTGTACCGTCATCTGGTTCTATATAGAGGATGAATTTGTCTGCCCGGACGCATTCATCCAGGCAACTAAACCACAGGTCGTCCCAGTCATCCCCGGATCTGTCAATCCAGGATGAAATGATGGGCACTCCCGACTGCCGAAGCAGCCGCCACACGTGTGAATGCTTGGTTCGACTAGACATGTAGATAGTCATTCTAGCTTAGTACTCTGATTGTCAGAGTAGTGACCACAGGAGGAAGGCACCATGACGCAGATCACGATCCGATACACGAGCATCGACCGTTGCAACAAGACCAGCACCTTCAAGACCCTGAAGGGTGCCCAGCGTTTCGCCTACAAGTGGGTCGGTGAGACCCCGGAGATCAGCGAAACCTTCCAGTACGCCGTCAGCGGGGACGGTGTGGGCAAGGTCACCTGGGAGGGAACCACGGCGAAGGAGCTGTTCCCCAAGTGCAGCTAATTACCACCATTGGTTATAACTGTCACAGTCAACTCTGACCCCAACGAAAGTTGCGTTTTCTCGCACAGCTTCTTTTCGACCGTCTCTAGGGTCATCGCCAGGATCTTCGGCAAGGATACACTTACTTCCAGAGCCGGTGAGCCATCAGGAAGCTCCGAGCTACCCAAAGCCTCCAACAACTCCGGCGTCACCTTCAACTTCACGGTCACTGTAAACAATTCTGACATCACTCGATCACCTTCACGAAATGGGTCTTCTCTTTGAGCTTCATACTCTCCAGCCAGGCAGCCACCTCAGCCCGATCCTTGGCTAGCTCCTCTCGGAAGGCAGCCCACTCCGCCGGCACGTCCTCCTCGATGTTCAGATACCGAGGAAGAAGTATCTCTGCCCCGTAATCCTCACCTCCGGTGTTCTCCCAGAATGATCCAAGATGAGGGTACACGTCCCGCAGGGAGTCCCAGACCCACCATTCCTCACCATCAACCCAGTTGTCTGCCACGGCATCACTGAGACGGAGCAAGCGTTCCTGGAAGTCCTCCAGCGTAGGATGAATCTGGCGACCACCGTGTTTCGAGACAAATCTGTTATGGGAGGCAAGCTCACGCATGTAGTCGTCCAAGAAAAACTTGGCGAGATTCCTGGCTCCCTCCTCAAAACCGTATCAAAGCCCTGCCCGGCACAGTGATGAAGGATCATCATACTTGCTTTGCCGGATTCGACGTACCCAAAATGGAGCACGAAACCAAAGCATGGCTTTACAAAAATCATCAGACACATCCCCCACAGCAGCCATAGCGGACATGGGCATTGACTGCATCCACAACTTGTTTCCGCAGGTTGCGATCCGAGGGGAAACCTTCTGGCCATTTGCGGATTGACCAAGGGCCCTCCATAACATCCGCCTGCCACTGGTCATCAAAGCTGACGCTGCCCCCGCTGCTCAAACAGTAGTCCGGGAATTCCCACAGGCAGTCGTCCACCGCAATGGACAGCTTCCCGGAGCACAGGTTGGGCCAGGCACCGTCGTAGCTCAAGAATTCAACTTTGTGGTTGCTTTTGCTCATGCCGAGAATACTCCGGAGGGGTGGGAATCAGTCGCTGAGGGGTGGGAATCAGTCGAGGAACTTTTTCGGGGCCCCCTTCAAAAGCAGTCTCCTTTCAAGGATGGTCATCTCTATTGCAGCTAGGGCAAGCAAATCGATCTCTTTCTGCCAGGCGTCCATGGCTTGCATGACTTCTGGATGCTCTAGATCAGCATGGATCAGCAGAAGTTCCCTAGCTCGATGTTGAGCTTGGTTACAGTAGGCACACATAGTGTCCCCGAGAACTTTCCAATCCTCGGAGGTCATGGGGCGGGCTCAAAATCCAGCAGGAACTCCGAAGGTACCTTCCGTCGTTCAAGCTCCTTCTGGAGAGAATCACACAGCGACATGATCACTTGCCGGGTACCCGCTTCCAGGGTGGAGTAATCCACCACCCAGGCACAGCAAGCCTCCCACAGCTGAAGCTCTCGGTTCGACAGGTATGTCAGATCGACCTTCAACTGCTCAGGCTTGAAAGGGTCTTCACGGTTGGGAACCCAACGATCATCGAACCAGGGAGCCAGTTTCAGCTCGTACCCACCCTCCGGAAACTCCAACCCTCGTCGGATGACCTCCGCTACGATGGGCAAACCCAAATCCCGCAGTTCAAACTCCCGCCACTGCTCGTTCACTGCAAAGACCCCATCCCCGATCATCGAGAAAACGCACAGCAGGACGGGATCGGACATCTCCTGAATCCAGGGATCCGGGATGATTGCCCTGAGCTTGATAAGCTTCTCCAAGGGGCGGAACCACCGATTGCGCTGGTACTTCTCCTCCTGCTGGCGATCGAACTTCTCCTTGCTGGCTTTCTGTTCTGCCACAAGCCGCTTGGCATCCTCCAGCGCCCAGGCAACCTGCTCTGGGGTAGGCTCAGGGATGTACTTGCCGCCCAGGTGCCCCTCACACTCCAGACCCCTGGAGGAACCCTGCACAGAACCCCAGCAGGGTTGACCCGTTGCCCCGTAGTGAACACAATTCTGACCCGGGAGACGTGGCTTGTAACTCTGGTTGTGCGCCATCTAGATGATCTCCATCTGATAGAAACCATGCTTGGAGCACATTGCCCCACCAGCAGGGTCAAGCCGACCACACTGACCGCACTCTGGGCAGCAGCCATCCTTGATCCACTGCTTCTTCTGAGCCTCCAGATCCACATCCGGGGTGGTGGTAGGTTCCTCGGCGGCGTCTTTTTTCACCTTGGTTCCCACCTGATACTGCTGCACGTCAAAGGTGCCCTCCAGCTCCCACCTGAGATGTGCCTGCAAGCACGCAGCCTCACCCGTGCCTTGCGGGATGATACTCAGAACGACAATGTCCAGCTGGTCGAAGTGCACCCGACCAGCGTTCTTGAACTCAAGCACCATCCCGGAGGGGAAATGCTCCAGCGTGCTGACGTCTCTCGTCCCTGACTTGTAGTGGAATGGGTGTTGCAGCCTTGCGTATGGATGCAGGCGCAGCATGTCCTCTGTCATCAAAAGGTTTCCACCGGGAATCATCAGCATTTGCTGAAGATCCGGCTCCTGGATATACTTCACGGGGTTATTCTGAGTCTGACTCTGCCAGATCAACTGTCCCTGAACCTCATACTTGACTGCTTCAAGCAGCATCTCCTGGAAACTGTCCACTGCCATGGCGTGAGGGCTCACCCAGGCTTCAAAGTAGAAGTCCTTGAAAAGCAGTGGCTTCACCGTTGCCGGAAGAGAACCAAGCGCTGTGCTCCAGTAGTAGTCCAACCGTGTAAGCTGAGGCTGCACCATCGATGCTGCCAGATTCTGCCAACCAGCCCGATTCTTGGTGTACTGCTGAATGAGATTTGCCTTCACCGAGTATGCAAGAGCCATGAGCTAAACTCCTGGGGGAGGGGGATTACCGTTCGGGTCTACCTCAGGCATGGGAAACCCATGAAAGTCCCTGAGATCCTTGTGGAACTCCCAAAAATGCCGAATGGCAATTTCAGCCTGCTGCTGGGGCGTCAAAGGCGGGGGGTAGACCCCACCAACAAAAACCTCTGGTGGAAGAAGCATCCTTCTTGACATCCTCACCCCAGCCGCCGATAAGCACTCGGCACTGCAGATTCTGGTTTCCTTCCCTGATGTGCTACCACGTGAACTTCGAAAAATGATCCATCAAAGGCATCATTCAGGAAGTCCTCTAGCTGGATGGCTGCCTTGTAAGCCTCACTCAGGTGCTCTTCCACAACCAGATAGAGGCAATGACCACAAGCCTCGGGTACGAAAAGGTTACCCCGCCAAGGGTGAAGTTCCACTGGAAGGGTCTTGGCAAGCTGCTCCCGCCAGTCATAGCCAAGCTCAAACAACAGGGACTCCAGCCCGGCACCCCTCAGCAGTTTCTCTGCAGCCTCCCGCCGATTCGTTGCCTCGATGTTAGGACGATGAGCTGCCCTTGCAGCTTCCCTTTCGGGCGTCCCGTAGGGCAACAACCTGCCCGTGTACCGGGGCTTGCGGGCAAGATCATAGAGGTATAGCAACTCGTCCAGGGATGCCTCCTCGGCTAACACAAGGGAAGCGTAGGCTTGCTTAACGGCTTCCCTTTCAGGACTGCCCTGAGCGGTTGAGCGAGCAAGATCCACGAGGGCACTGAATTCAGTAGTCATGCTGGCTGATACTCTTTAGGCTTAGCCCCGAACCTCCCGGAGTAGTGCTATTGCCTAAGGGCAGGAGGTAGGTGTCATGACGGATACGACGACACGGACGGAAAGGAAGAAGCAGCTGGGACAGAGCATCAAGCAGCTGCAGGGGCAGCTGACTGCTCTCGAGCGTCAGTACAACACCATCTGCCGGGAAGAGTACCTGGAAGAGCAGCATGCCCGGAAGGTCGCCACGGAAGAGGCGCTCTTCCAGCTCCGGAAGCGGCTCCGGGACACCGAGACCATCAAGAAGCTGCTGGAGGCGCAGCCGCCGAGTCATCTCGGCAAGATCCGTGGGCTCGATGTCATCTCCTGGCTGGTCAACACCCTCAAGATGTACGAGAACATCAAGGGCACGCATGACCGGATCACCATCTGGTCGCTGTCCGGGGGCGAGCAGAACAGCCTCTTCCAGACGATCCAGGATCTCATCAAGGAGATCCGGCAGGAACGGAAGCAGGCATGGCTCGCCAACCACGCCCCGGGCACCAAGAGGGTCTGAAGATGCCCAGGAAGTCAAAGCTCGATCGAGCCCGGGAATTCGGTCAGCAGGTGGCACTGAACGTGTTCAAGAGCTTCCAGGAGCACCCGGAAGACCGGGGGCCCTCTTTCACCTGGGAGTGGCTCCGGCACATCTGGATCCCCAGGTACGTCGGTATGCAGATGAGCATGAACTTCGAGCCACCCTGTAAGGTGAGGGTCATCTACCGGGATGCCGCAATCGAAGCTGCCAAGCTGGCAATTGCCGCCATCCCGGATCCAGTCCCCTAGCCTTTCCCGAAACCAGCCTCACGATCACTCCCGCTCTTCGGGGGTCTCGCCATTGCCCTCAACCGCTTGATCTCATCATCAAAGCTGTTGCCGAAGCACTTCACCCCGACGATCAGCTCCTTGACGTGAGCAATGGAGAACCCATCCGTAGCAGAAACCCAACGATCGAGGTCACCCTCGGACAAGTCCAGGTTCCGCTGCTGCAGGTAGAACGCTCGTGCCTCCGGAGATGGCATCCCGATCTTGACTACCTTGTCAAACCGAGAGGGGCGATTCACCACCCGACCATCCAGCTTCTCCGGATAGTTGGTCGTAGCAATGAACACCACGTTACCAATGCTGGTCTCCCCGTCCAGCAAACTCAAGGTGCTGGACTCACCGTGCTCATCGATGATCGTGTCAATGTCCTCCAGGATGACCACCACGGGGCGCTCTGGCTCTACTTGTCGGAACTGAGCCAAACCTGCAGCCGCCGTACCCGGGCCAGTCCCCAGAATCACCACGCCCCCATCCTGAACCATATCCTCGATCACAAGGGAGACTGTGGACGTCTTTCCCGATCCAGCAGGGCCCCAAAGCAGGAAACCACGCTTGTGGGTGAAACCATGCTTCTTGAAGGATTCCTTCAGTGTCCAGAATCGCTGGATCTCGGCAACCACCTCTGAGGAGCGGCTATCCGGGAGTCGGAGCAATGTGTCCGTTTCGTACTCATGGGGGGAAAACAAACTTCGACCCCCATCCATCATAGCGATGGAATAGACCCCTGGTGGGAGCGTTCGCACCGTACTCGTGATGGGGGAAAACTTGTCCCCCATACAGGCATACTGCACCAGGCGACCTGGAATTCGGGCAGGGCCCTCTTCCTCTTCTTCGTTGTTCACGTACTTCTGCTTTTTGCTCTTGAGCATCCGTTGGACAGAATCCACCAGCTTAGTGGAAGACAACTTGTTGAACTCATCTAGCTCATCAGTCTGGTCAGCCACGGAATCCCTCCAGCTAATTCGAGTCCTAATACTCATCCACTTAGGTTCTGAGGGCACTCAAAACAGCAGGCTTAGACCACATTCCCCCAGAGTAGTGATCCTGTAAGGGGCGGAGGACGCAATGCAGGTTGGACGCAAGGCTCAGGGACAGGACATGGCGTGCGGCTCGGCAGGCACCAAGTCGGTTGCCCTGGGCCTGGGTCACACCAGCGGAACCGCAAAGCGCCGGGTAAGAAGAGCCCTGGAGCGGCAGGTGCGTCAGGCTGCTCGCCGGGAACTCAAGGCTCAGAGGTAAGGAAAATGCACTTCAGGGGTCAAGAACTCGAGGCTTTCAGCACCCCTATCAGCTACCACGTCACGACGATCGGAAACTGGACGATCATCGTGAGGGAATACAGCAAGGAGTTCGGCACCTGGAAAGCCTCCCTGGGTCATCCCGAAAATGGGAGCCTCATAGAGACCATCGGGTTTTCAGGGCAGCAAGCCCTGGACATCCTCGACCGTGCCCTGAACCTCGCTGCCAAGTTCCCCGCCTAGTCAGGCTTCCGATCCAGCAACTCCAGCAACCACGCCCAGGATGCTGTCTCTTCGGGGGAGAGCCCCTTCATGGATTCCTGAACCTTAGCCCGAAACGCTTCCTTCCTAGTCATGAGTTGCCCTCAACCTGGCTCATACGAGAAGCTACAGGCTCCCGATAACCCAGAGCGTGCCGAGCCAGCGCAGCCAACAGAAACTTGCGGAGCGGCTCCAGAGTGTTCAACTCATAGTGAAACTGATCCCACTCCCACTTGCTGGAACCTTCCTGATCCTCTGTCAACAGAACAGTCTGGAGGTTATCCAGCCGATGCTTCCAGCAAGCACACAGCTTGGCAGCCGCCTCGGGATCTTTCTCAACAAGACGCTGGAGGGAGTGCCTTGTTCGACGGAAAGTGAAACGTGGCTCATGCTCGATATGCCAGCCACGATCATACAAAACCGTGCTGAGATCCGTCCAGGCACCACCCACTACCTTGTAGTACCCCAACGTGTAAGGCCCGGCAGCGAAACAGCCACGCTGCTTCAGCCAGTCATCCAATTCCACACTCGGGTTAGCGTCGAGTTGCAGGGCAATCACGGTAGCACCTCCAAATTCCTGGTTGCATGCTTCACTCTACCCTCTGAAAATCAGAGCACTCCTGAGCCTGGGTCACCCCGTTCTCCGCTAGCTCTTGGTCTGCATTCCAACCAGGATAGTAGATGACCTCATCCGGATGCTTGAGGCACATCCGTTCGGGAAAACAGCCATTCACCCGAAAGTGGTCACAATCCCCACAACAGGGAACGGGTGCGTGGGGTCGACGCTTAGGCTTGTCCCAGGTTCGTTCTGACAATGTCGTCCCGCCAATCTACTCTGTGAGCCAGCGGTTGGTTTTCCCTGGCATCCAACCTGCATCCTGAAGGAGACTTGCCATCTCTGCCCCTGCCTCAGAAGACAAAGGCATCTTAAATTGCACCAGGTAAGCGGACTCAGCTGCCAGGTACTCAATGTAGGAGGGCACAGTGACGTGATCCTGATCTTGTTCATCATCCAGCAGGTTGATGAAAACTCCTGGTACAGGCACAAAAGAAGTCAAAACCTTCTTACGCCACACGGAATGCAGACTATGATCGTGACTGTTTTCAGTTACCTTGACCAAACGAACCTCGAAAACAACTGTGTGCTCAACAATTTTACTCTGGATTCTCGGAACAGCAGCAGTCGGAAAGTAGTCCGGCATTTTCTGGGTTCCCAAGCCAAACGTTTTGGAAGAACTCTCAATATCCTCCAACGCCTTCCGAGTAGATTTTCCAGCCTCCTCAGCTTTCTTCAATGCCTCATGAAAAGGTGCCATAACCGCCGCTGCCTCCGCTTCTACTTTTGCCCACACCTCAAAATGAGGTGCCAATGCCTCCCTAAGTGCAGCCTTCGCAGCCTTCTGATGAGGTGCCATGACCGCCGCTGCATCCTCCATTACTTTCTTCCACGCCCGTGCTGTATCCAGGATGTCAGCGGGCACCTTATAAGATTTCAGACCTTGCAGTGTCTCTTGCAATGTCTCTTGAGATTGTTTCAGGACTGGGGCTTTCGGGGCTTCCTCGGTAATGCTTGATTTCTCGGCAGCAGCACCCGAGAGATTCTCTGTATCCTTCACAAGTTCAGAGTCAAAAGATGCTGGCTTATCCAACGCACACCTCCAACTTCGAAGTTCTCCCACAGCAATCCATCTTACTCCAGCAGCCAGCTTTTCCACTGTCCCCCATCCCCATAAATGTGAATCGTGCGCCCTTTCCACGCTGCAGGTGGGATACGGAACTCGTACTTCACCCGCTCATCCACACCCAGGCACAAACAGGAGTACACGTCAGGGTCTTCGGAGGTGGATTGCCCAAGCCCAAAACTCCAGCGGAACACCTTGGGTTGACCAGGCTTGGGGTTGAACCAGGACGTCTTCACATTCACCCTGGTGCCATCTGCATCCAGGAAATCGTAGGGAGACCCTGATCCATTAGCTCGATTCATGTCCTTACTGTCAGGGTGCAGCGCCCGATAGAGAATCTCCCCTCTCCGCCCACGTTTCCCTGGAGCATTTCCTGTCAGGTAGGTGGGGTCATCCATCCAGGCAAAGCGATCCCCAGGACGAACGGGCTCAGGCATCTCCCTGTACTTTTTCAGTGCCTCATTGCCAACCACCAGACCCCATGTTGGGGACACATCCCACTTGTCCCCCTGGTACTCCCTTGACCCTGGGGTCATTCGTACGGAGGACTCACCCAATGCCCCAACGGGCACCAACCATAGATGCTTGATCTCAGTACCCTTGCTACCGTAGCCGACTAGAAACACATGGCTGCAGCTAGCTTGCAAGCCTACGGTCAGAAACTGCCAAGCAAGTCTCCCCTGAGGTGTCATCCGTTCCTGAGCCCCCCGCACGTCTACCTTCTCATAGTCTGGGTCATCAAAGTCGTACGGGCTCCTGTTGCCGTTGGAAACGTTCAGATCCTTGGCACGGGGTCGGTAGGCAGCAAACACCAACTCAGACACTCTGCCCCACCACGTGTTGGTGAACTTGGTCAAAGTGCCAATGTCATCGATCCGACCATGGGTTCCGGTCATCACGAAATTCTTTCGGTGCTCCTCTCTGCGGTCAGAATCCACAGGGTCACGTCCAGCATTAGGTTTGTGCCCCCATGCTTTTGCAGAGCATTCAGGGTGCGACCGCTGGTTGTTCTTTGGGGAGTTGTCTTGAAGTGGTTGCCCACAACGCACACAGAGCTTATCACGGGATCTCATGTGGCACCTCAGTGAGAGACACTGAGGTCAGGGTAACTTATCCTGGGGCGCAAGTCAAGAAGAGGAGGTTTCCGGCTCCCTTTCGGAAGCCGGAAACCCTGGAAGCCTAACTAAGCAGGAAGGTTAGAAACAGGAAGGTTAGCGGGTCACCGTGAGGCGGGTCAAGCCCCTCGGATTGTACGCCCCGATGCCGATGTTTTCGAACACTGAGAACCCAATCGTCCGGGCCTTCGGGTCGTCAGCGCTGAGGACGGTCAGCTCGGTACGGACGGGAATGCGACCGAAGTGCTCGGGCTCGCAAACCACGTACACCGTCCCGACCGGCACCAGACGGCTGGTGATGATCTGAGCGCCCCAGAGGGTCGCCATCAGACCAGTCTTCAGCAAGGTCGCCTGGGTCTCGATGTCGAGAATGTCACGCCCGAACTTGCGGAGGTCGGCGTAATCGCGGGCGTTCATGTAAACGCGGGCAACACGCAGATCATGCCGCTCGATCAGAGCGAAGGCATCAGCGAGCACTGCGCCGGAGATGGGTGCCACGACCGGGATGTCGGGGTTCATCTGGGCGGGCAGGCTGTCGAAGCCGGCGGTTGCGATCGAGTCCAGGATGGCGAAGACACGCTCGTCTTCCGCAGCCTGGATCTGAGCGCGAGCCAGATCCTGAGCACGCTCGATCAGGTCGAAGCGCCGCTCCTTGATCTGGGTGAGGGGGATCTCCGGGTTCGATGCGATCTCGAACAGGGGGAAGATCACCCGGCGAGGCTTGGTGATGGCGAGGATGTTCTGGCCTTCCTCGCCGACCACATAGGCAGTGACATCCGGGTCCTTGTCGTAGATGGGCAGCGCGCCATCGGGGAGCTGCTCGACCAGGAAGGTCTTGCGCCCGACAGCAGCGTAGTCCCGACGAGTCCGGAGCGGCTGGGTCATAGAAGCTGCGAGCTTGGCACGACCAGCGGGAGTCTGGATGTACTCCCCGATGATCCGCTGCTTCACGGCGTTGGTCACATTCGGCTGCGTGTTCATGGTGGTGTTCTCCTTACAGCCGTGCGTCGAAGACCAGCTCGGTCTGGACGGAGTCAGGCACCATCTTCAGCACACCAATGATGGTGGAGACGTTATCCTGGGCGGCGGCACCGGTCTTGCCGACGTACCCTTCAGCAGTTGCCTGAGTGGAGTCAGCGGAAACCGCCACACCACCGGCACTGATCTGCCACTTCGGGTAAAGGAACCCGTTCTTCGAGGCGACCAGCTCATTGCCCGAGTACCAGATGATCGCTGCGCCAGCGGCAGGAGAGCCACCGACAGCGGCGAACAGGATGCTGGTCTCATAGAGGGCATCGCCGTAGGTGCCGTGAGCGCACACATACGGGCCAACACCCGAGGCAACGCCCGGGATGTTCTCGTACGGGTTGCCGTTCGCCGAGTTGATGAACAACCCGAGGGGACGGTAGCCCAGCTCGAAACGCTGAGCAGCCCGCAGGATCAGCTGGGTGGCATCCGAGCCGGCCCCGCCGATGTGGTTGGTTCCAGCGTCCGGACGCACGAAGGCGACCGAGCCGGAGAGCACGCCAGTCTTCGAAACGTCAACACGAGTGCTGACGAACGTAGCCTGAGCGCAAGGGTTGGTCTGGGTGAACGCGTCATCCGTCAGCACGCCGATCGAGTTCCGAATCCCGAGATTCAGAATCCGCAGTGCCGAGGAAGACTCCGTCCAGCCGCCCGATGCCTGTCCAAGCAGTGGCATGATGCCTCCTTACTGCTCCCTGTTCACAGGGTCGGTGGATTGAATCCGCCTAGTTTTGCCAACCACAATGGCTGGCATTCACAGCAGTACGGAGGTGGTTATTTAGGGAATAACGAAAGTTTTTTGAGTCTGCTGGAAAGTTCGGGTTTTTTCAGGAAAGTTTCTAGGGGGAAGTTTTGAAAGGAGGGGGAAAGTTTTGGTTAGCGGGAGAAAACTTCGGAAACGTCCGGATCGGACTGCCAGAGCTTCGAAAGCTCATCGACGTCGTTCCCGGCGGCGGCAGTGCGGGTCATGGCACCCACAGTGCGGACACCCGGGTTCGGCTTCCGACCCTGGGGACGCTGGGAGGCTGTGCGCTGCAGCTTGGCTGCGGCGGTACGCTGCTCGGCGGTCAGACCAGCCTTCTTGCTAGCCTCCTCGCCCTCAGCCTCCTCCTCTTCCTTCTCCTCGACTTCTTCCTTAGCCTCATCCTCATCATCGTCAGCGGTCTTGCCGAAGATCGATGCGAGGACAGCCTTGTCCTCTTCCGTCGAGGCGTTGATGTCTGTCAACCCCATGGGGTCGCCCTGGAGACCGAACATGGCAGCTTCATCGGTAGCCTTCTTGGAAGCTTCCTCTGCCTTGTCCTTGTCCTCGGTCTCCTCAGGGGCGGGAGCCTCTTCCTTCTCCTCGTCCTTAGGAGCGGGAGCCTCTTCCTCGCCATCCTCCGCCTTCTTGCCGGCGTACTTGGCGGACTCCATCTCCATCTCGGCGAGCAGGGCTGCATCCTCAGGATCGAGGTCATCAGCCATCGGGGACACACCACAGCCGCAACTGCTTGTGGCAGTCGGAGCCATGGAAGCCACGAACTCGTCAGCGGAGATGATGCCATCCGCATCGACGTCGATGGCGGCGAACATCGCCTTGTTGCCAGTCCAGTCCTCTGCCATCAGGAACCCGTCCCGGTCTGCATCCATCGATGCAAACATGGCACGGGCAGTCTTCTCCTGCTGGAGGTTCGTGGTGGCAGCACCCTCAGCACGAGCCTGCTCCTCGGTCTTGGCGCCGGGGGCGAGGGTCTTGCCCTTGGGGTCATTCTGATCGGCGGTCTTGGCACCCTTCTTCAGAGCCTTGACCTGCTCAGTCAGCTCGCCCAGCTTTGCCAGGAGCCCACCGAAGTCGTCATCGTCCGGGATCATCATGTCCATGCCATCATCCAGGGGCATGTCCAGATCATCCTCCAGGAAAAGGTCATCGTCCATCATCAGGTCGTCACCGACCATGGGATTCCCAGCCAGACGAGCCAGCGAGGCATCAAGCTGAGTCTCGGGAAGATCCATCAGATCCAGCGCCTGATCCTCGACCATCATGGCATTGGCGGTCTTGCCAAGCATGTGACGGGCAAGGCGGATGCACTTGTCAGCACGCTTCTCGACCATTTCCCGCAGGCTGGCGCCCTTGGGCATGGGATTCATCTTCTCGACCCGAGGCATCTCCTTGTGCGCCGGGTGATCCTTGTCCTCGACATCATAGCCGGGAGTCGAGGGAGGATTGCCCTGCGGATAGGGAGGGGTCTTGGGATCCTCTGCCCAGGCAGAGGGATCACCCTTCTTGTACTCAGCATATGCCGGATCAGGCTGATGTGCTGGGTGATCCAGATCCTCAACGTTGTATCCGGGCACTGCGGGAGGGGCAGACGCCTTACGGTCCGCCGCCCAAGTTGTGCGCTGTCGACTCATCGTTCACTCCTGTGGCGACTGCCTGTGGTTGACCCGTTCTCAGCAGCCCTTCGTGAAAGCAGTCTGCTAAGACGAAGCAATGTTTTAGACTCAGCAAGTGTCGGGGATCGACCCATCACTTGGGAGCAAGCCTCTTGAAATGCTTGCACTGAGCTGTACTGATTGTGGCAACCCACCTTCAAAGCTACCCGGTAGATCGGCACAGGAATGTCGATCCCCGTCAGCTTGTTGAAAGTTGCCACCCTATCCAGCAAGCTAGCATCATCAGATGCTGTCTTGAGGAGCACTTCCAATCCGGCACGGTATGTCCGTGCCGCTGCAGCCCTGATCAGGGACTCATTGGGCTGCATTGAGGATTTCTCCGGGGTCAGCATGTCGATCATGGCATCCCCGGAAAGATCCTTCTTGAAACGATCCAGCACCCGGTCTTTCACCTTGGTGTAGATCTCGTCCTCAACCTCTTGGAACGGAGCCTTTGGCTTTGCCTCAGGAGCCGGCGGGGTCTCCTCGGGAGGAGCTGTCTCACCCTCACCACCAGCGTCCCCTTCATCCATCCAGCCAGCCAGGAACTCGGAGGAGTCACCCAGACGAACTCGACTGGAAGCGGGGGCAAAACTTCGGGGCATGATGACGGCACCCACCACCGAGGCTGCCTTCAGCACAGCGTCTTCATTCCACTGGGGAGGAGGCGTAGAAAGCACTTGCTGTGCCTTCTTGCTAATCTCCGCCGTGGGCTCCAAAACGTTTCGGAGTACTGCCCCAGTGAATGCCGGAGTCCCTACCCAGGAAGCCTCGATGAAATGGACACCACCGGTTGGGCCAATGGACTTGTGCCCACACAGCTCCGCAACCCGATGCATCGCTCCCTGCTCATCAAAGAAGCGATTGCCTTTGCTGTACTTGACGTGGGGGCACATCTCGGTCTCATCCGCTGCCCAGTGCCCACACTTGGTGCAGATGGTTCCGTCCACGGTGCAACCCATGGACAAAGTGCCCATCCGACCATTCTTGATAGCTGCCACGAGATCCCGATGCTTGCGGTCTGTGGCAATCAGGATGTCGACGTAAACACTGTCCCCGATATCTCGGGCAACGGCGTCGATGATCCTGCCCCGGGACTGCTCCTCCATCTGGATGTGCTCAACAAAGTTGTGCCCACCCACGAAGGTCTGGTAGGACGCCAGGAGCACCGGACGGCTCCAGCAGTCGAGGTTGTTGTTGATGAACTTGTCAGAATCAGGCTTGACCCTGAAGTCTGCAAATTTCCGGTCAACCCGGAAACCATCCTCCAGCACTGACCCAGTCTTCACCCCTGGTGGATCATAAGTTTCCACTGAGGCAATGATCGTGGCATGTGTGAGGAGGAAGTCCTCGGGGTTGAAAGGTTTTCCGAGAAATTCGGATGCCCTTTCAATCAAGTTGCCGTTTACCTGACCTGTGTGCTTGGCGGCAACACGGATGTTGCCCCACTCAGATTTGGAGACCTGAGTGTGAATCACACTGGCGGCTGCGTACTTCATGAAGGGCATTTATTCTGTCCCTCCTTGTACGCTGGCAGTGAGCACCTCTTCATATTCGGGGTGCCCAATGATGTCACATGGCTTGATCAGGAACAGACAGTTCCCGCAACCCAGCAAACGGATGCTTGCCCCACTCTCCCTCTTGTAAGAGGCGGGCTTGAGAATGGAGTTTTTGCACTTGGGGCACTGGTACTGACCTGAGTCAATCTCACCCTGACTTGCCCGGTACTTCCGGTCGGGAGCCGCCCAGTACAGTGCCTTCTTGGCATATGCAACAGCAACTCTGTGTGAGTCTGCTGCCACCAATACTACTGGGCGGGACCCGCCGGGCACGTTGTCCACATGGGGAGGGCTCTTGTCTTCCTGCTCCCGCAAGTGCTGAAGCTCTTCCACTGGCAAACGCTGAGACCCATGGGGCCATTCTACGTCGACCATGCCGATGCCAGGAAAGACTGCCATGACCCGTCCGATCAAGCCTTCCGTGTCGACAAGGCTCACGGGATCACCGACAGCGAACTCTGCAGCTCGCTGCTGATAATCCACAAAAGCAGCTTTGCGATCAGCCACGGAAGTTCCCCCAGGTCAGACGTTCAGGTTGAAGCCGTGGGAAGCCTTCTTGCCACTTTCCTTGCCCTCTTCCTTGTCCTTCAGGAAATCGGGCTTCTTGTCTTCCTTCTCGTCCTTCTTCTCGTCCCCGCCGCCCTCGGACTTCTTCTTCTCGCAGTTGTCACGCATCCCGCCCTCGGGAAGCTTCTCACAACCGGCGTTCTTCTTCCCGCCCTTCTTCTCGTCGCCTTCTTCCTTGTCCTTTGCCTCGTCCTTCTTCTTGTTGGCATTCTCAAGGAACTGGGGCGGGATCTTCCCGGCAACAGTAACCATGGAGGCAACCTTGGTTGCCGTCTCATTGGTCACGTTCTCCAGGTGGGGCAGCAGATGATTGGCAGCCTGAAGCACTGTGGTTGCCTGTGTAGCGGAAACGTCCCCATTCAGCACGCCCACCTGAGTGGTCATGTAGTCAGAGGCAAGTTTCGACACGGCAAGGGACAGATCCTTACGCCCTGCCGAAGCAAGCCGTACAGCTGCGCTCTGGAGGCGATTCACTGCCATGCTGAGACGGTTGTTGGCTTCGAGGCGACCAATCTGCTCGAAAGAAGCCTGCTTGCCGGGCTGCGGAGTCTGGATCTCCTCAACCGGGGTCATACCCAGATCGCCATCTTCCTGCCGCTCACGCAGCTCTCGGTTGACCTGCTGGGTGAAATGTCCCCGCATGTACGGTTCATCCGAGTCGCCTTCCTCAGGACCAGAAACCTCTTCCCCAATTGCCTCGGGGTCGAAGCCCTTCTCCTTCACCACATCCAACTCATCCAGAGCCGTACGCTCAATGCCTGCCTTCTTTTCGATGGCATCACTGAGCATATCGCATCGCCGTGCGAAGTCAGATGCGATGTGCGAAGGCACACCCAGGGTTTCAAACTCTTCCTGGAAAAGGGTCGCAAGCCGGTCCAGGTTTGCCGTTACGGAGCGTGCGCCCTTCTTGGTCATGTTGCCCATTCTCGATGTCCTCCTCGTGGCTCTCGGTTCCCTCATTGGAGGGAAGGCAGTGGACCTGTCGGAGCACAACTCGGCCCTCCGCTAAGTACGCTTCCTTTATTGAAGGAAGATTGAAAACAAACCCCTGATGACTGGTGCTCCCAGCCAGCATCTTCCTTCCAAAGCGCCGAATTCACACTGTTCTCAGCCTCAGAAAAATTCCTCATTCTTCATCGTCAGCTGAGCTTGAGTCGTAGTCTTCAAAGGCATCATTGGAGCTGGTGTCCGGAAAGTCCTCATCAGAATCTAGTTCCGGGGCACCCACATCGGATTCGGGTTTCTTTCTGCTTCGGGAACTCTCCGCAGGGTAAAGAATAGGTGCCAAAGGTGAGCTGGCTTCAGGCTTCCTTTCGGGCATCTCCCGCACCCATTTCTTTTCCAACTCTGACATGTCCCCGGAGTCCAGAATGAATTGCATCTGTGCCGAGATGGGATCATCCGGTGGGATCTTACCGAAATGCTCTTTACGGACACGCAGGAATGCAGCCATTTGTGTCTTTTTAACGACCTTGTCTTTTTCCTGAACACAATTCTCGGCTTCCTTTGCATCCTCTGAATGAGTCAAGCAGGCTTCGAAGGCTTCCAGATAATCCTGGACAGACTTTTGAAGATCCTTATCATCCAGAACTTCCGCATGGCACTGTTCCAACAGCTTGTTGATGGTCTTTTTCGGGTTTACACTTCGAGCCCCTGAAACAAAACTCGAGTGCCCTGTAGTCATGCTGTTGACAGCAAGATCATTCATCATGCCCTGAAACAGGAAATGATATTTGGAAGGGATCTCCCCGCTTTGCATCTCTTCGTGGATCTTGCCGAAAGGTCCGTCCTTACCACCTACAAGTTCCAGCTGCTCTGAAGAACTCAAAGATGACACAACATCCTTGAGCATCTCCCGTCCATCAGGATGTTCCAGAGCTTCCACGGGACGCAACAACTCTGACACCCGACCTTTGCTTTGCAGCACCTTAGCTAGCTGATGAAAAGCCGGGGATGGTGCCGGTCGAACAGGCACCCCTTCCACATTCAGATCCTCGCCTTTCAGCATTGCTGCCAAAGACAAGCCATCCAAAATGCGCTCATACTCAGCTCGTTGAGCTGAGCCAGGCTCAGTTTCATCCATCTGCTTGACGATACTTCGAGCCGCCATCCCCCGGAGATCCGAGTTCAAGCGTGAGTACTGATCAAAGGATGCTAGTGCCCTTGCGTGAAGCTCTCCAGAGGACTTGACCTCAGCATTGACTTCTTGCCCACCAACGAAGCCAGGGTTTGCCAGCACTGTTTGTGCAAAACGGTGCTGGGCTAGAATTTCGCCCAGTGCTTCAGGCTTTCCCTTGTACTTCTTGATCACGTTGGGGTCTGAGAATTCATTTGCCCGCTGGATGTCCTCATCCGAGAACCCTTTATCTCCCGGCTTCAAGCTGGCACGCATCGACTGCATGGTCTTGTTGTAGCTTTCCATAATCATGGCACGGTCAGTATCCCCTTGACCATCAATGACTTGAGAAAGCTCAGGAGACACATCCCGCAATTCTTGGACGACCAGATCAAACTGCCGTGTTGGCTTCTCCTCTGTTGGAGGCTCCTCCTCTACTGGGGGCTCCTCTTCGGGTTTTGTTGCGGGTTCCTCGGGCGCCTCCTTGATCAACTTTTCTAGTCCCTTCGGATCACCAATAGCATCCCGAATATCACCTACTGTTTTGAAGGCACCTTCAGGAACACCTAGCTGCTTCAACAATTCAGACACTGACCGACGAGTTACGGGCACACTATCTTTAAGACTCGCAAGAGGACTGGTGCTGTCCTCGCCAAAAATGTCGGTTAGTTTCTGAGCCACCTGTGGAGTTTCCGCAGGTTTTGACTTCTCGGTTTCCTTAGACTTCTCGGCTTCCTCAGGCTTCTCGGGTTCCTTTTTCTTTGCCACATCAGGATTCCAGATAAGGGAACCTTCCTCGGGAGATTCTCCTTCTTGTACTTTCACAGGTGCGGGTGCTTCTGAACGAGTAGGTTTGGATTTGGGCAGCAATTCCTCAATCAGCCTTTTCGCTTCCGGCTGATCTTCCGGTGACAGCTTCTTCACCGTTTTCCGCAAAGCATCCAAAGAGCCCTTGTCAGAGAGCGTCTTCTGAATGCTTTCCGTTACAGGGGTGTCCCCAAAATGATCCTTGATCCGATTCCCGATCTCCTGGATCAACTCAGGATTCAGCTTGTCCGGGGATTCCTCTTTAACGGGAGCTTCGTCTCCTCCAGCAAAAGCCTCTGCCTCAGGCTTCTTCTTGAATGACTGAGTAGTGCCCTCATCATTCATGCCCCGCCACATACCGGTCTGAGACCGCCATACCTCACCAGGCTTGTGTTTCTCATCCTTGGGCTTGAGCTTTCCTGCCTCTAGCCAACGGGCTGCCACCCGCTTGTAGTTCAGAGAAAGATCCCTGTCCTTATCAGCACCCTGATACTCAGTATCCTCATCCTTCTCTTTCACCTGTTCCCGACGAAGATCATGCCGGGGAGGCTTATGCTTAGGGTCAGGGCGTACCAGGCGCTCTACCTCTTCGTCCTCATGCTCAGCGGGACTCTTGGTAGCCTCGATAGCGTGCAGAGTAGCCTGCTTGATTCTGGATGGTCGCACACCCTTAGCCATCACCAAACGCACAACGTCTTGAGCAGAAGCTACAACCTCGGTTCCCAATGCCTCAAGCAGCTCTGTATCTTCTGAAAGCTCCGCCTGGGCTCGCATCAGATCCAGGTCTTGTTTTGCCTCATTCTGGTAAAGACGCTGCTTTACATCAAACAGATCCGAGACTTGATACTTCCCAGCATCCTCTTGGAGATACCCTGCGGCTGCCAACTCAGTAACGGCACCCTCATCGATCACATGATTCCTGAGCAAATACTTGCCCAACAACTTGATGACGGGTTCCTTGTGGATTAGCAGATCCTGCATGACAGCCTGCTCATAGAGTGTCAGGCTGCTCATCAAGCCACTAGTCCCTCGCATCTCCCAGTTGGCGGGGTACTTACCATCCGTGGCGTTACTGAGACTGATGATAGCAGTCTTGGAATGACCTCCGCCCCCTGAAGGAGTTGGATCATCCGGGGGAGACTTCAGAGAACTCGTCTTTCCCTGTGGCTTACCACACTGGGGACAAAAACCAGCAGCCTCAGGAATGGATGCCTTACAGAACGGACAAGTCTTGGTGCCTTTCAACTCAGGCTCCGGGGCATCCTCCCCGAACTTGAAAATCAGCCAAAAAGGCTGTCCCACTTGGTTTGCACCTACTACCTGAGTGCCACTGTAGTAGAACCGCCCCCGCCGCCAATTCCAATCGTGCCCGACATTCTCAAACATGATATTGCGATGGGGATGCCCATATGTCTGAATGAAATGCGTCGTTGGTGTGGGGTCGCCACGCCCAATCCAGGAAAACACCTCATCAGGTTTTTTCGGCATTGGGATGTCGCGTGCATTTCCCGTGGCGAAATAGCGTACCTCGTAACGAGGACCCTTCCTGGAGCCCTTCTTGGTGAGCTTCTCCGAAACCTTGCCGTCCTTGAGGTATTCCTCTTCAAGTCCTGGCACAAGGTATTGTGACTTCAACGTAGCAGGCTCGTGACCTACAGCCTCAGCGGTCTCTGCCAGCGCCTGCTTGAACTCCTCCTTGAGCTTCTTCGCCTTTTCCTTCTCTTCCGATGGCAGCTTGCCACCCTTGGAGCGCACAGCCTTGAGCCGATCCTGCATCTCAGAATTGGCGTGGTAGCCCCGGATGTCCTTGGCAGTAACGTCAAACTTCTTGAGGTAGGCGTTCACATCCTCAGCGGACACCCCGCCACAAACCTCATCGTTGTCCTTCTTGCCCTTGATGGCTGCCTTGATGGCTGCCACAGAATCCGCCTTGTCGATCACCTTCTCGTGGTCAACCCCGGACTTCCCAACATACTTGACCGTCACCTTGCCCTTGCCGACAGTCAGATGCTTCACCTTCCAGCCGGTGACCCCGAAATGCCCGTCTTTGGCTGATTCCTCGTTGCCCACTCGCTCATAGGTGACATCCATCAGCCCAATGGCGAGCGCAACATTGCGAGTCTTTTCGTCCTCTGACTTGAGATCCTTCTTGATCTGCGTCCGCAGTCCATCAATCCCGTGCCGGAGTTTCTCAATGCGCTCAGCCTTGTCCTTGTTGCGCTTGGCTACTTGACGGTCGGAGTACTCATAGACCGTCATCTCCCCGCCATCCTGCTTCTTGACGGTCTTCTTTTTCTTGTACCTGGCAGCTACTCTCAGGGCTCCAGCCGAGATCTCAAAAGTGGTCTGCTTGGCTTCCCCAAAGATCTGGTTGAAAGACTTCCACACCTGGGGCTTCAACTTGTTGAAAGCAATGAGGGACACTGCCTCAGCAAAATTCTCAGAAGGACTGGAACCACCATAAGGGGTGGAGTAGCGTCCATTCAGGGCATAGTCTGCCAGCCAAGTTCGCAAAGTGTCCTTGGAGATAACCCCAACCGGGGTGCCTTTGCGGG
>Ga0172379_10001981_pt1 | contig 38134 bp, 42 predicted proteins | sample GrowelOW334metaG_FD_119756 | JGI IMG/M metagenome (GOLD analysis project Ga0172379, IMG submission 119756) | Groundwater microbial communities from an aquifer near a municipal landfill in Southern Ontario, Canada - Groundwater well OW334 metaG | ecosystem: Environmental > Aquatic > Deep... | reverse complement strand
AAGCTAATTCCAGAAAATACGGAATGATGCTCGAAACTCTTTCAAAATCTTCCCAGCTCATCATCATTACCCACAATCGCGAGACAATGTCGCATGCCGGAATTATTTACGGAGTGACGGTCGGTGCTGACGCTGTTTCTAAAATACTGTCTATTAAATTTGAAGATGCCGAAGGGATGATGGCTCGTTAAATAAGACATTATTTTTGCGAAAATTTAAGACGAGCGGAGTTAATGACACTCTCATCGTCAATAAAAAAAAGCCGGACGAGATGTCCGGCTTTTGTGTTTATTGGCGAATGAGACGCTGGTACAGCACATCGAGTTTTTCGACAAGTGCCTTATACTCCAGTGTGTCCTTCTTCATTCGTCGAAGCGTAATGTGTATTTCGTTGATTTCCCGACTGATCTCGGTTTGCGGGCCGGCAGGGAAGGTCGCGAGGGGCTCGTTTGTCTTCGGCTGTATCGAAACGACGATAATGAGGCCGATGACGAAAAGAAGTAAGAATACCATTCCAAGACCCGCGGGAGCGAGTGAGTGGACGATTTCGTATGCGTTCATGGAAGTTTCCTCAAAAAACGTTTTAAATAACTCTGTATTAATTATATCATTTATATGAAAAAAGTCAATATATAAAAACGCCCTTTATGCGGGCGTTTTTATGGTTTTTTTATTCTTTTTTTCGCGTATCCTCTATTTCCTGAATAAGAGAGATGAGGGCGTTTTCTATCTTCTTAAGTTTTGCGTGAAGCTCGGCCTGCGCGTCATCGTCTTCTTTTTCATCTTCCTCAATATCTTCTGAGATTTCTTCGACGTCTTTCCCAAGTTCTTCCACGTCTTCCGATATTTCATCAACGTCTTTGCTGATTTCGACGACGTCTTCTTGAATCTCGTCGATATCTTCCGAAATTTCCTCGATGTCTTCTCCGACCTCCCTCAGTTGAGCTTCTTGTCTGTTAACGGTCATTTGTATGAAAATGGCAAGGTATATCGCCTCAAGAGAAACGACGGTTGTAAGTACGAGAAGTATTTCTTCTATCGTCCAGTCAAACCAAAGAAGAGAAAAGGTTCCCGCAAAAAATACAGTATGAAGAAAAAGCGAAAAAGGGGTGCCTATTCCTTTGGTCGCTTTTGCTGTTATCTTTTCCGAAAGAGAAATTTCTCTCGGCTCGCTTTTTCCTTTCATAGTGCTTTTATTCTAACACGAAATCCAATTGTCTCGATAATGCGTCAGCCCGCATAAGTTTTACTTGTATCTCGTCTCCGAGCGTGTATCTTTTTTTCTTGTGTTTTCCAACGAGACGGTAGTTCTGTTCATCGAATGTGTAGTAGTCGTCTCCGAGATCTCGAATACGAATCATTCCTTCGGCTTTGCTTTCTTTTTCTTCCACATAGAGTCCCCACTCCGTGACCCCCGTAATCGTGCCAGTAAATACCTGCCCGACTTTTTCCTGCATATATTCTACCTGTTTGAATTTAATGGATGCGCGTTCCGCGTCTGTGGCGATGGATTCGCGTTCGGATGCATAAACAAGCATCGCTTCGTATTCGTGCCATGCTTCTTCCGGAACATCTCCCTTCAAAAGGTGTGTTTCCAGAAGTCGATGAGAGAGAATATCCGGGTACCGGCGGATCGGGGAAGTGAAGTGCGTATAGTGCTCGAAACCAAGTCCGAAATGCCCGACGTTTTTTGTGGAATACACTGCTTTTGCCATTGCTCGGAGCGCTGTTGATGTAACTATATTCTGCAGAGGACCGCCTTCGGTTTCCGCGAGGAGTTCATTTAAGTCTTTCGGAGATACTCCTCCTTCTTCGTTTAATTTGAGTTCATAGCCAAGGCCTTTCAGAAAAGTCGCAAGTTTGAGGAGGCGTTCTTTATTTGGCTCATTGTGGATGCGATAGACAAAAAGTTTTTCTTCTTTTTGCCCGATCTTTCCGATGAATTCCGCGACGCGCTTATTGGCGAGAAGCATAAATTCTTCGACGAGTTTATGCGTATCCTTGCGCTGTTTTCGGACAACCTTTATCGGCTTATTGTTTTCGTCTAAAATGATCTTTACTTCGTCTTGCTCAAAAGAAATCGCTCCCGCATCGTGGCGCTCTTTGCTCAAGTTTTTTGCGATTTTGTTCGCACTCTCAAGTTCGGCCAAATATGTTCCGTTTTTTGCGTCAAGAATTTCTTGAGCGCTTTCATAGGAAAATCGTTTGTCGGAGTGGATAATCGTTTTTCCAAACCATTGCCCCTTGATTTTCGGCTTCATTCCTTCTCTTGTGGAAGATACGTCGAACGTGAAAATAGCGGAAAAAGCAAAACGGTCTTCGTTCGGTTTTAAACTGCAGAGATCATTCGAGAGAATTTCGGGAAGCATCGGAATAACTCGGTCGACAAGATATACCGAAGTCCCGCGTTTTTTTGCTTCGCGATCAAGAGCACTTCCGGGGCGGACGTAGTGCGAAACATCGGCAATGTGTACCCCGATTTCGATATCTCCATTCGGGAGCGTTTGGTAGGAAAGAGCATCGTCAAAATCTTTCGCGTCTTCAGGGTCGATGGTGAAAGTCGTAATGCCTCGGAGATCTTTCCGTTTTGCGATTTCTTCCGCCGGAAAATCGTGAGGTATTTGCTTCGCTTCTTCTTCCACCTTCGGAGGAAATTCGGTATCAAAACCTTTATCTACGATAATGGCCTGTATCTCTGTTTCGTGATCGCCCGGATTTCCGAGAATCTTCACTACTTCACCGACGGGGTTTTTCTTCGGGTCGCGCCAATCATTTATTTTTACAAAGGCTTTTTGCCCGTTTTCCGCATCTAAGGATTTTTCATTCGGGATAAAAATGTCGGTATACATTTTTCGATCGTCTGCGATGAGAAAGACAAGATTGCCTTTTCTCTCGATACGCCCGATAAACTCCATTTTATTTCTGGAAATTATTTCTGTAATCTCACCCGCGATGCGTCCTCCTCGCTTTTCCGGAAGGATGAACACCTTGACGCTGTCGCCGTGAAGGGCAGTGTTCAGACTCTCTCTCGCGATTTCAATTTCCTCCGTTTCGTCGACGGGTCGAACATACCCGACGCCTTTTCCGGTGAGCGCGATAATACCTTCTTTTACAGGTCTTGTATCAAGAGGTTTCTTTTGTTTTTTACTCGTTTTCATTGCGTTTAGAATACCACATTTGGGATGTTCTGTATATTATCCACACGCTTTCTTGATTTCATATCGCGCTTAGGGGTATACTCTTTTGAGAGTAGAGTACTTTTTGAATCCCTTGTTCTTCTTGAACGAAGGGAAAATTTTTTGTTTACGCGCGCTGAAGGTGTATACTTTTGGTAACGCAAGAACAAAGCAAAAAACAGCCCTCTTTTTAGACGGCTGTTTTTTGTCATTGATGACGAATTGAATTTTTTGTAAAAAATGGTATATTCAGAAATATATTATGAAAAACTACGATCATAAGAAAATAGAAACGGTTTGGCAGAAGGAATGGGAAAAAGCCGGTGTCTATAAAACCGGCGCGAAGGATTCCGGGGTGGAATTCGCAAAATCTATTGCCGGAAAGCCCAAGTGCTACGTCCTCGATATGTTCCCGTATCCTTCGGGAGACGGCCTTCATGTGGGGCATCCGAAAGGGTATATCGCCACTGATATTTATTCCCGATTCAAAAAAATGAACGGAATGAATGTCCTTCATCCGATGGGCTGGGACGCTTTTGGATTGCCTGCAGAGCAATATGCGATAAAAAACAAAATTCACCCTCGCCTTGCCGTCGATAAAAATATCGCACGTTTCAAAGAACAGCTCTCCATTATCGGTTTGAATTATGATTGGGAACGCGAAATAAACACGACTGATCCGAAATATTATAAGTGGACGCAGTGGATATTTTTGAAATTGCTTGAAAAAGGTTTAGCTTTTGAATCTTACGAACCGATTAACTGGTGCCCGTCGTGTCAGACAGGGCTTGCAAACGAAGACTTGGACGGCGACAAATGCGAGCGATGCGGAACGCTTGTTGAAAAGAAACCGATGCGCCAGTGGGTGCTTCGGATTACTGATTACGCGGAAAAACTTTTGGACGGCCTCGATGGTCTCGATTGGGCCGATTATGTGAAAGACGCGCAGAGAAATTGGATCGGGAAAAGCGAGGGCTCTCTTCTCACTTTTAAACTTTTAAATTCAGAACTTTCTTTTGACGTCTTTACCACGCGAGCCGACACCCTCTTTGGGGCTACTTATTGTGTACTCGCTCCTGAACATAAATTGGTTGATGAATTGAAAGAGCTTATCGGAAATTGGAACGACGTTGAAAAATACAGAGAAGATGTAAAAAAGAAAAACGAAATAGAGCGTACTGCGGAAGGGAAGGAAAAGACCGGCGTAAAGCTGGAAGGAATTTTTGCCATAAATCCCGTAAACGGCGACGAACTCCCCGTTTTTATCGCGGATTATGTTTTGGCTCATTACGGCACCGGCGCGGTGATGGCTGTCCCCGCTCATGATGAACGGGATTTTGAGTTTGCAAAGAAATTTAAAATATCGATTAAGAAAGTCATTCGGCCGACTTCTTCGAAGTGGCTGGTTGTGGAAAAAAGCTTGTCTTCTGCTGATGTTGCCGAACTTAATACATTCGGAAATGTTGAAATCCAGGAAATAGATAAAGAGTGGGGTAGATTCTTTGCCGTTTACGTCTCTTCTGAAAAAGAAGAAAGTTTTGTTTCGTGGCTGAAAGAGCATTTGCTTAAAGTTTCCGAAACAGGCGCGGGGTGGTACGTGAATAGCGACAATTCGGAACGGGTTGCTTTTTTCGGCGCTGATTTTGAAGTCGGAACAGAAGAGGGTATGGCTTCCTTTAAAAAATACGGCTTAGAAAACGGAGTTCCCGAAGAGCAGTTGGATATCCGAGAACCAAAAGCTTTTATTGGCGGGGGTTCTTTGATTAACTCTGGAAAATTCGACGGAATGGAAAATACCGAGGCGAAAAAGGCGGTGACTGAATTTGCGGGCGGAGAAAGGAAGACTACTTACAAACTTCGAGATTGGGTTTTCTCCCGCCAGCGTTATTGGGGCGAACCGATTCCCGTCATTCATTGCGAAAAATGCGGAGTCGTACCCGTGCCCGAAAATGAACTTCCCGTAAAGCTTCCCGACGTTGAATTTTATGAACCGACGGGAACGGGCGAATCTCCTCTCGCGAATGTTTTGGATTGGGTAAATGTAAAATGCCCGAAATGCGAAGGCGAGGCAAAAAGAGAAACAAATACGATGCCTCAATGGGCAGGGTCTTCCTGGTACTATTTGCGTTACATTGATCCGAAAAACAACGAAACACTCGTCGCTAAAGAAAAAGATAAATATTGGTCTCCCGTTGATATGTACGTCGGAGGAATGGAACACGCGACGCGTCATCTCATTTACGCCCGTTTTTGGCATAGATTTCTGCATGATATCGGATACGTCAGCCACCCTGAGCCGTTTGCAAAACTTCATACGGTAGGACTTATCCTTGCGTCCGACGGAAGAAAGATGAGTAAGCGCTGGGGCAACGTGGTTAATCCCGACGAAATAGTGGATCTTTATGGTGCCGATACTTTGCGTGTCTATGAAATGTTTATGGGCCCGTTTGAGCAATCCTCCGCATGGAGTACCGAAAGTATTATTGGCCCGAGACGTTTCCTTGAAAAAATTTGGAAGCTGTCTTCTCGAGTAGGGGAAGCCATTCCCGAAAATTCACTTGAGTCCGCGTATCATCAAACTGTTCAAAAAGTTACCGAAGATATAGAAGGATTCAAATTCAATACGGCCATTTCAAAAATGATGATCTTCTCGAATGAAATGGAAAAAGCAGAGATTATTCCAAAAGATATCTTTTTAGGTTTTTTGAAATTGCTCGCGCCTTTCGCTCCTCATATTACGGAAGAATTGTGGCACGAAGGAGGGAATACGACCTTTATCCAGACAGAAGAATGGCCGAAATTCGATTCCGAAAAAGCTATTTCCGGGAGTGTTACCATCGCGGTGCAGGTTAACGGAAAACTTCGCGCAACTTTCGAAATTTCTCCTGAAACAGGGGAAGAAGAGGTGAAAAAGACGGCATTGGGGATTCGGGACGTTAAAAAATGGTTGGAGGGAAAAGAGCCAAAAAAGGTTATTTACGTCAAAGGTAAGCTCGTAAGTGTGGTGGTGTAACGCGAGAAATTTGAAAGAGCGTTCAAAAATACAGCCTTATTGAGCCATATTTTATACTTTTGACCAAACCCCCTTTCAGGTACTTGCAATAGTTTGACATATGTGTTAAATATATGTTATCTTAAAATCATTAAGACAGTAGACAAAAAGAAAAATTATCCTATAGTGTAACAAGCAGTGCAGGAATCTGGCTGCACCCTTGAACTCTCACGACCGTGGGAAGAATAATTATCGGGGGTTTGTGGGGAAAAATTCTTGAGTCAACAATTTTAAAAAACAAAATTAATAAATAATATAGTTTATGCCAGTCATATCATTTAGACCAAAGCAGATAACAAAGAGTTTGCTTGTCACAATACCTCCGCGCGCACGCGATGTTGTTGTCGGCCGCTTTGGCTTGGGCGACACGCCGGAAAGAAAGACTCTTGAAGCAATCGGCAATACTTACGGTATTACCCGGGAACGTGTTCGTCAGATTGAAAACCTGGCTATCGCTTCGATGCAGAAGTCCGAAGCTTACGCGAAGTCGGCAGCCGCTTTTGCGGAATTGCGCGACCTCCTCGAGAGCTTGGGAGGAATGGCAAGCGAAGAAGATTTTTTGAATCATATCTCTGACGATCCGATTGTTCAGAATCACATCACTCTCTTCCTCGTCCTTTCTGATGATTTCAATAAACACAAAGAAGACAATACCTTCAAACATCGCTGGGTAGTGAATGATGAAGTAGCGGAGGAAGTTCATTCTGCACTTCACGATCTTCATAAAGAAATCACTGAAAACGATCTTATTCCGGAAGGAGAGATAATCCAGAAATTCCTCGACAGAATTAAATTGGATGGATCTAAGAAAAATGAAGATACTGCTCGCCGTTTTCTCGGAATCTCCAAGGTTCTTGGAAAAAATCCGCTTGGTGACTGGGGAGTTGCTTCATCTCCGAACATTTCCGCTCGTGGTATCCGTGATTACGCTTTCTTGGTAATCCGCCGTCATGGCTCTCCGATGCATTTCACCGAAGTCGCTAAAAAGATTTCGGAAACATTCGGAAAGAAAGCACATGTCGCAACATGCCACAATGAGCTTATCAAAGACGGACGTTTCGTTCTCGTCGGACGCGGACTTTATGTCCTTTCCGAGTGGGGTTATACCGGAGGCGTCGTAAAGGAAGTCATCCGCCAGATCCTCGAGAAGGAAGGACCTCTCACCAAACAGGAAATCATGGACAAAGTGATGAAAGAACGATATGTCAAAGAAAATACGATCCTTGTAAATCTCCAGAATTCAAATTATTTCAAGAAAGATAAAGAAGGACGTTACACGAACGCTTAAAGTTCAAAACAAAACCGCTCCCGGGAAACCGGGGGCGGTTTTCGTTGTGGAAAATTTTTCCCATTTGCGTGATATAATATCTTTATGAAAAAGTTTGTTTATATTTTTTCGTGGATTATCCTTGGAGGACTCTTGAGCTTCGTGGCGCATGCTTTTTTAGAGATATGGTATATCGATTTCATCCTCAAAAAAGGAGGAGTGCCGATTGATTATTCGTTTCTTGGCCACTGGTGCGCACTCCCGGCCCTTTTACAGTGGGGAATTCTTGCTTTTGGTATCGCCGGCGGTTATTTCTTGGGCTTCTATTTTTGGAAGGTCATTTATGTTGAAAAAAGATATTGTAAGACAAAATAACAGTTTCTCCCTACCCGCGCGCTTTTTTTTAGAGTAAAATAATACATATGTTGCAAGATTTCGCCACATCATTTTCTGTCGTTTTTAAAGCAATCGGAATGGTATTTTCGCTCGCTCTTTATTGGGCGCCCGTTATACTCGGCATTGCTTTTTGGGAAATGTGGAAAGAATACGTTCGAATGGAGGCCATGGCAAAAACAAAATGGATACTCCTCGGTCTTCGCTTGCCCAATAATATCTTAAAGACACCGCTTTCTATGGAGTTGGTGCTTACTTCCATACATCAGCCGTCGGCCGGAAATTGGTATGACCGTTATTGGAACGGAAAATTTATGCCGTGGTTTTCACTCGAGCTTGCTTCTATCGGCGGTGACATTCATTTTTATATTCGTACCCAGGACAGATTTAAGAATTTTCTCGAGGCCCAAATTTACTCGCAATTTCCGGGCGTTGAAATATTTGAAGCCGAAGATTATACGAATGAAATTGAAGCGTATGTTCCGGGCGGAGAATGGGAGATGTGGGCGACTGAATTCAAGCTTACGAAACCCGATCCGTATCCGATTAAAACTTATATCGATTACAAACTCGATCAGGCGGTAAAAAAAGAAGAAGAGCTGAGCTCGAGAACTGATCCGATAACGACCACAATCGAGTTTCTCGGATCCATCGGAAAGAATGAGCGTATTTGGACCCAGATATTGGTACAGGCCACTCACAAGCGTTTCAATGATCCAAAGACATGGTTCGGCAAACGCGACTGGAAAGGAGAAGCAAAGGACCTTTTGTCAAAAATGCAGGCAAAAGCGGGCGAGGGAAAACTTTCCAAAAGCGATAGCGAGGCAATGTCGGCCATTGAGCGAGAAATATCAAAAGCCGGATTTGATTGCGGGATAAGAGCGATATACTTGGGGAAAGACGGCGCTTTTTCGCCACTTAATATTCCCGGGGTTGTAGGAATGTTCAAACACTATAATTCCGAATCTTTGAACGGCTTTAAACCAAACAAAACAACCAGCGTAGATTTTCCCTGGCAGGAGTGGCTTTGGAACAAAGACAAGGTCGCCAAGATGAAGAAAAAAATGCTCCGAGCCTATCGCGCTCGCGGATATTTTTACCCGCCCTTCAAAAGAAAACCGTTTGTTTTGAATACAGAAGAGCTCGCCACTATTTATCATTTCCCGGGAGGAATGCAGGCAACCCCCGGTTTTGTTACGATATCATCACGAAAAGCCGAACCGCCTTCAAACTTGCCTATCTAAAAATATGCCCCCCGAATCTCCCGCCACATCGTTTTATCGAGAATTTTTCCCGAACACCCGTCGGGAAATTTTCAAAGCGGGTCTTCTCGTCGGCGTCATTTTGCTTGTTTTTCTCGGAGAACTTTTCTTTGGGACCCCGTGTGCATTTCCTCTTGGCAAAACGGTGTCTATTCCGGAGGGGGCAACTCTCTCTCGGACGGCAGATATTCTTGAATCCGAGGAGGCCATTCATTCTTCTTTTTTGTTTACTGCGTATGTTCGTTTTTTTCTTGATAACCATTCCGTTTTGGCGGGAGATTATCTTTTGGACAGAAGAGAATCCGTCTTCGCTATCGCAAAAAGAATTACTTCGGGCGATCACCGACTCGGGGAAAAGAGCATTCTTTTTCCTGAAGGGCTTGATATCTGGGGGATTGCCGATATTCTCCAAAAAAACTTTTCCAATTTTGATAGAGAAAGTTTCTTAAAGCTGGCAGCAAAAGAAGAAGGATATCTTTTTCCCGACACTTATTATTTCTTTTCCGCGAACGAACCCGAAAAAATAATTTCGGTAATGCGAAATAATTTTGAAAAAAAGATCGAATCCCTTAAAGGAAAGATAGAAGCTTCCGGATATTCAATGCACGAGATTATTACTATGGCTTCTATTATTGAAAGGGAAACCGTAACCCCCAAAGACCGCCGTATTGTTTCGGGAATTCTTTGGAAGCGAATCTCTCTCAAAATGCCCCTTCAGGTGGATGCCGCTTTCAATTACGTGAACGGAAAAAGCACTTTCGACCTCACTTCCGCGGATCTGAAAATTGATTCCGCGTACAACACCTATGTAAACCGGGGTCTCCCGCCCGGCCCTATTGCCAATCCCGGCATCGATACTATTCTTTCCGCGCTTGAGCCGACTAAAACCGCATATCTTTATTATCTTTCGGACAAAGACGGCATAATGCATTATGCCAAAACATTTGAGGAACATAAGGTGAATAAGTTTAAATATTTGAGATAGATACTTATGGATTTTCTTCAGGCAAAAAGGGTTCATTTCATCGGGTTGGGGGGTATTGGCGTATCGGCCATTGCCCGTTTTTGTGTCGAGGGAGGAGTGTGGGTTTCAGGGTCCGACCGGGCGGATTTTGATCAGGCGGAGAATTTGTGGGAGAGGGGAATAAAAGTTTTTACGAAACATTCCGCGAAGAATTTGCCGAAAGACGTTGAAGTTGTCGTTTTTTCTTCCGCCGTTCCTGCCGAGAATCCGGAACTTGCGGAGGCTCGAAAGCGGGGGATACCGTGCCTTGAATACGTGGAAGCATTGGGTGAAATAATGAAAGGAAAGTACAGCATCGGAGTTTCCGGTACGAATGGAAAGACTACCACGACGGCGATGCTCGGAAAGATTTTGGAAGAAGCGAAGATGGACCCGATGGTTGTCGTTGGCGGAAAAGTCCCCGGCTGGGACGCGAATTTGAGATTGCCGGCACTACACAGGACTACCCTATGTAATACACAGGGTAGTCCTGTGTGTAACTTGTTTGTGGTGGAGGCTTGTGAATATAGGAGACATTTTTTGAAGCTTTCACCAAAGGCTGTGGTACTTACGAATATTGAGGCGGAGCATTTGGATTATTTTAAAGACTTGGCGGATGTAAAAAATGCTTTTTCTGAATATGTGCGGAAACTACCAAAAGACGGATATTTGGTGTACAACGCCGACGATAAAAATGTTGTCGAGGTTGCCAAAAGCGCGAATGTGAAAAAGATTTCTTGTTCTCTCTCAAAAAAGGCCGACGCAGAAGCAAAAAATATTCGTTATGAAAAGGGGAAGCAGGTTTTTGATATTGTGTGGAAAGGAAAAAACATCGGCGCTTTTCGTATCGGAGTACCGGGGGCTTTTAATGTGATGAACGCGCTTGAAGCTACTGCCGGAGCTCTTTTTCTCGGGGTAAAACCGGAGAGTGCAAGAAAAGCTCTTTCAAAATTTTCCGATACATGGCGTCGTTTTGAGCGAGTAGGAAAGACGGGGAAGGCGATTATAATTTCCGATTACGCTCATCATCCGGCGGGGGTTGGCGCCACGATTCGGGCGACGAAAGAACTCTATCCGAAAAAGAAAATCCTTTTCGTCTTCCAACCTCATCAAAAAGACCGTACCTTCAAACTTTTGCGTGAATTTGCGGAAGAATTGAGCAAGGCGGATAATGTGGTGCTTTCGGAGATATACGAAGTTGCCGGGCGAAACGAAGTTTCAAAAAATGTGAGTTCGCGAGATATCGTTCGAGAAATGGAAGCCATACACAAGACTACCTTGTGTATGTATTCAGTGTCCGTAAAAGAGACGGAAAAAATGGTGAGGAAAATACTTCCCGAATACGACGTTATCGTTATTATGGGTGCGGGAGATATTTATACGGTTGCGAATGCGCTCGTCCGTAAAGTCCATAAAGTATGAATTTAAAAAACGCACCGCTTTTTGCGGTGCGTACTGTATGAGGGGAGGGGTTACTTGCTCAGTCTAGACCAGTAAGGAATATCACTCTCGACTTCGTCGAGCATGTGTGCGTCTTCTTCAAAGTACAAAGAAATATCGGCTTTTGCGACGGCGAGGTCTTCTTTTGTCCAGTAATAATTGGCCCACAAAAAATGAATCTCAGATTTTTTGATGTTTTCTGCTTCCATCACTTCCCCTCTAAAAGCCTGTTTTAAGAGTTCTTCCTGAAAGATCTCATCCGCTTTTTTGTCGCGGATTTCTCCCTCCTTGTTTTTGCCTTTTTAAAGGTATCATATTTGATATTTATGGTCAATTTTTTTATAAAAAACGCGCACCTTACGATTTGGTGCGCGTGTCGGCTAACGGGGTGGAGTATCCCTCAATCTTTTGAGATATTCGTCCAAGAGGTCATCAAATTTTTTCCAGGCTTTGCGGATTTCTTTGAGGAGATCCAGGGTCTCTTGTTGGGTCAGCTTCTCGTCTTTCATGGTTTTCTCCGTATGAATAAAAGAACAGTATCTCAACTTCTTTAAAGTAGCACTCTTGAAATAATCCGTCAAGTAGGATACAATCGCGTGTATGCAGAAAGGAAAAACCCTCGATACGACTCGGGGTAAAAAAGTTTATGTAGGGATGTCGGGCGGTGTAGACAGTTCTGTCGCTACGGCGCTCCTCAAGAAAGAAGGATATGATGTGACGGGCGTTTTCATCAAAACGTGGCACCCTGATTTTTTGCCGTGCACCTGGAAAGAAGACCGCTTGGACGCGATGAGAGTGGCTGCGCATTTGGATATCCCTTTTATTACGCTTGATCTCGAAAAAGAATATAAAAAGAACGTGGCGGATTATATGATTCGCGAATACAAGGCGGGAAGAACACCGAACCCGGATGTAATGTGCAACAAAAACGTGAAGTTCGGAGGATTTTTGAAGTATGCGCTTAAGAACGGGGCGGATTTTGTGGCGACAGGGCACTATGCGAAAATAGAAAATAGAAAATTGAAAATAGAGAATGGACTCCGGCTTTTGGCGGGGGTGGATAAGAATAAAGATCAAAGCTATTTTTTGTGGACGCTTACTCAAAAAGAGCTCGCGCATATCTTGTTTCCGGTGGGGCATTTGGAAAAGCCGGAGCTTCGGAAACTCGCGAAGAAATTCGGACTTCCGACAGCAGAAAAGAAAGACAGCCAGGGCGTATGTTTCTTGGGGTTGCTCGATATGACGGAATTTCTCAAACATTACGTGAAGCCGAAATCGGGAAAAGTACTCAATACGAAAGGTGAAGTAATCGGTACGCATGAGGGCGCAATTTTTCATACTCTCGGGAGCCGTCACGGATTTACTATTACGAAAAAGGGTCCGAATGATTCGCCCGTTTTTGTCGTTTCGAAGAATATGAAGGCTAATACGATTACCGTTTCGGAAAAAGAAAAAGGAACGCTTCGGAAAGAGGGGAAAAAGGCGCTTTCTCTCGAAAGAACGAACTGGATAAGCGGAGAAATCCCTTCAAAAACAAAAACATATTCGGCAAGGATCAGGTATCGCGGAGAACTTTTTCCGTGCAAGATTGAGGCTACCCCCGATACTTGCCTTGTAAAATTCTCCGAAAAACAAGAGCCCGTCGCGCCGGGGCAATCCGTCGTTATCTACGACGGGGAAACGGTCATAGGTGGCGGGGTTGTCGCTTAGAGAAATTTTTTTTGGTATAATAGGAACATTATTTGGTAAGTTTATCTTTATTATGAAAAAAGAGCTTCTTTGGTCTTTTGTCGTCGTTATTATATTTTTAGCAGTAACTTGGTACGTATCAAAAAATATGCCATTACCTGAAGTAAAAGAGTCGGCGCAAACGACTCAAAACATTACCGGACCGGACGGTTCGATCTTAAAAATTACCGACACCATCGTCGGAGAGGGGGATGAGGCGGTTGCCGGGAAAACCCTTTCTATGAACTATGTCGGCACACTTCTCGACGGGACAAAATTCGATTCCAGCTATGATCGAAATGAACCATTTTCTTTTGTTCTCGGAGGAGGACAGGTTATCAAAGGTTGGGATCAGGGAATTGTCGGAATGAAAGTGGGAGGAAAAAGACATCTTGAGATTCCTTCTTCTTTTGGATACGGAGACACCGGTTACGGACCGATTCCCGCGAAAGCCACACTCATCTTTGATGTAGAGCTTTTAGAGGTCAAATAATTTTTATGGAATCATTGGTTTTTCAATTCGATCTCTTTCTTCGCCTACTCGCTGCGCTCTTTTTTGGGGTGCTTTTGGGAGCTGAAAGGAATTTTGCTCACAAAACCGCAGGAATGAGAACATACAGTCTTGTCTGCCTCGGCTCGGCGGCGTTTGTCGTCGGTTCTATCGCTGCGACTCTCCCTTATGTCGGACTCGTCAATTTTGATCCGATGCGCGTTGCTTCTCAGGTGGTGCTTGGTGTCGGATTTCTCGGAGGAGGTTTGATTGTCGTAAGAAATGGTGACATAAACAATCTCACCACAGCGGCGGGTCTTTGGATCGCGGCAGCTGTCGGTATGCTTTCCGGGTTTGGTCTTTATATGCTTGCGGCGTTCACGACGCTTCTTACTTTGATCACTTTTACGGCAATGTGGTACTTCGAGCAGAAAGTGAAATATGTCGGAGTGCACATTCAAGAAGGTATGTATAAGCGGATACTCGAAGAAGATGAAGGGAAAATGGTAAAATAATTTTAAGCTACAAATAAATTTAAAAAACGGCCTTAAAGAGGCCGTTTTTTGTTCCTGTGGATAAAAGGTTTTGCAAAATAGAACGAAGTGGTATAAAGTGGTAATTAAGTGGTAAGAAGTGGGAAATTTACCACAATGGTATTGGCACTGAAAGTTAGCTTTGGATGCTCGTTCTTGGATTTAGTTGTTCGTCCAAGAACGCGCATCGCAAAGTCGAACTTTTTAAAAAAAATGTTACTTGGAGAATACACACATACATTAGATCCGAAAAAAAGACTTTCACTGCCCTCAAAGTTCCGAAAGGAAATGGGGAAGAAGGTGATTTTGGCGCGCGGATTTGATAAGTGCTTGTATTTGTATACACAGAAAGGCTGGGAAAAAAATGCGCAAAAACTCGCGGAGCTTTCAAAGGGAAGCGCCGAATCGAGAGCTTTTGAGCGGATGCAGTTTTCCGGGGCCGTTGAAGCAGAGGTGGATTCACTTGGTCGTATTCTCATACCTGATTTTCTGAAAGATTTTGCGGGTCTTCAAACTAAAGTGGTGGTAACAGGAGTAAATGATCGTGCCGAAATTTGGGATGAAGAAAAATGGATGGAATATAAATCCAGAATGGTGGAGCAGAATGATTCTCTTGCGGAAAAGCTGGGAGAAAAAGGAGTGTTTTAGTAAAATATCAAATTTCTAATTTCTAATTTCTAAAAATATTGTTTGGAAATTGGAAATCGGAAGTTTGGAATTAAAAATCAGGAGTCGGTAAATAAAGATATGACAGAAAATACAGAAAAAAAGAAGGGAGAGAATTTCGGGCATGTTAGCGTTCTTTTACAAGAGGTCATAGAAGGGCTTTCCGTGAAAAACGGAGAGACATACCTCGATATGACCATAAACGGAGGAGGCCACGCGAGTGCCATTTGTCCTTTGCTTGGAAGTAAAGGGGTTCTTATCGGTTTTGATCAGGACAAAAATGCTCTCGCTCATTCGGAAAAAAGACTTTCCGGATGCAAGGCCAAGATCGTACTTAACGAAAGCAATTTCCGTCACGCGAAAAAAGTGCTCGCGGAAAAAGGAATCGCAAAAGCAGACAAGATATTGTTCGATCTCGGTCTTAGTTCAAATGAGCTTGAAACGTCGGGGCGCGGATTTTCTTTTAAGAAAGATGAGCCGCTGCTGATGACTTTTGCGGCGGATCCTTCACAAGTTACGTTCACGGCCAAGGATATCGTGAACGGGTGGGAAGAAGAAAATATTCGTACCATACTAGCGGGCTACGGCGACGAGCGTTTTGCAAAGAGTATCGCGAGAAAGATAGTAGAAGTACGAGGTATGAAGTCTATAGAGACAACCACTGAACTTGTCGAAGTGATCCGAGCCGCTGTTCCCGGATGGTATAGAAACGGAAAGATTAATTGTGCCACAAAGACATTTCAGGCGCTTCGGATGGCGGTAAATGACGAACTCGAGTCTTTGAAAGACGGATTGCGCGATGCCTGGGAAATACTTAACTCGGGTGGAAGAATAGCCGTCATATCATTTCATAGCTTGGAAGACAGAATAGTAAAAAGATATTTTAAAGAGATTTCACAAGAAGGAGAGGGCGTTCTCCTTACAAAGAAACCGATAGTGCCGGGGGAAGAAGAGATGAAAAACAATCCTCGTTCGAGAAGTGCCAAGTTGCGTATCATACAAAAAAAATAATGCAGGAGAAAATACAAATAAAAGCTATATCGTTGTACAATCTGCAACAGAAATTATTCTGGGCCCTTATTGCGGGTCTTTCTGTCGTTGTGGCTTTTTATATGTTTTTTGTCGGAAAGACTATTATAAATGTTGTAGACCGCAGAACCTCAGAAAACGAAATAAAGAATTTAAATTCCGTAATTTCAGAGCTGGAATCTCGTTACATCGCGCTTGGACAGGATATAAATCTTGCGGACGCGGAAACAATGGGTTTTCACGAAGTAACCAAAATAGAATATGTTTCGCGCGATACGGCTTTAACAATGCGTGATCATGTCAGATAAAGCAAAAAGTACAGGGAGGATGTGGTTCCTCTATGCTTGCATAACGTCTGTCGCTGCCATTTTAATCGGGCAGCTTTATTTATTACAAGTCGTCCGAGGAGAGGGGTACCGCGATAAAGCGGAAGGACAATATAAAATATCATCCGATCCGTTCGATCGGAACAGCATATATTTTTCTGAAAAGGGCGGAACAGTTGTTTCCGCGGCAACCCTTCGGACGGGGTTTATTCTTGCTATCAGTCCGGAAAAAATTAAGAATACCGACATCGTTTATGAAAAACTGAACACCCTTGTCCCTATTGATAAAACTGATTTTCTTGAAAAGATCAAAAAAACAGAAGATCCATATGAAGAGCTGGCCCATCGGGTGCCGGAAGATGTCGCTCAAAAAATAAAAGATTTGAAGTTGCCCGGAGTAAATGTTTATCGGGAACATTGGCGTTATTATCCGGGAGGGAAGAGTGCGTCACAGGTTCTCGGATTTGTGGGTTATGAAGACGACGGAATAACCCTTTCCGGCAGATATGGTATTGAGCGATATTATGACGATGTTTTGAATAAAAATAGCGGAGGTTCAAAAATGAATTTTTTTGCCGAAGTTTTTTCTTCCGTCGGGACGGCAATTGACCCTTACTCAAAAATAAAAGGAGATGTCGCTTTGACCATTGAACCGACTGTCCAGACGATGCTCGAAAAACAGCTTGAAGAAGTAAAACAAAAATACAGTGCGGGAGATATTGGAGGCATCGTTATCAATCCGAAGACCGGAGAAATATACGCGATGGCGGCGCTCCCAAGCTTTGACCCCAATGATATTGCGGGAGAAACAAACGTTTCCGTTTTTAATGATCCGATTGTTGAGAGTACTTATGAAATGGGGTCTGTGGTAAAACCTCTGGTGATGGCGGCAGGGCTCGATGCCGGGGCCGTGGATGAAAGCACCACGTATGACGACCCTCTCGGATACGTGATGATAGAAGGAAAGAAGATATCAAACTACGACGGAAAAGCGCGCGGGCAAGATGTCCCGATGCAAGAGGTTCTGAATCAGTCTCTTAATACGGGAATGGTTTTTGTGATGAAGCATATGGGGAAAGAAAAATTCTCCAAATATATGAATGCTTACGGGCTTGGAGAAACAACCAAGATAGACCTCCCTGCTGAAGTTCCCGGAAATATCGAAAATTTAAAGAGTCCTCGTGAGGTTGAACACGCAACCGCTTCTTTTGGGCAAGGTATCGCCGTGACTCCTATCGGTATCGTACGTGCCCTGTGTTCTTTGGGGAACGGGGGGTATTTGCCGGAGCCTCATTTGCTGAAAGAGACCATCTATCCGGCCGGGATTGTGAATACGCGCCCTATAGAAAAAGGGCCGGAGGTGATAAAACCTGAAAGTTCGGAAAGAATAACGAGGATGCTCGTGTCCGTTGTTGACAAGGCTCTTCTTGGGGGTACAGTAAAACTATCCAATTACAGTATTGCGGCAAAAACCGGTACGGCCCAGATATCGGAAGGGGGAGGAAAAGGGTATTATGAAGACAGATATCTACATTCTTTCTTCGGGTATTTCCCGGCTTATGATCCGAAGTTCCTCGTATTTTTATATGTCGTAAATCCGCGAGGAGAACAATATGCTTCTCATACACTTACCGAGCCGTTTATGAACCTAACGAAGTTTCTCCTCTCTTATTATGAAGTTCCACCTGATAGATAGAATAGAAAAATATTTATGAAATCAACAGCAAAAAAAATTATAGCAAAACTCCTTCGCCTTGAGGCGGAAGCGGTTCTTCGGAAATATCAGCCGAAAATTGTTGCCGTAATAGGAAGCGTCGGAAAGACATCAACCAAAGATGCCGTGTATTCGGTTTTTGCGAGAAAATTCTTTGTCCGAAAAAGTGATAAGAGTTTCAATTCTGACATCGGGGTCCCCCTTACCGTCCTCGGCTGTAATAACGCATGGAATAACCCTGTCGGCTGGATAAAAAATCTTTGGACAGGGCTCATGCTTATCGTAAAAAAACAGAAGTATCCGGAATGGCTCATTCTTGAGATTGGAGTTGATCGCCCCGGCGATATGAAATCTGCTGCTGAATGGATACACCCGGATATTATTATTGTTACTCGCTTCGCTGATGTTCCCGTTCACGTCGAATATTTTTCTTCACCGGAAGCGGTTATTGTTGAAAAAAGTTCTCTCATCCCTTCTTTGAAAAAAGGCGGTTTGCTTGTTCTTAATAACGATGACGAAAAAGTTTTGTCGCTTCGGGAAAAATGGCAGGGAAAGGTCCAGACTTACGGCTTTGAAAAGAACTCCGATGTTTTTGCGACCCATCATGCCGTTTTATATCGAGAAGACGATCTTGAACAAAAATATCCGGAAGGTGTAATTTTTCGCATAGACACAAAAGACAGAAGCGTCCCCATCAGAATTCACGGAACACTCGGAAAGAGCGCCGCTTACTCCGCTCTTGCTGCGGCCTCTGCCGGTTTGGGGGCGGGAATCAACCTCGTTGAAATAGCGGAAGGTCTTGCCGAAGTCGTTCCTCCTCCGGGAAGAATGAGGATTCTTCCCGCCATAAAAAAAGCGGTGATCATCGATGATTCATATAATGCCTCTCCGGTTGCCGTTCAGGCCGCTCTCGAAACACTCCACTCTCTCAATGTGTTCGGAAGAAGATTTGCCGTACTGGGGGATATGCTCGAGCTTGGGAAATATTCATCGCAGGAACATAAAATGATAGGAACTATCGCTTCAACCTCTTGCGATATACTCCTTACCGTCGGAATACGCGCAAGAGGAATTGCAGAAGGGGCGCGTGAAGGGGGAATGGATGAAGGAAAAATTTATCAATTCGACAGTTCTCGCGAGGCCGGAAAATATTTGGAAAAACTCATTGGAGAAGGAGACATTGTCTTAGTCAAAGGTTCGCAAGGTTCAGGAGGAAACGCCATACGGATGGAAAGAACCGTCGAAGAAATTATGGCGGAACCCGAGAAAAAAGCCGAATTACTTGTTCGGCAGAGCCTCGAATGGCAGAAGAGGTAATCTTGATTTTTTTTTAAAAAATGTTGTATAGTTCAACGTATGAAAAATAGCGGGCGAAGAATAAAAAGTATCTTTCCCATAGCGATTACCTCGCTCTTTTTCGTTATACCGTTTTTTGCGACGGCTGCGACCGTAAAGTTGGAATATTCCGCTTGGCTTCCATACTGGGCAAAAGCATCGAGCACCGCCGAAACCTCTCTTCGCTTCAATAAATTTACCGAGGTAAGTCCTTTTGCGTATTCCGTGAAAAGCGACGGCACTCTTGTCGACACGGCGAGGATTACCGAAGAACCGTGGAAATCTTTTATTCCGGCCGCGCAAAAAACAAAAACAAAAGTTATCCCAAGTATTCTTTGGACGGACGGAGAAGCAATGCATACGGTTCTTCGGACATACACGCTTCGCATAAAGCACGAAAAAGCGATTATTGATACGGTTGTCGCGAATAATTTTGACGGGATTGACCTCGACTACGAGGGGAAGAAAGCCGAAACAAAAAAATATTTCTCCTATTTTCTCCAGGAACTCTCCGTCGGGCTTCACAAGAAAAACAAAATATTGGTTTGTACCATAGAACCGAGAACTCCTCTCGATTCTCGTTTCGACAATATTCCCGCGGGAATCGATTATGCGAATGACTATTACGCGCTTAACGCCTATTGCGACCGCGTACGCATAATGGCTTATGACCAAGGGGCCATTGATCTTCGCTTGAATGATGAGAAAGGGAAGACCTCGTCTTATATGCCGGTGGCGGATATCTCTTGGGTGACGAAAGTCATCAACCTGGCTTCTCGCGTGATCAGTTTGAAAAAGATCGTGATCGGCGTTCCCACCTACGGATATGAATACAAAGTTACTCCCGACGGAAAAGGATTTATCTACGAACGACAGCGCGCGATAAACCACACGACTGCAGTAACTCTCGCACTTCGAGAGGGAATGACCCCTCTCCGCAATTCCGCGGGAGAACTTTCTTTTACGTATTATAATCCCGCCGATGCGACATCGACTCCGTCGTCGGTATCAACAACCACTCCCTCGACATTTACTAAGCCATTCCGCCTCGTGTGGTGGAGCGACGCTTCCGCAATAGGAGATAAGGTCGCTCTCGCGAAAAAACTCGGTGTAAGGGGTATTACCGTCTTTAAGATCGACGGCGGACACGACCCGGCCATCTGGGATAAATTGACGAATAAATAGAAAAAAAGCCCCTCGGATGGGGTTTTTGTATTGTTGACATTTATTATATATTGGTGTATAATATATTTTGAATTTGGACCTTGAGGGTATACTGATGAATCTAATACGAATATTCAAAGCAGCTTATTTTTCCTCGCGTCATTGGGTGGTTAGGTCGGGGGATGATACTTTCCATCTGACCTCGGCAGATGACGCGGTGAAACAAGTGAGAGAAATCGTTGAGACATCAGGGGTCGACGCGAATGTCTCTTTTGCTCCCGAAGTCGATGTTTTTATCCCGCACGATGGAGTCGCCTGTCGATACTCTCCGCTCACAGCGCATGAGCAAGACGCTTTTTGGGCCAGCTACATCAACCCCATTCAGTAAAGAGCCTTTATCCTCGCCCCGCATCTCGCGGGGCTTTTTCTTTCTAACTATTCAGATGAAGGTTATGGCTCTGTTTGGGACATTTAAACAAATTATAATGTTTCGACGGGGATACAACCCCTGTCGGGCGGTAAGGGTAGAAATAATAAATTTAACACCCTCTGGGGGTACTTTTTGATTGTTTGACTATAAATATTTATTGTGGTATTATAAAAATAAGATTATTTCGCTCTTTTACATTATCGGAGGTTTTTGACTGTGAACACTTTATTACGCAAACGGACGGTAGGTGCGATGAAGTGCCGGACGTCCGCCGTTTCGGATGGTTTTAAAAAATACCGGTTATGTGTAAGCGGTTTTGGCGGAGAATTTCCTGAAGTCGGATTTCCTCGAGCAAAGAATGCTATTAAGGTTTTGATGGGCATCCTTTCCTCTCTCTATCACAAGACGGAAATTCGCATCCAATCAATTTCTGCCGAGGGTACCGAGAACGCCATTACGGGCGAAGCGGAGTCGGTCATTTTTGTCCCGTGCGATGAGGAAAATATTGCTACGGGTATTGTGAGGAAGGCTTTCCACGAGGTACGTAGTCAGGATAAAAAAAGCGGTTCCGAGCTCTCTTTCAAGGCCGTCGCCGAAGAAAAGAAAGAACGAGCGATGACGGATGAAAGCAGAGACGCCATACTCGGTTTGCTTTTGTTCCTTCCTGACGGTGCATTCTTGGGTCTTGCCGAAACATCGTCGACTAATCTTTTTTCGATCGGTGAAGAAAACGGGGAGTTTGTTATCCAGACGATCCAGTTTGCCGAAGATGAAGAAGGATTATCTGATGCTTCCGACACTATCGTTCGTTTCTTTGAACAGGTGAGGGCGAGTATCACTCATCCTTCGTCATAGAACAAAAAGGCGCTCCGTTTTGGAGCGCCTTATTTTTTTATTTGAAAGGATCTTCAAGCGCATCAATCTGTACTTTAATCTGATCGGAATCGTCTCCTCTCGCTATCGAGGCAACAACATTTTGAAGCTTTTTTGCAACTACAGCGCGCTCCTTCGGGAAGTATGTCGAGGCGTAGTCCATTACGGGTTTATAGGCATTGAGGATCTCTGAAAGAGCGGCCCCGGCTTTTCCGAAGACCTCGGTGTTTTCGCCGTCGAGATACGCATCAATATCATTTTTTAGTTTTGCAACATCTCCTTGGAGCTCATTTTTTGACGTACCGGTGAGGCTTACCGTCGGGAGTTTTTCAACATAATTTTTTACGGAAGCAAACGATCGGGAAAATCTTGCCTCAAGAGCAAGCCGTTCGGCTTTCTCCTCTGCCGGGCTTCTGACCGATCTTTCCGTGCTTCCACTATCAAGCGAAGCGATTTTTTCGTTCGTCGGTGCCCCCTCGACATTTCCGGGTACGGCACCACCAAGAGATGCGGCAACCATTATCGCTCTCGCCGTTTTTGTGAAAAAACCGGGTTTTGGTACGGCGTTTGTCGCCGGCTCGTTTTCGTTTTGAGGTGAAGGAAAATGTTCCATCAATGTATTGTAAGACAATTTTTAAATTTTTCAAAATCCACACCCTGTTTTTTAAAAGTATGGTATAATAATTTTATGAACGAAAATACAAATTCGCCGGCCCCTTGGTCGGATAGAATGTTTAAAGCCTTATGGGTATCTTCCGCTATTTGTGGTATTGCGATACTCGCGGGGCTGACTATCCATGGATATTTTATGTCCAATCGTTCCGCGACGAATACGATCGCGGTAACAGGCTCGGCAAAAATGGAAGTAAAATCAGATTTAGCAAAATGGTCGGCAAGTTTCGCAAGGCGCGCGACCCTTTCCGGACTGAAGACCGCTCTCGCCCAATCAAACTCCGATACCGACCGCATAAAGAAATTCATCATCGATTCGGGCATCTCTGAATCCTCTATAACCTTTCTTCCGATCCAAAGCGATCCCATCTACGCAAACCAGAGCGGAGGATATTATGGCCCCTCTCAAGACATCTCCGGATACTCGATTCGTCAGGAAGTGAGGGTGGAAGATGCGGATATTGCAAAAGTAGATGCGCTCGCGAAAAATGTTTCCAAGCTTATCGATGAAGGGATAATCGCGGATTATCAGCATACGGAATATTATTATACAAAGCTCGACGCTCTTCGTCCGGAGCTTTTTGCCGCTGCGACGAAAGACGCAAAGACCCGCGCGGAAGCGATTGCCGGAGGGACGGGTGTGAAGATTGGGGCACTCAAGAGCGCAAGAACGGGGGTGATTCAAGTACTCTCTCCCAATTCAACAGATGTGTCAGACTACGGAACATACGACCTTTCAACAAAAGACAAAGAGATTTCCGCGACGGTCAATGTTTCATTTGAACTCAAATAAAAAAAGCCCGACCATTCCGGTCGGGCTTCTGCGTTAAGGACTACTTCATCTTCGCCCACTTGTCGAGGCGCTCGCCCCAAGAAGGTTTTTTCATGGAAAGATCTTCGATGACCTTCGGCTTTTCAGCTTTCGGTTTTCGAGCAAACCATTTGCGCTTTTCTTTCGGCGGTTTTTCTTCGGCCGGGGCAGGAGAAATATCGGGAAGGGGGATAAGGTCGTCAGCCCTTTCCTCGTGAGTTTCAACTCCCGGGAGTATTATGTCTGTCCTGACTGTCAGACTTTCTACTTCCTCCGCTGAGAGAGGAACTCGTGTTGCACTGCTTGGTAATTCGCCCGTCGGCCGGCGTTCCAACATGTCCATCCGAGCCGCCATTTGCGCGATAATTTCAGCTTGTTGCGCGAGCAAAGAACGCTGAGTTTTGATTGCTTTCTCCGCATCCGGGTCGTCGATATACCCGTTATCCAATCCCTTGTGGAATACTCCGCTTATAAGCGAAGCGTAAATGCTGACCGCGAAGAGAAAAAGAAAAAGAAAGGTGAGGATCTCGACGTAGTAAGGAAGCATTTCGCTTCCCGGAACCTGCGCGAGCAGTGCCGCCCGGAAGCCCGGGAAAACAATATCCGCTCCGACAAGACCGCAAGCTGCGGTCGCAATGAGGCCCACGAAGAGCTTCAGTGCGTGATAAACAGTGTAGAAAAAGCTGTAAAAATAGCTTTTGACACCCCTCATCGTCATGGTATTCCTCCTTTGTGGAGTGTGGGGGAAAGGGTTTTGAAAATCGGTCCTTTTTGTGTAAAAGGGCTTTGTTTTTAGAGTATCACTTCATTTTGAAATGTCAAGTTTAGATTTTATCGCCGTTTGACTCAGTTTCGCATATGTATTATTCTTCAATTCAGATTGGTTTGAAAAGGGAGGTTTTTTGTGACCCACGCCATAATCATTGTCGGTAATTCCAAGGGATTTCTTGATGAATCTTTGGTATTTCGGAACTATCTTCATAACTTCGCAAGGATAACAACGAATACTATCCGCGCTGCCTATATGGATGAGGACACATTGAGGCGGAAGCTTATGAGGATATTGCATCTTCATCACCATGAGCCGCTCCTTATTGTTTACAGCGGACATGGAGAAAAAGAAGGATGGACTCCGAACGAAGATTGCCTCTTTCGATATGATAGTTTATCGCTCCTTCTTCTTTTTCGGGTTCAGCCCACAATCGTTATCGCTGACTGCTGTTACTCGGGGGCCTTGATTAGCGAAATGAAAAAAAACGGACCCGATCTTGAATTGTTTGAAGCCATTACCTCCGCGGATGGGAAAAGCAAGTGCTTCGGCGGACTTCTCAAAGATGTTCAAGAATTTTGGAGAAAAGGAAGTGTTTTTGTTCCCGAAAAGAAAATAAAAATAAGATATAGACGAGAGAAAAAAATTAAGACATATGCCATTTGGCAGATGCGCTACGGTGCGTATCTTGATGAGCTCTGTTTTATGAGGCATTAAAAACAAACCCCGCCCCGAGTAAAATCGAGGGGCGGGGTTTTTGTTTTTTGTATTACCAACTTCCACCTCCTCCGCCTCCGCCACCACCTCCGGAAAATCCTCCGCCCCCCGAACCGCTTCCTCCCGGGGCGCTCGCCATCGCGGTGGAAAGGGTCGTTGAAAAATTTTCCATGTCGCCTGCAAAGGCGACAGCATTAAAGGCGTTTGCTCCATGGTACCAGACCGGTGCTTGCGGTTGTATTCCCATTTGTTTCATTGCGTCTGCTAGTTTTTTTGTAACTCCAAAAACAATCGCATAAGGAAGAACCTCTATAAACATATTTTGATTTTCATAGAACGGAGCGCGATATTTTTCGGTTCCCGAAACGAAGAGTTTGTAGCCGAGGGCTTTTTGATAAAGCGAGTGTCCTTTCACTGTTCTTTTTGGAAGAGCCGTTTGTGCAAGAACGATTAATATAACACCGGAAAATACGAGGCCCCCGCCGATTCCGAGGAATAAGAAATTCATTGCCGAAAGAAAGAGCCCTCCAAATCCGAGAATAACAACAAGGACTCCTATTCCGATGTATTTTTTTCTGACCGAATCGGGATTATCCGCAAAGAGTTCTTTTTTTGTTATTTCTTCATACAGCTCTTTTTTTACTTCCTCGAGATCTTTATAGAACACCTCCCGAAGTTCGGATATTTTGACTTCTTTTTCGAGTGGTTGGGCTTCGGGCATTTCTCCTTTAATAATATTTAAAAGTTCTGAAAAACTGGTGTGGGGGCGGGATTTGAAAAGTGCCGAGAGGAGTTTTGCTTCATAGTCGAGGAGGTCAGCCGAACTTTTTTCTGTCTGCGTCATTTTATAATCAACACTGCCCAGAAACCATTTTTTTGGTATCTCTTCTATTGTGAGATACCCGCGAGAAGCAAGGTCTACAATCGTGGCGGTAATATCGAGAGTGTCCGCTTTTTCGTCGATGAGAACTCCGATTTCTCCCGGCCGAAGATGCTCCGGGGTTTCATATTCGGCAATTATTGTTTCGTGCTCAAAAAGCGAAACGGGACGATTTTTGGATTTCATATCTCTGCCGTTTTTCCACCAGAGGCGAAGCGGAACAAAGATTCCTATTGCAGATGTTGCAAGAAAAACGAGGATAACTCCGAAAGGGGAAAACGGAGCGCGTGTTTCCTTTGGGGCGATTATTGGAACTGTTCCTTTTTCAAAACCGACGGCGATCGTCATTCCTTCTCCCGGGGCGAGTACTTCGTCGTGGGTAAAGAGTATTGTGTTTTCAGCCGTTTTTTCTTGCCCGCATTTTTCAGACGAGCCGTATTTCCCAAAATAGCAACTCGCTTGAATAAAGGTATTTCCGGGAAGATGAATTGTCGCCCTCGCCCTGTCTATCGGGACACCCCATTCGTTACCGGTTACGTTCCAATAAAGCTCGTCATACGAATCAAATGCTGAAAGTCCTCCTTCTACCGTGTAAAGAATCTTGTAGGTTTGTTCACCCGCGACCGTCCTGTTTGCATCGCCAATTTTTATTCGAAGATTTGCGCCGTTTGATTCCGTTGAATATTCGGAAGAAAATTGCCCATTTGTGACGGAGAGAATTTTTACCGGAGTGGTATATTCGCTCCCGTCTTTCCGTTGGTACGCAATAGGCATATCTCGATAAATGCCGTGTTTTTCTACATCGAAAACGACTTGTATCGTTTCTTCTATTTTTACAAGCCCGTCGGAAAGAATGGTTATCTCACTTTCAAAATCTGATACTTTCCACCCCGTGTCGGCAGAAGCTGGAAGGGCAAAAGAGAAAAGCAAAATGATGAACGAAAAAATTTTTTTCATAGTATTTTAATTATAGAATAAAATCAGCAGGGAAAGAAATCACTTGTTTGATGACGGTTCTCTCCTCGTGTATACTTGAACGTATGGAAACACAACCTATGGAGCAAAAAGAGAATGTAATCCCGCGAACGTTTACTTCGCACGGTAAAGAGTATCCGGTTCGAGAGGGCCATCCGGCAGACGCCATTTTGGCAAGGGAAGAAGCACGTCTTGTCGAAGCGGAGAAAAATTTGATCGGTTGGAAAAAGGGGTGGGGCGAAACACCGGAAGTATACAAAGAAACCTATCTTGAAGAACAGGAAAAAGTTCGTTTTATTAATTTTTGCAGAGCCAAAACGGCTCTCGCCCGCACTTACGCAGAATTACTGGATGATCCCAGGTTCGACGGTATTAGAAAAAAGATTGAGAAGGAGAACCCCGGATTAAAAGAGTTTTTCCCTGAAGAATAAGTTTTTTGCTTTTTTATGAATACGCAAGAGAAAATTCAAGAACATTTAAATATTCTTCGACCGCTTCAGGCGTCCTCGGGGCTTTTTTCCGCTGCCGCTCGCGGGGTGACGACCGGTTATGATAAAGCATGGCTTCGAGACAACTTTTACACCACCCTTTGTTTTGAGGAAGCGGGAGAGACCGAAACGATTAAAAAAGTTTGGCGCGCGATACTCGATCTTTTCTTGAAACACGAGGATAAAATCAATTGGGCGATAGAACATAAACCCCACGAGGCATGGCAATATATTCACGCAAGATACTGTCCTGAAACCCTTGAGGAGTTTTGGGATGAATGGGGGAATAAGCAAAACGATGCCGTTGGTGCCATATTATATAAACTGGCAGACCTTGAAGAGAAGGGAATTCATGTTATTGAAACAGAGGATGACAAAAGAATAGTCCAGAGGCTTGTAGACTATCTAAACCGAATAGAATACTGGAATGATCCAGATAATGGAGTGTGGGAAGAATGGGAGGAGCTTCACGCTTCTTCTGTCGGTGCGTGCGTGGCTGCGGTGCGAAAACTCTCCAAGCTTCAGTATATTTCAATTCCGGAGAAGATGATAGAGAACGGCGAAGAAATGCTTCGACGCTTGCTCCCCCGCGAGTCTCTCGATAAATTCTCGGATCTCGCACTTCTCTCTCTTTCTTATCCTTATGCTGTTATCGATCGAGAGACGGAGGACGTCATTCTCAAGAACATTGAGTATCATCTGGTAAAAGATCGCGGAGTTTTGCGCTACAAAACGGATAAATATTACAATAAAAACGATATTGACGGGTGGAGCGAAGAGGCTGAATGGACAATGGGATTTCCTTGGCTCTCGATCATTTATTCGAGACGCGGGGAGATCGAAAAAGCGAAGGAGTATCTGAAAAAAACCGAAACCGTTTTCGCCGAAGGAAACAAGATTCCGGAGCTTTATTTTTCCAACAGTCCAAAGCCGAATGAAAATATTCCCCTTGCTTGGGCCGAAAGCTTGTATGTTGTCGCGCTTCTCGAACTTGAAAAAGCTGAAAAATAAAAAAATGCTCCGGAAATTCCGGAGCATTTTTGTTTTAAGCGAAGGTTTTATCTTTTCCTGCAAATTTTATTTGCCACTCGTTTAGACTATGAAAGATTCGCATTAAATTTTTACCTCCTTCTGTTAGCGAATATTCAGTATGAGGGGGGACAACAGGAAATGTTTTTTTCTTAACAACCTTACATTTTTCGAGAGCTGAAAGTCTAGAAGAGAGCGTCCTCGGGCTGACTCCATCGAGCTCTTTCATGAGTTCACCAAATCGTTTTTTATCCTTGCTAAGACTGTGGATTATTTTAAGCGTCCACTTGCTTCCGGCAATTTTTAATATCTGAGGCATCAAGCAGGCAGCTTTTTGCTCTTTTGTAAGGGGAGCTTTTGGCTCGGTGTTTTTTTGTCCTTTTTTCATAGCTTTGTTAGCTTATATGCTTTTTGTTTTCTTTTCAAGACCCCCCATTTTTTTTGAAAGAGGGAAAGTGCGTGTGGAAAACGATGTTTTTGTTTTAGCCTGAAAGAGGTATTATTATAATATGAAGAAAATTAAAGCTTTTTTACTCTCGGCCTCTCTTTTTTTAGCTCATTTTGTTTCGGCGGCCCCAGCTCCTTACGAAAACCCAATTCCTAATATTACGACGATACCCGGTCTTATTAAGGCTGTTCTTTCTCTTGCTGTGAAGATTGGGATTCCCATATCGACGGTCTTTATTATTTGGTCCGGGTTTTTATTCGTTACCGCGGCAGGGGACGAAAAAAAGATACAAACAGCGAAGAACACTTTTGTGTGGACCTGTATCGGCGTAGGCGTGCTTTTGGGGGCTTGGGTCTTCGCAACGGGGATTGAAGACGCTTTACTCTCTCTTACTCAATGAGCCTTCCTCGCAAACAAATTTTTCTTTCCGGATCGCAAATTTCTTATACTCTTAAGCGGTTTCGGCGCTCAAAATGTGTTCGCCTCTCTGTTTCGAGAGACCGAGCTCTTTTGGTAACCGCTCCCACCCGAACGCCTCTATTTTTTATCGAATCTGTTCTTAAGAGGCACGAGGAGTGGATATTGGGTTCCTTTGCAAAGTTTCTTTCCGCTTTTCCCGTTACAGCTTCTTCAAAACGCTCTGAATATCGCGAACATAAAGAAAAAGCGAGGGTGCTTGTAACAGAACGACTGGATTTTTGGAATACCCGGTTTGGGTTTCGATTTGGGCGCGTTTCTATTCGGAATACAAAAACGCGGTGGGGAAGCTGTTCCAAAAAAGGAAATTTAAATTTTAGTTATAAGCTGGCCCTTCTTCCCATAGATTTGGCTGACTATATAGTTGTTCATGAATTATGTCATTTGAAGGAGTTTAACCACTCCAAGAATTTTTGGAACCTCGTTTCTTCCGCAGTGCCCGACTACAGAGAAAGGAAAAAAAGGCTCCGCCAGTATCCGTTGTAAAAGTTTGAGATTCTTTTCTTTTTTGAAATTTGTGCTATAATCAAACTCTAAAATGGAATTCATAATTTTTGCAGTTCTCCTCGTCCTCTCAGCGTTTTTCTCAAGCGCCGAGACGGCATATTTCAGTATCCGTCATAGCCAGCTTCGGCTTTTGAAGGACCAAGGAAAAAATAACGCGCATCTTGCGTATGTTTTGAAAAGCCACCCTGAACGGCTTCTTTTTAGTATCCTCATCGGAAGCAACATCGTGAACGCTCTTACCGCTTCATATGCAACCGTTCTCGCCGTTCAGTATTTCGGTTCGCTCGGTCTTGGTATCGCGACGGGCGCCGTTGCGCTCCTCGTTCTTGTTTTCGGGGAGATTATTCCGAAGACCTTTTCCATCGAGCACAATACCTCCGTCGTAAGAACGATTGCCAAACCTCTTTATTTCTTTTTCATCGTTTTTTATCCTATTGCGTGGGTTTTGCTCAAATTGCATCATGTCTTTAACTCTCCTTCAAAAAAGAAAAAAGAAGATATGGTAAGTGAAGAAGAAATCCGCGTTATGAGCCGGCTTGGAGCCGAACACGGTGCGATAGATTTCAGCGAGCAGACTATGATTGAAAACGTGTTTCGTTTTGACGACCAAAAAGTAAAGCAGATAATGACTCCGGAATACAAAATGGAGATTCTCCACGGAGATGTCCCGATAGAGCAGATTGCCCACTTTGCCTCGCAGTCGGGTTACTCCCGCTTTCCTGTTGATGATGGCGCAAAAATCATCGGGTATATTCATGTAAATCAAATAATGCAGGTTTTGAACTCTGACGAGCGTGATGATGTTGTCGCGAATTTTATTTCACCGATTAAATCTGTAGGTGAAAATATGACCGTCGATCGAGTCTTTCGGAGTATGCAAAAAGACCGGGCTCATATGTATCTTGTTCACGCGGAAGAAAATCCTGATGATGTGGTGGGATTGGTAACGATGGAAAATGTTTTGGAAGAGATTGTCGGAGAAATAAAAGACGAAACTGACGACTAAAAGAAAACCCCCGAAAAATCGGGGGTTTGACTTAAAAGAGTGCTACGAGAGAAAGATAACCGAAGAACGCGTGGGTCCAAACGGCTGTTCCGAATCCTCGTTTGAGGTAGATTGTTCCGAGTGCTATCCCCGAAAGAAATCTGAAGAAGAACGCTTCCGTTGTATACGTCTCTCCTTCGTTCGGTAGGACGCCGAAGAGATCGGCGAGGCCCGGAAAGAAATGGAAAGAGTGTATTTCCGAGAAGAGGAATGATGTCAGGACGAGAGCCGTCCCGATGGTCCAGATATTCGCATAGGCGAATTTCCGAAGTGAGTAAACCATTCCGCCGAGAAGAATGAATCGGAAAAAGAATTCTTCGATAAACCCCGCTCCTGATTTCATCGCGATGAACGAGGGAAGAGAGGAAAGAGCGTACCCTTCCATTCCTTCGACTCGAAAGAAACTCGCATCAAGAATGAATACGGAATACGCGATCAGGAGCGTTGCGTATAAAAAGCTCTCAATGAGTGTATTTGCGGTGGCGTTTGGTGTTATCCGAAAAGATGCTCCTTCCTTTTTGCACAGAAAGAATACCGCGATTATCCAGAAGATTTCGGTAAAACCCCTTGGGAGGATCCCAAAAAGCGTTGTGATGTCGCGAAGGATAACCTCTGCGGTGAGTATGAGCCCGGCTGGTTTTGCCAACATATAAAATACGAGCAACGGAAGAGTGATGATCATTCCATACCGAAGCGAATTCTCCGCCGAAAGAGGCGGTTGATTCAAGATGTTCAAGGTATTTCTCCTGTGTCAGACGACATTATTCTGTTTTCAAATTACTGTATTATATACATTTTGTCAATTTTTTACCCTGTCCAAAAAACTCCATTTTTGTTACAATAAAGAGATGAAAAAAATACTCATAATTTGTTTTGTTATCGCTACCCCCGTCCTTATTTTTTTTCTTGCGGAAAGGGCTGTCGCTCCATCGAACCCGGAAGTTTCTACCGATTCGCGAATAAATATCTCTTCGCCAAAAGCCGGGAGTACTGTGGAGAGTCCTCTTGTTGTTTCCGGAGAAGCTCGTGGTACGTGGTATTTTGAAGCGTCTTTCCCTATAAAGATACTCGATAAAAATGGAGCGGAATTAGCCGTTGTTCCCGCACAAGCACAGGGAGAATGGATGACGGAAGAATTTGTCCCTTTTAGTGCAACCATTGATTTTTCCGGGAAAGAAGGAGAATCAGGGTTTGTTGTTTTCAAAAGAGATAATCCCTCAGGGTTGCCGGAGAATGATGCGGAAGTTCGTATTCCTGTCTTGTTCGGCCCCCAAAAAATCAAAGTCCTGGCATTTTTTGGAAATACGACGAAGGGAAGCAATGAAGATTGTTCAAAGGTTTTTCCTGCTACTCGATACGTTGCCAAAACCGAAGCAGTTGCCTCTGTTGCTTTGGGCGAGCTTTTGAAGGGTTTGACTGAAAATGAGAAAGAAGTGGGTTCTTTTACTTCCATAAATGAGGGAGTAAAAATTCAAAAACTCTCTATAGAGAACGGTGTCGCGAGTGTTGATTTCAGTAAAGCTCTCGATGAATCAATCGGGGGTTCTTGTCGTGTGGCGAATATTCGCGCTCAAATTGAAAATACACTTCTCCAGTTTCCTACAGTAAAGGAAGTTATCATCTCCGTCGACGGAAGAAGTGAAGATATTTTGCAACCGTGAAATATATTTTTCTTTTAGGAACGATAGGAGGGGGTATAATTTTATTTTTGGGAGGACTATCGAGAGGAGCGGAGACTCTCCCTTCTAAAGATTTTTCCACTCGAACAGAATTCTCCGTAGAGGAAACGTCAAAAACGACAGGTGTTTTTGTCGGTGATATTATGCCGGGAAGGTATGTCGAAACTCTCTCTGAACGTTTCGGGTACGATTATCTCCTCGCAAGTACAACCGAAATTTTTTCGGAAGCTGATTTTGTCTTTGGAAATCTCGAAGGCCCGGTTCCTTTATTTCATGAAAAAACTCCGGTGTACGGATATGGATTTTCTTTTCCGTTCAGTTCTTTGACGGCGCTTAAAAAGGTTGGAATTTCCGTGGCCTCTCTTGGTAATAATCACGCCTTTGATCAAGGTAAGGTCGGATATTCTGAAACCGTTTTATCTTTGCAAAAAAGCGGGATATCAGGTATCCCGTACAACGGAGCGATTGTCGGAGAATGGGGAAAAGAAGAAATTCGGTTTGTCGCATTGAATGATACTTTTTCACCCGTAACAGAATCAGAAATCAATCGACTTATTCCCGATGATGAAATTTTTACGGTAGTGTCGGTTCATTGGGGTCTCGAGTATGAACCTCTTTCTGCGGAGCGTCAAAAAAAACTCGGGCGGGCTTTTATTGATGCCGGAGCCGACCTCGTTATCGGAACGCATCCTCATGTTGTTCAAGAGATAGAGGTATATAAAGGGAAGCCGATTTTTTATTCCTTGGGAAATTTTCTTTTCGATCAGTATTTTTCGGAGGAAACAGAGGAGGGGCTCGCCGTAAAAATGACCATTGACGGCAAGAATGTTTCCTACGGCCTTATGCCTGTGGATCTTCGCAAAAGCCATCCTCAAAAAATGAAGGGAGTCGATGCGGAAAAATTCTTAAAGGATCTTTCTCTCCGGGTAGACGCGACTCTTTCTTCCGATATCCGAAAGGGGTTTATTATCCTTAGTCGATAGTGTGGTATAATAAATAAATGGTCATTGGTATCATATTATTCACTTTAATCGTTGTTATAATTATTTTTATGTCTGACGCTGTCATTCAAAAAGAGGGAAGCCTAAAACCTTCCACCTCTCCAAAAGATGTTTTTTTGCATCTTCTCATGATTGGCTCGCTGTATGTGAGCACTTTTATGTTTTGCTCGCTTTGGTTTGATTATGTAAATCTTTGGTTCCCGGATAAACTCAATTTTTATTATCGCGCAATCTTGGAGGGGGTTCTCGTCGGCACCGCAACACTCATCGTTGTTTTTCCCGTGTATCTCCTTGCTTCGTGGCTTCTCGAAAAAGAGATAGTCGCTCTTCCTGAAAAAAGAGAATTACGTGTTCGTAAGTGGCTCGTGTATCTTACTCTTTTTGTTTCAGCTATTGCGATTATCGTGGAAGTAGTTCGCCTGGTTTACAACTTTCTTTCCGGTGAGCTTACTATGAATTTTTTCCTGAAGGTTTTTATTGTTCTTGCTGTGGCGTTCGCCGTGTTCGGATATTATCTCTGGGATGCTAAAAGGGAGGTAGGATCAGCAAGCAAGCTCCCAAAATATTTGGCTTGGGGTTCCGGTATTCTTGTCTTGGGGAGCATCATCCTGAGTTTTTTCCTTGTGGGTTCTCCCGCACACCAGAGGGCCGTTCGTTTTGATGACCAGCGCGTATCCGACCTCCAGAGCGTTCAATCCCAGGTAATCTTTTACTGGCAACAAAAAGAAGCCCTTCCTCCGGCGCTTCCCAACCTTGCGGATAATATCAGTGGGTTTACCGTTCCGGTTGATCCTGATACTCGAGCCGAATATGAATATTCCGTGAAGGGTCCGCTTTCTTTTGAATTGTGCGCGACCTTCGGAGCAAAGAGCGTTGACGATTATTCTACTGATAGAGCATACCTTTCGGCCCCAATGATGACAGAAAAAGGAGTGAAGGCTGAAACTTGGGATCACGAAGTCGGGAGAACGTGTTTTGAAAGAACAATTGATCCTGATCTCTATCAAACCAATAAACCGCTTCCTGTGATTATCCAAGAAAAAGAAATGTCCGCTATCGCTCAGTAAAAAAACAACGCCCCGTTTTCCGGGGCGTTCTTGCTTTCTTTCTCTTTGCATAGTATCTTTTTATTTGGACGCCTTTGTCCTTTGTGAGGGAAAAGCCAATGCTCCGTTGCTTGAAAGCAGTTGTTCTGTTTGTTCTCTTTTTCTTTGCATCCTGTGCTTTGGTACCGCAAGCCCCTCCCGTCGAATGGCAAAAGATTGAGGGGGTGATGTTTGGCGGAGAAGGATATCTCGTACAGCTTCCCGACAAATCGGCGTGCTACGCTGAATTTTTGTCCGAAGGAAGCCGTCTCGTTCTAATAGGAACATCCAGCCCCGAAAAGGATCCAATCTATATTCAAGCCACTTTCATCTCTGACGAAGGTTCGGCAGTGCGCGTGAAGCAGGTACTCTACGAGAGACGGACCCCCGAGACGCTCTATGGCGTTTCGATGGTCGATGTTCCGGCGACTCCGGAAAACAACGTTTACGGAAAGATCTGCGCCGGGCCCTCTCATTCTCTTCCCCCAGAAGTGCAAAACGCTTTTCGTGGAAACTACGGTTTCGGCAAGTAATCTTGCCTTTCTCGCGCCCTCTCTTTTGAGGGCGCTTTTCTTTTTGCTTTGTTCTGGTATTCTTGAGGGCAGGTCCGCTCCTCAACATAAAAGGAGAAAATTCCAATGAAAAGGTTCTTGGCCGGTATCGTTTTTTTCTTGCTTTCTTTCGCATCCGTGTCGGGCGAGCCTCCTCTCGTCTGGGAGAGACAAGTTTCCGCGGGAAGATATCGCGGTGATCTTTATACTCTCACAAAACCGAATGAAGCGTTTTGCTCTGTCGAGTATGTAGGCGAAGGGGATTTTGTTTTTTTGAAGGCAAAGAGCCCTATCATACAAAATGAGCTGTACATTACAACGAAGCTGATCTTTCTCGACCATTCGGAATCGAGCGCGGCAATATTCGATTATCGGACCATGCCGGACGGGAAGAAACAATTTGTTAATTTTCGATTCATAGATCCGACGGATGAGAATGATGTTTTTAGAAAAGAATGCGCCGATCCGATGAAAAACGGCGTTACCATCGGTCCGGAAGGGAAGAACGTTCCGATACAGGAATTTGTAAAAAAAGCTTTCCGCGGTGAGTATGGCATCGGGACACAATAGATCACACCCCGCTTTTCGCGGGGTGTTTTTTGTATGTCGTGTTTGACAAAATTATAAAAAAATACATAATAATGATTGTTCTTTTTAGTATTACCGCCAACTGAGAGGATCTCTTATGAAGACCCAACCGCACTCCTTTTGGGATAATCTGCAGGCTGTTATCCAGGCGTTGCTTCTCGCGTCTCTCTTCCTCGGCCCGTTTCTTTTTTCGGGAAAGGCGGAGGCTTCGTGGGACGTTGTTTTGGAGCCGACCGGCGTTTTTAGTTCTCATTATATTCTCACCGATTCTGCCGAGTATACGCGTTATTGCAAGATTTCCGTATACCGCGACGGCGAAGGAATTATGATCTTCGCTAAGGATTCGAACGGCGTCGCCAAGACCCAGTTTTCCAAAGCCGAAGTAATCGGTGATGAAAACGAAGCGATCATCTATCTTTGGGATAATCCTGAACCTCTTCGACAAGTATGTATTCCTGAAATATCGATGCTTCCTCTGGGTATCCAGGCGAAGTTTCGCGGATTTCTTGGCATCGGCACACAGCCGACTGTCTATGAAATAAAGCGCGCTCAATTAGAGCCTTTTGTTCCGTTCTAGTATGGCAAAGCCCCGTATCTTGCGGGGCTTTCTTTTTTTTAATTTTTGTGGTATTATTCTTTCACTATCCCATTCGGGGTTTTTTTAATGATATGGAAATCAGAAATATAGCTATTATAGCCCACGTAGACCACGGCAAGACTAAACTGACCGATGCAATAATGCGTCAGACAGGTATGTTTGAAGAGGGTCAAAGTATGGACTCAAACGCTCTTGAACAAGAGCGGGGAATTACCATATATTCCAAAAACACCGCCACTTTTTACAAAGACACCAAGATTAACATCGTGGACACTCCCGGGCACGCGGACTTCGGTTCTGAAGTGGAGCGGGTGCTTCGCTCGATCGACTCCGTTCTTTTGGTGGTGGATGCTCAGGAAGGCCCGATGCCTCAGACCCGTTTTGTCCTCAAAAAATCTCTCGAACTCGGCCTCAAACCTATTGTTGTTATCAATAAAATAGATAAGCCCGCTTCCGACCCCGTAAAATGCGAAGAAGAAGTTCTTGAGCTTTTTATGGAACTGGGCGCAAACGACGAGCAGTGCGATTTTACCGTAGTTTACGCAATCGGTCGCGAAGGAATTGCAAAGATGAAATTGGAAGACGATTCAAAAGATCTTACTCCTCTCCTCGATACGATTCTTCGCGTTGTTCCTCCCGCTAATGCCGATACGACTCTTCCTCTCCGCGCACAGCCTTTCAATCTCGGATACGACAACTATATGGGTCGCCTTGCGATTATGCGTGTTTATGAAGGCGTCATCAAAGCCGGAGATACCGTCTACGCAAAAAATGTTGACGGACATATTCATAGCGGAAAGGTTTCAAAACTTTTTTCATTCAAAGGAGTCGGTCGCGTTGAGACGACACAAGCTGAAGCTGGAGATATTGTTCTCATGGCAGGACTTCCGGATATTTATATCGGAGAGACTGTTTGTATGTCGCAAGACATAGAAACCCTTCCCGCAATCAAAGTTGATGAACCGACCATCGCCCTCAATTTTCTCGTAAATAATTCTCCGTTTGCCGGGCGTGAAGGGAAATTTGTTACTTCCCGGCAGATTCGCGAACGCTTAGAACGCGAGCTCGAAGTAAACGTCGGTCTTAAAATAGATTTTACTCAGATTGAAAGTATTCGTGTTTATGGTCGCGGTGAGCTTCATATTTCCATTTTGCTTGAAAATATGCGACGTGAAGGATACGAACTTCAGGTTTCTCAACCGCAGGTTATCATCAAAGACATCGACGGCGTAAAGAGTGAACCTTTCGAAGAAATTACCGTTGACGTACCGCAAGAATATCAGGGAGTTGTCATTGAAAAATTGGGAAATCGCGGAGCGCATATCGTGACGATGAAACAGCACGAAAATATTTCCCGCATTACTTTTGAAGGCCCGACTCGTGGTCTCTTGGGATATCGCAACCAATTCGTAGTCGATACGAAAGGACTCGGAATTATGGCAAGCCGAGTTATCGGCTTCAAGCCATGGGCGGGAGAGATCAAGAAACGCTTGGTCGGTTCTCAGGTATCAATGATTTCCGGAAAAGTCGCCGGATACGCTCTCTGGAATTTTCAGGACCGCGGTTTGCTCTATATAGATCCGGGGACCGAAGTTTACGAAGGAATGGTTATCGGCAATGCTTCCAAAGGCGAAGATATGATTGTTAATCCCATCAAAGGAAAAAATCTTACCAATGTTCGTTCGTCAGGAAACGATGAGGCTATTACTCTTACTCCTCCGTATCGTCTTGATATAGAACGCGGACTTGAAGTTATGAACGAAGATGAATATTTGGAAATTACCCCCAAAAGTGTTCGCCTCAGAAAGCAGGGCCTTACGGAAATTGAACGCAATAGAATGAAACGAACCACAGTCTCTCAATAAATTAAAAAAGCCGTGCAATCTGCACGGCTTTGTGTTTATACAACGACGAAATCTTTTTCGATGCGTTT